>Ga0233433_10001172_pt1 | contig 25974 bp, 34 predicted proteins | sample SI_122_August201_5_FD_179868 | JGI IMG/M metagenome (GOLD analysis project Ga0233433, IMG submission 179868) | Seawater microbial communities from Saanich Inlet, British Columbia, Canada - SI_122_August2016_100_MG | ecosystem: Environmental > Aquatic > Marine > Inlet | place: Canada: British...
TACATTGCAGCCATGAGAAATTCCGTAAATGTCAATCTGTTAATATTGGATGAAGTGTTTGATGCAAGTTTGGATCAAGCTGGTGTAGATGATTTGATGAAATTGTTTCACTTGTTAGATAAGACAAACTTGTTTATCATTTCACATAAGCTAGATGTATTGGATGATAAGTTTCCTGCTAAGATTACAGTAGAGAAACACAAAAACTTTTCAACTATGGAATACAGATGAAGGTAGTTATAATAATGTGGATAATGACACTATCTGATTTATCAAGTGAGAAAAAAATATATGAAGGTTTGTTAGATGAATGTTTATTAATAACATATGCATTCAATCAGGTACATGAAGGCAAAAAGTATGCTGGTTGTTATTCTGAAATTAAACAATACGATTTTGTTCCGAGGGATTAAATATGCCATTGTATAGTTATCATTGTATTAAGTGCAATGAAGTTTATGAAAATATGAGAAGTATATCACAAAGGGATGTTAAGTTACAATGTCCTGCTTGTAATGAGTTATGCGAAAGGATACTTGACTTATCATCTTTTCAACTAAAGGGTGATGGATGGTATAAAGATGGCTATAGTAAACCAGCACCAAAACCTAAAGAGGAAAAGAAAGAATGAAATTCTTATTTCCATTAGCTAAGAGATTTATTGCTGGGTATGATTTTGAATCTGCAAAACCAGTTATAGAAAATCTTCATAATGAGGGTTATGATATTTCAATTGATTATTTAGGTGAGCTTAGTAAAACCCGTGATGATTGTCTTGATGCCTTTATCCAGTATTGTGATATTATGGACTATTATCAGAGCCGACATTGGATTGATTTATCTATCAAGTCAACTCAATTAGGATTGAAATTTGATAAAGAATATTGTTATGACCTGATGGATAAACTTGCTAGAAAATCCAGTAGGTATGGAATGACAATCAGGTTAGACATGGAAGATAGGTATGTGACACAAGATACAATTGATTTGTGTTTGATGTTGAATAAAAAATATGGTAATGTTGGTATGGCCATTCAAGCTAATCTTATTAGAACTAATAAAGATATTGTTAATCTAATGTCTAATAATATTTCTTTGAGATTAGTTAAGGGTGCTTATAAAGAAGATATAAAAAATGCATATCAAAATAAGTTACAGATAGAAAAATTATTTATCAAACACGCATTTATGCTTTTAACTGATAGGTGTAGAACATATTATCATTTGAGGGATGATAACAAAGTTGTTTCAGCTATAGGAACACATGATGAAAATATACTAAAAGAAATTACTAAAAATATGGGTGCGTTTAATGTTACAAGAGAAGATTGTGACTTTGAATTCCTTTATGGCATCCGAAGGGATTTGAGTGAGAAAATGAAAAATGATGGATACATGGTTCGACTATATGTTCCATTCGGGAGAGATTGGCTACCATATACTCTAAGACGATTAAAGGAGTATAAGAACTTAAAATTTGTAGTTATTAACCTTTTTCGTGAATTTTTTGGTTCAAAACCTTGACATTCACTCTTTTAGATGTTATTTATATAGTAACAATAATAATTTTCTAACAAAGGAGCACATTATGACTTTACTAACTAACTGGATGGGATTTGGCCGATGGGATAATTTTTTCCAAGACCCATATCATTCTTCTAGTGCTGGGCTAGAACAGCGTCCTAGAAACAAATACCGATGGGATGAAACAGATGAATCATATAAGATTGACATCGTTATGCCGGGACTAACGAAAAAGGATATTGATGTTACATTTAATGATGATACACTTTCTATTAAATGTAATAAAGATGTTTCAGAGAATGACCAGAGTTTTTTCGGTGTGAAAACTGAACAATCTTTTAAGAATTTTCCAAGTACTATTAATACAGGTAAGATTACAGCTGAGATGGGTGATGGTATCCTAACGGTTGTATTGCCAAAGAAGCCAAAGAAAGAATCGGATAAACCGAAAACTATCGAGATTCGATAGACAACTAGGGGGAGATTTTTCTCCCCCATTTTTATGAGGAAAAAAATGAATACTAGGTATAATGTGAGTGAAGATGAAGTTGATGCAATTGATCGTAATGATTGGGTAGAGAAAATATATTATGAGGGTGGCGTTAAAGTTACAAGGTTTAAGCCAGTATGGTGGAAAGAGGGTTTATCAAAAACCATATTGAAAGGAAAGTCAAGAAAACCAAGTTTTGGTTCAACTGTACCTATAGACTCTTTATAATGAAAGAAGGAAAATAATGGATTTGAGTTTATGGGCTTTACTTGGTTTTATGTTTGCGTGTTATGCAGTAACAGCAAATGATAGTATTCAGACATTAGGAACATATATTTCATCCAATACCGATATTAAATGGTATTGGATGTTTTTTTATATGGGTATCATTTTTGTCTGGACGATGGTTTATGGTTTTGCAAATTATGACCCAGCGTTTGGTAGATTAACTAAATTTCCAGAAGTAGAGATACAATGGTATCATGCAATAGCTCCATTGTTTCTTATTGGATTGACTAGATTAAAAATACCAGTATCAACTACATTTCTGGTGTTATCAGTTTTTGCTTCATCCGTAGTGATGGAGAAAATGTTAGTAAAGAGTTTTCTAGGTTATGCAGTATCTTTTGTGTTTGCCTTTGGTTCATGGTTTTTGATTAGTAAGTTTATTTTGAACGAAGGTGAGAAGGGTGTTGATAAAAGAAATAACTATTGGAGAGTTGCCCAATGGATTACAACTGGCTGGTTGTGGGCAACTTGGTTAAAACATGATATGGCAAATATTATGGTGTTTTTACCTAGATACGAAAATCCATCTATTGTAGGTGGAACATATGAAGCACTTGTTTTGGTTGTTATGTTATTAGGACTTGGTTTTATGTTTTGGGAGAGAGGTGGTAGAATCCAAGAAATTGTACTATCCAAAACTAATACTAGGTATGTACGTTCAGCTACATTGATTGATCTAGTTTATTGTTTTGTTCTGTATTTCTTCAAAGAACTGAATAGCATCCCCATGTCAACTACATTTGTTTTTATGGGAATGTTGGCAGGCAGAGAGCTTGGGATATTAGTTCATATGGGATATGGAAATCTTACCTATACAAATAGACACAAAAAAGCAATATTCCCCATGTTATATGCCGATTTTCTCCGATTAATGTTAGGATTAACAGTTAGTGTTACTCTAGCATATGGGGTATATTGGTTAAATAGCCTCTAAGTCCTTGTAATATAAGGGTTTATGGTGAAATATCCATAAGTCCTTTATTTACAAGGGTTTACGACATAGTAGAAATCGTAAATTAATTAAACTTTTTCCTTGACTTATCTAGCAGAATTTGCTACAATATACATAACAATTGAGAAACGGAGATTATACATTATGGTAAAAATTGAGTCTAAAGAAAAACTTGCAAAACTTCTAGCAATGGAAGATATTGACATCCAGCATCAGCAAGTCAAAACTGCTATGTTTGATGTTAAAAATCGTGTTTTAGTCCTACCTGTTTGGAAAGATATGCCCAACCATTTATATGACCTACTTGTAGGCCATGAAGTTGGTCATGCTCTTTTTACTCCCAATAGTGAAGAAAAATTGAAAGCTTTAGTTAAGAAATCTTCAATGCATTGTGTTAATGTTGTTGAAGATGCAAGAATTGAAACTTTGATGAAACGAAAATATCCTGGCTTGGTAAAACAATTCTTTAGGGGATATGATTATCTTATTGAAGAAGATTTTTTCGGTTTATCTAAAATGGATATGACAAATATCAATTTGCTTGATAAAATCAATCTTCATTTCAAAGTTCCACGAGCAATCGCTGGTATCGTTGAGTTTAATGATATCGAACAATCTTTTATTGATAGAATTGATAAAATCCGAAAGTTTGACGAGCTTGAAAAAGTTTGTGTTGATATTTGTGATTATATCAAAGAGAATCGCGAAGAGGAAGATGATGAAAATTCTATCTTTGATGAAGATTCTTATACGATGGCTGATGAAGAAAATGAGATGGGCGATTTTTCTGATGATGAATCTGATGAAGAGGAAGAGGAAGAAAAAGAAGTTGAATCAGAATCAGGTGAAGATGAATCAGAAGATGGTGATTCCGAAGAAGATGATGGCACCGAAGATGGTGATTCCGAAGAAGATGATGGCACCGAAGAGGGTGAAGAAAATTCCGAAGAGAATATAGCTCCCAATTCAACTTCAAATCCTGATTATGAAGAATCTGATAATGAGCCTGATGATTTGAAATCTAAAACATATGAGAATGTAGAAGATAATCTAAAAGATTTAGCAAACGTACATGAAAAATTTGAGTATCTAACTATTCCAGAATCTATCAACTATAATAACATTATAGATTATAAGGATGCTTATAAACCTCTTAATGAGTATTATTCTATTGAGGGTTGGAATTCTTCAAAAGATAAAACTGATAATGTGAATAGAAGCAACCTATATGATTGGCATTTCGATGATACTAATTTTGAAGCAAGAGTTGGTGAAATATTCAATAAAGCAAAAGCAACTGTTGCAAAAATTAAAAAAGATTCTATTAAAAATGTTAATCACATGGCTATGGAGTTTGAAAGAAAGAAATGTGCTGACATTTACAAACGAACTCTTGTAACTAAAACGGGTGTTTTAGATACTAACAAAATGTTTTCTGCAAAATATAATGAAGATGTTTTCAGAAAGAATGTTAGAGTGCCAGAAGGTAAAAATCATGGTTTGGTTATGTTCGTTGATTGGTCTGGTTCAATGGCTCCTAACATGGGTGGTTGTATTAAACAATTGATTGAGTTGGTTCTTTTTTGTAAGAAAGTGAATATTCCTTTTGAGGTTTATTCTTTTACTGATGTTCATGTAGGTGAAGGTAAAAAACGAACATTTAACTATAGCCATAATGATTTGGCAGTGGATAGTAAAGTTACTTTGAAAAACTATATTTCAAGTCGAATGAGTGTTAAAGAGTTCAATCAAGCTTTGATAAACATTTGTGTTATTGCAAACTCTTTTCATAGAGGTTATCAGCAGTATCCTATCCCCGTTGAAGATAGTTTAGGATATACACCTTTGAATGGTGCAATACTTGCTTCTGAACATTTGATTAAAGATTTTCAGAAAAATAATAATGTTCAAGAAGTTCATTCTGTTTGGATAACTGATGGCGAAGGAAATGATATGAGCCAGAAGTATGATATGGACAAAGGTGTTATAGGTAGTTCTTATGATAAAAAGGTAGTTATTCAAGATAAGAAAATGAAGAAAAATTACAAAATACAGGGACGTAGAACTATGACACCAGAGTTATTCAAACTGGTAAAAGATCGTCTAGGTTGTAATGTAATTGGATTTTTCTTGGATGGGCAGTTCGGTAAAAAATATCCTATGACTAACTATTATTATCGTGGAAATTTTGGATTGAAAAATGATTTTAGTGCATGGAATAGTAAAGCAAAGAAGGATGGTTATTTTATCAAAACTCAAGAGGGTTACGATGAATATTATGTTATCGGAAATGCCCCACAAGTTATTAAGACGGGTGAAATTGAAGAAAAAATGACAACCCGAAAAATGGCTACGATTTTCAGTGCAAAAACCACTCAATTTCGTAAAAGTCGAGTGATTTTGTCAAGATTTATTGATTTAATTACAAAAAAGTTGTAAAATCCTTTGTTTACAAGGACTTACAGAGCCATTTTTTTTAACTTTTTCCTTGACTTATCTGCTTAGATATGAGATAATATACTTAACAATTGAGAATTAATAAATGATAAGGAGTTTATATTATGACAAACAATGAGATGAAAAAAGAATATTTGGAAAAACTTTCTGAGCTTTTTGGTGAATCTGATTTTACTATTAAAGAAGCTAAAGAAAAATTTGAAGAATGGGGTTATGGTGAAGTTAAAAAATCAGACGGCAATTTTGGCTCTGGTTGGATTTATGTTCATACGCATGTTCTATGTAAAAATAAATCCCCTAATGGTGGTCGTGGTAAGTATTGTATATCTGAATCCTCAGATGTATTAAAAACAGAAGTTAAAAAATCCATTCAAAAAGATATGGATATTATTAATGAGCCTGTTGTTGTTCCAACTCAAAAAGAAGTCCAACCAGCTGTTTTGTCTATGGCAAAGTTGAAATCTTCTATTGTAAATCTTGTACCTAAAAAAGACCCTCAATATGTAGCATGGGGTCATTTCAAAGATATTAAATCTATTCTTGAATCAAAAATATTTTATCCGATTTTCGTAACTGGATTATCAGGTAACGGAAAAACTTCAATGATTCGTGAAGTTTGTGCTAAACTTAAGCGTGATATGGTAAGAGTTAATATTACCGTTGAAACTGATGAGGACGATTTGTTAGGTGGCTTTCGTTTGGTAAATGGTGAAACCGTCTGGCAGGATGGCCCATTGGTTGTTGCAATGAAAACTGGTGCGGTTGCATTGATTGATGAGGTTGATTTGGCTTCTCATAAAATCATGTGTCTTCAACCTATAATGGAAGGTCAACCAATTTATCTCAAAAAGATAAATGAAGTTGTATATCCTGCGGACGGTTTCAATATTGTTGCTACTGCAAATACAAAAGGTAAAGGTTCTTCTGATGGCCGTTTTATGGGAACGAACATTTTGAATGAAGCATTTCTGGATAGATTTGCAGCTACATTTTATCAAGAATATCCTACAGTACAATCGGAAACTAAAATTCTTAAAAAGCAGTTTGCTTTGAAAGAAATGAGTGAAGACGATTTTGTTGACAAACTTGTTAAATGGGCAGATGTTATCCGCCGTTCCTTCAAAGAAGGTGCTGTTGATGAAATCATTACAACCCGAAGATTGATTGACATTGTAAAAACTCACTCAATCTTTAATAACAAAATGAAAGCAATAACACTTTGTTTGGAACGCTTTGACGATGAAACAAAAGAATCATTTGCTGACCTTTATACAAAAGTGGATGCTGGTGCTTCTTTTGAAGATATTGCAGCTGAAGCTGGTGTTGAAGTTGAAGAAGAAAACACCGAAGAAGTGTCTTTCTAATGTATAAAATAACTTACATAATCATATTTCTATTACTTCATAGTCCTGTATATGGATTTGAAAAACAAGATTGTGAGGTAATGGAATATGAGAGTGGCAGTATAACTCTAGGTTTCAAAGCAGGTGGCCTCTTTTGGGGAATCGGCCCAGAGGTTACATTCGGTAGTCAATCGGGTGTAGTTTGGAGAGATAATCTTCAATACATGGTTGCTGAGTATCAAGAATTGTGTTCCCGATATAATACGGGTAGGATTTCTCAATCAAATTATGATAAAGAGATTCAGCTCATTATTCAAAGAAGTAGAAATTTTACTTTTAAAATGAATGAGATGTTTAGAGTAAAAAAAGAAACATTATTTAATGAAATGGAAAAGGAGATTTTGAAATGAAAAACTATATTATGGCATTTACTATGTTGCTTTTGAGTACCGCTTGTTCAAGTATTCCAACTATTCCAGATACACCTGCACCTAAAGCACTTGCAGAATATAAAGCACCTGATTGGGTATTAAAGGGTGGTGGAGCATTTACTGATTCAAGAGGTAAAGCATTCTATGGTGTTGGTTCTGCAACTGGTATTAAAAACTATTCACTACAGAGAACGGTCGCAGATGACCGAGCTCGTGGTGATTTGGCAAAAGTGTTTGAGTTTTATATTAGTTCTTTGACTAAAGATTATCAAGCTCATACTACTGCTGGTTCTTTTGATAATTCTTCCGAAGAGCAGAATGCTGAATCTGCATTGAAAGTGGTTGTATCACAAACTATGCGTGGTGTTGTGATTGTTGACCATTTTGAAATTCCAGAACGCCGTGAGTTTCTATCTCTTGCACGTTTGGACTATGATGCATTTGAGCATAACATTGAAGTTAATGAAACTTTTCAAGAGTTGCCAAAAGAGGTACAGGCAGAAATCAAAACGCGTGCTGAAAAACTCCATAACGAAATGGAAGCAGAGTCACGCAAACTTGCAAATGGTGATTGTTGGAGTGGTTCTACAAACTGTTAATCTATAATAGGAATTGATTATGCGATATCTACTTACATTTATGATGTTGTTTTTTGTCTCAATTGTTGAAGCATCCCCCGCACCTGATTGGGTTTTGGGAAGGGGTCATCCTAGTTATGATTCTTCTCAATACCTGATAGGTGTTGGATACTCAAAAGAAAATACTGTATCTGCTAGTGAATCAGCAAGAGCAGAATTGATTAAGAGTATCCGAGTCAAAGTCAATTCTACTATTAAGGATTATCGTAGCACCGATAAATCGTTCTCCGAAGCTTCCATTAGTTCGGAGAGTGATTTTCTCCTTGAAGGTTCTCAAATCAAGGATGGCTGGTATGATGAAGACAAAGAGATTTTTTATTCTCTGGTTGTTATTAAACGACAGTTCGTGTTAGATACTCTTTCTGAAATGATTAATAATATTGTTTCAAAGAATAGCTTAACTTTAAGACAAGCTGATACGTTCTATAACAATGGTAAGATTATTAAAGCACTTGTATATTATTATGATGGTTATGTTGAAAGTTCTAAACTTCTTCCTTACATTCAGACATATAAAAGTGTTATAATAGTACCTAACAATACAGTTTTGGAAACAAATTATAATCTTTTATTTAAGGAGAAAATTCAGAATATAGTTGAGCATATCCAGTTAGAAAAGATTAGTGGTTCTGTTAAAGATGAAAATGTTTTATTGAATGTTAAAGCTACTTACAAGGGAAGAGGGATTGATAATTTTCCAGTTAAGTTTTTTAGTGTTTATAAACATCATGTTGATCGGGTAATCTGCAAGAGTAATGGTTGTCAAACCAAAGCTCCTGTAAAGAGTATTCTAAATAAAAACAATAGTATTTTTATCAAAGCAGTTCCTGATTTTAAAACATTTGAAAAGTATTTTACATATAACTTAACTCCAAAACTTTTTGGGAGTTTTGATGTTTTGAGTGTATCATTTAAAGATACTTTACAAAATCAAGAAGTTGTTGCTCGTAACAAAAGATACAAAGCATTAAATGATGAATTGGACAATAGACAACAGAGAAACTCTGATATATTAGCAGAACGTATGCAAAGAGAAATTGATGATATGAAAGCTAGTGGTTGTGAGGTTGGTTGTCGTAGGCCACAAGTACCTATTTATGGTAATAGTCCAAGAAGAAGAGGAAGTATTAATTTTAATATTGGTTTCGGTAAAGGTAGAAATCGTGGTAATATAAACATTGGAAAGGGGTGGTGATTATGGCTAGAGAGATGTTGAAGTTGAGAAAAGGTGATTCTGCTATTATGATTAAAACAGATGGTTCAATCGAATTAGCAGGAACGGATAATAAACCTTTGATGGATGATAAGGGAATGATTTCTCCTATCATTTTGTTTGCAGCTGCATGGGCAAAGAAAGATCAGAAAGTTATTGCACATTTGGTTGATAATTTTAAGAATACGGTGCGTGAGGGTTATTTCGGTGCAGATGCCCAAAATGATTTGAAGAGTATGGAAGTTGAAGCAGCAAAACAAAAGTTACAAGCTGCTTCTGGTGCAGTAACTACAGAACAACCAAAAATTGAACCTAATATCTCACCAGAGGAACACGCAAAACAAAAAAAAGAAGAAGAAATATTAGAACAAATTGCAGCAGCTGGTCAAGACCCTCAAGTGTTAAGACAGATGGAGGCAATGAAAGCTGGTGCAAAGAAAACTGAAACCTCTGATTTTGTAGGACATAAACAACCTGATTTGAAATTAGAAGAAACTTTTGCATATCAGGATGCAACTCCAGAAGAACAGCAAAAAATGAAAATGGAAGAATCACTTAAAATTTTAAATGCTTCTGATGCAAAAACACCAGAAGAAGCAAAAAAAGTTTTAGCTGATGCAGCCGAGAAAAAAGAAGAACCTATTGTTGGTAATGTAACTATTGAAGAGGAGATTGGTAATGAAAATAAGTAAAGGCACTATGGATGTATTGAAAAACTATTCTGAAATTAATCAGTCTATTGTTATTAAAGAAGGGAATGAGATCAAAACCATTTCTGCATTGAAGAATATTCTTTCAAGGGCAGTAGTTAAAGAAAACTTTCCAAAGGATTTTGCAATTTATGATTTGCCTACATTCATTGGTTTTCATTCTACTATGTCGGAGCCTGAGTTTGAATTTAATGATGCATCTATGACTCTTGGTGATGCAAAAGGTAAAGGTAAATACTTTTATGCAGAGCCCTCTTTGGTTGTAACACCGCCCGAGAAAAACATTGATATGCCTGAGAGTGATATCAATTTTGAGTTGAAGAATGATGTGCTTGAAGATATTATGAAGAAAGCAAATGTTCTTAAACTTGCTGATATTGGATTAAAGAGTTGTCCTAAATCACAAGGGCTCTATCTGTATGCAACCAATAAGAATAATGATACTTCAAATGATTATTCTGTACAAGTAGGAACTGGTGCTACAAAGAAATTCAATATTGTCTTTAAGAAAGATAACTTGAAGATTATTCCCGGCGACTATGATGTTACCATTGCAAATGGTATTTCTCATTTCGTGAATAAAGATGCAAATGTTGAATTGGAATATTGGATTGCCTTGGAAGCTAATTCTGATTATGGTGAGTAGGAATGGCATTCTATATATTTCCACAAGCAATACCAAAAGTAGAATGTAAAAAACTTTTAAACTATTGTTTGCAAAATTCTGATTTTGAAGATGCCTCTGTTATCAAATCAGGTTACTCTGATGTAGCTGAAGAGGATAACGATGATAAATCTGAAACTAAACATGAAGCAAGAAAAACAGCTGTCAGTTTTATTACTGATAGAGAAAACTTGATGAATGAGATAGTTTGGGGATTTATCAGACAAGCAAATGCAGAGTTTTTCAAATATAAGTTAGATTACTTTCAAGCTATTCAATTTGCTAGATATCAGGATGGTGGGCATTATGATTGGCATCAGGATGCTTCACCACAAGATTTAGCAAATGAAGGCAGAAAATTATCTTTAACTTTTTCATTAACAGATGATACCGAGTATGATGGTGGCTTGTTACAATTTTATAATGGTGATAAACCTTATGATGATAAAGACCATGATGTAGAAAGAGATATCAAATCGGTTGGTACTGTTATTGTATTTGATAGTAGAGATTGGCATAGAGTAACGCCAGTAACGAAAGGAGTAAGATATTCCATAGTTTGTTGGACTGTTGGCCCTAACTTTATTTAAGAGAGGATTGTGATGAAAGATAATATATTATGGGTTGAGAAGTATCGGCCAGACATGATTGAAGATTGTATTTTACCTGATTCAACAAAAGATATTTTCCAGTCGATTGTTGAATCGGGGGAGTTGCCGAATCTCCTATTATTCGGCACATCGGGCGTCGGAAAGACTACGGTTGCTAAAGCATTATGCAACCAGCTCAAAACTGATTGGTTGATGATTAATGGAAGTGATGAAGGCAGAATGATTGATACTCTGCGAACTACTATAAGTAGTTATGCTTCAACCGTAAGTCTTTCCGGCGGCAAGAAGGTTATCATTATAGATGAAGCAGATTATATGAACAAGGATTCCGTCCAACCTGCAATGCGTGGTTTGATAGAAGAATTTTCAAATAATTGTCGTTTCATTTTTACTTGTAATTATAAAAACAGAATTATCCCAGCACTTCATTCAAGATGTTCTGTCGTGGATTTTCAGATACCAAAAGAAGAAAAGCCAGAACTTGCTCAGAAGTTTTCAGCTGCAGTACTAAGTATATTAGATGGTGAAGGAGTGAAGTATAAACCAGATGTAGTTGCACAACTTGTTGTAAAATTCTTTCCAGATTTTAGAAGGGTTTTGAATGAGCTCCAGAAGCATTCTATAGGTGGAACGATTGATCCTGATGTTTTGAAATCTTCATCAAATGAAAATTTTGATGAGTTAATTGGTTTCTTAAAGAAAAAAGATTTTACACCTATGCGTAAGTGGGTTGCACAGAATATTGACAATGACCATGTGAGGTTATACCGTCAAGTTTATGACTCTCTATTTACAAAACTGGATAAAGGAAGTGTGCCACAGGCTGTATTGACTATAGCTGATTACTCTTACAAGTCTGCCTTTGTTGCAGATCAAGAAATCAATATGGTTGCTTGTTTAACAGAACTTATGATGAATAGTGAGTTTGTATGAGTATAATAGAAATAGAAGATAGACCTAAATGTGGTTATTGTAAATTTGGTCTTGCTGATGGTATGGGCAAAAGAAAGGATAGAAGTCGTAAATGGCGAACATGGGATGGTAAGTTTGAATGTAAACTTTGTCAAGTTTCTCGTATTAATACAACTAGTGAAAAAGGATATCCTACAATGAATTATCAACATCACAAAATAAATTATTGTGAAAATAAAGATGGAAGATTAGGATTTGTTTGTCCTTCAGATATGTTATATAATTTTACGTTATTTGGGAATTTTTCTTTTTTAGACGGAGATCATATTGACGAAGATCATGGAAATGAAGATGGTCAAAATATTCAAACTCTTTGTCATGCACCGTGTCATTTAATTAAAAGTCAATTTTCAACAGATACACAGTATACAGAAGAAGCACGATTAAAAATAATGTTTATGTTGAATATGATTTATAGTAAAGAAAAAGATAAAAATAACTTCTATCATAGTGAAGTAGTTTTTAAAAGATTGAAAGAAAGGATGTTGGTGAAGTCTGGTAGACTTGATGAAGCTGATACTTTATATCAAGGACCTTCAGCTCACCTTTCAAATTTCATATAATCTTAACTATTTCCTTGTATTATAAACTTTTTTATGGTACACTTATATTATGAATAAACTTAAATATAGTGAAATGTTTTATTCCCTCCAAGGAGAAGGAAGGTACGTTGGTGTGCCTTCCGTTTTCCTTCGGTTGTTTGGTTGTAACTTTGAATGTCGTGGCTTCGGTCAAGATAGAGATAAATCCAAATGGTTACCTGAAGCTCAGATGCCTCACAACCAAAACCATCCTAATGTAAAAACAATTAAAGATTTACCAGTTCCTCATGTTGGGTGTGATAGTTCATTCAGTTGGGGAAAGAAGTGGGGTCATCTAGCTGAGAATGATGATATTGAAACCATCATTAAAAAGATGGATGAGCTTACAAACTGGTATGGTGAAAAGGAAAGAATGGAAGGTGATTTGTCACCTGTATTAAAACAAGATGATGGAGCTCACTTAGTTATTACTGGTGGTGAACCATTGCTTAAAGGTTTTCAACCAGCAGTAAGAGAATTAATTACAAGTCCATTATTGAAAACAAGATATGTTACATTTGAAACTAATGGTACACAAATCTTTACACCAGAAAATTCACCAGAGTATATGCAAAAGTTTGGTGTAGGTAAGAATTGTGGAATTACTTGGTCTGTATCACCTAAACTTTCCAATAGTGGTGAAAGTTTTAGTGATGCAATTAGACCAGAAGCATTGGCATCATATAATGCATGGCCTTATTCATATTTGTATTTGAAGTTTGTTGTTAGAGATGCATTTGATATAATAGAAGTAGAACAAGCATTAAAAGAGTATGATAACGCAAGAGTTAATATAGATGCAGTATATCTAATGCCTGAAGGTGGTACAAGTGATGGTATGAAATTAACAGAATATGAAGTAGCACAACTAACATTAAAACATGGTTATAAGTATAGTCCTAGACTACATATAAATCTCTTTGGAAATGAGTGGGGTACATGATGGCAGGAAAAGATGTGAAAAAAAGAGGTCGTTCAGGAGCAAGAGGTATACCTAAAGTTGATAAAGTACTAGATAAGGAGATGTTTATAGATAAATATACAGATGAAAACGGAAAACATATTCGTCTTGGAAAGTTTAGACTTTCACATGAAGTTAATAATTTATTAGCAAATATAGCTTATCAGTTAAAAGTTTCAAGGTCAGAATTGGTAAGAACAATATTAGAAACTTATGTAAGACATTATCAAGAAGCTAAAGAAGTAAATGCCAGACCATATTTAACACCAGCACTTTCTATTGAGTCTTGGTTACAAGAAAGAAATGATTTTACTATTTTAATGAATCAACTCAAAGAACAAAATAGGTTGATTCAAGAAAACTCAAAATCACCAGAAGTTAAAGTGATGTCAACACAAATGGCTATACTAGCCCAAATGTTAAACCTTACAAATAAGAATGTGATATGAATAAATATAATTATTATTATGATGAGTACTTAAAAGATGTTAAAGATATAGTAGAAAGATATAAAAAAGTTCCTAGTCTACATATTGTTGGTGTCCATCGTGGTTCACTACCTATAGCTGTTCATTTAAGTAATGTGCTTGAATGTCCCATGAGTATTGTTAAGTTTCAACACATGGATGGTAATGATAAAAAAGCAGAGTGGTTATTAAACCTTACAGATGATGTTAGTATTAGACCAGACAAATGTAAACAGTTTTTTCCTAGATTACTTGTTATAGATGATGTTTATGATACTGGTACAACCTTTAGAGCTATTAAAGAATTACCAGAATTTCAAAATAATCCTGACTATTGTTTACTTGCATTATTTGGAAATAAAAATGATGATGATGTTTCTTATATACATGAACAACTTTATAGGTGGATTGTATATCCTTGGGAAAGAGTAGCAGGTGGATTATGAAATATCAAAGTACAAAAACTTATGGTAATGATAGAGGTTTGAGTTGTTGTTTTAGGCAATGGAGAGCAGACCATAGCCATTGTAGCTTATTACACGGATATAGTCTGGGATTTCGTTTTGTTTTTGAATCAGATACTTTAGATGAAAGAAATTGGGTTTATGATTTTGGTGATTGCAAATGGATTAAAGAATTTCTGGAAGATACTTTTGACCATACCTTAGTTATTGCAAGTGATGATCCTGAGGTAGAATTATTTAAAGGTTTATATGAGAAAAAGGTGTGTAAGCTTTGGGTATTGGATAATGTTGGTTGTGAAAAGTTTGCAGAACTGGTATATGTATATGTAGCACCAACCCTTAAAGAAAAAACAGAAGGGAGAGTTAGTTTACATAGTGTTGAGTGTTTTGAGCATGGAGCTAATAGTGCAATTTATTTAGGTTAATTGAGAGGAGTTTATATAATGAAAATATCTGAAAAGATTAAAGCTGCATTGACTGATGGTTATTTAGCTAACGATACAATCTATGATGTTATTAATGATGATGATAGAAAAGAACTTATAGAAGAGGTTGCAGAATCATTTCAAGGTGTATTGAATTCTTTGGTTATAGATACAAAGAATGACCACAATACACAAGAAACAGCAAAACGTGTAGCTAAAATGTTTATCAATGAGATTTTTCGTGGTAGATATTATCCCCCACCCTGTGTTACAGCATTTCCCAATGCAAAGCAGTATGACCAGATTTATATGTCTGGCCCTATAACAATTAATTCAACTTGCGCACACCATTTCCAAGCAATTTCTGGAAAGGCATATGTTGGAATCTTCCCTGGCCAGAAGGTTATTGGTTTATCCAAGTTCAATCGCATGGTTGATTGGGTTGCATCAAGACCACAAATTCAAGAAGAAATGACTGAACAAATCGCAGATATGATTGAGAAAGAAACTGAAGCAAAAGGTGTAGCTGTTATTGTTAAAGCAGAACATTTTTGTATGACAGCTAGAGGTGTCAAAGAGCATGAGAGTGATATGGTAACATCTGTTGTTCGAGGTATTTTCCGTGAAGAACCAGCAACAAAGGCCGAGTTCTTTTCTTTGTTAAGTAATATGAAAGGGATGAGATAATGACAGCGTATAGTAAAAAGATTTCAAATTTTTCTATGAAGCAAACATATAAAAAAAACACTTATGATGATAAACGTAGTCGAGATGTTATGTGTGATGACCTTCAGAGAAGGTTTCCTAATTTAGATATAAGAATAAATGGAAAGTATGATTTTTGTGATTTGGCTGCTTATGACAAAGATGGTAATTTGGTATGTTTTTTTGAATTAGACCATACCAATTCACAAACTTTACATTGGCCATGGTATTCTATACTTGAAAGGAAAATAGAAAGTATGAATGAAATGAACCAAATTGCACCCGTAAATATGGTTTGGATAACTTCTCAATTAACACAATATAGAATGTTGCCATTGTTTCTTGTACCAAATTGGAAAAATTATCCTTTAAAAGTGATTCCATATAAAAAAAATGAAGATATTGAAAACTTGGTACATCCAGACGATTTTCATATCAGAATACCTTTTAAAGATTTAAAGACAAATCCTATTTATACTGTAGGAGAATATTAATGGTAAACATGGTAACTAGTGGTAAACAGAAAGCTACTGGTAAATCTGTTTTATTATATTCTGGTGGCATGGATAGTTTGATGTTTGACTATTTAATGAAGCCTGATGTATTATTGTATATTCCAACTGGCAGTGAATATGAAATGATAGAAAGTAGTAAAATACAATTACTTGGTAAATATGGTTATTTGGATGAAGATAAATTGGTTGTTTTATCCCGTGTTTTAAATTTAAGTCAGTTTGAACGTGATGATGCAATCGTTCCGAATCGTAATGCACACTTGATGTTGTTGGCTTCTATGTATGGTGAAAATCTAATACTTGGAAGTGTTCAAGGAGATAGGTCATTTGATAAAGACCCAATTTTCTATGATAAAATGACAGACTTGTTAAATCATATGTGGAAGGAACAACATTGGACTGAGGAACGTGTTTTTAAAGTTAGTTCTCCATATAAAGATAAAACAAAGACGGAGATTGTTAAAGAGTATCTGGAAAAGGGTGGAAGTGCAGACGCATTACTGCTTTCATGGAGTTGTTATGATCCACAATCAAGATTTCTTTTAGACCCCGAAAGGGCTTGTGGATGGTGTAAACCATGTTTTCGTAAATGGATTTCACTTCATAATAACAATATAAATATTCCAGAAGATTATTATGCAAACAATCCATGGGAAGCTCCATGGCTTGAAAAGTTAATTCCTTCTGTACTTGAAAAGAATTATCGAGGAAAAGAAGATTATGATTGGTGTGAAGCCTTAACAAGTAAAGGAGTTATATGAAAGACGCAATATATATACCAGCTTATAGTGATGGTTTAATGACATTGTTGGAAAAGGATGATAAACATATTAGAGAAGATTATCAAACTGATTTTGATAAAAAGAAATCGTTAAGGATTTATAAAAAAGATAATGATTCTTATTTCAAGAATTATTTTATGTTGATCTCTGCCGGTACATCACATAAAAGAGAAAACTTTAGAAAAACAATACAAGCTGAAGATGCTATGGTATTTGTTGATAGTGGAGGATATCAGTTAGCACATTCAACGGTTAATACTGTAAAATATACAGATGATGTAGCATTGAAATGGTCAGAACAGAATGGTGATATATTTCCAATTCTTGATAGACCGACATTTACGCTTGGAATGATGAGAGATGGAAAACCAGTGTCACCTTATAAAGATTATCAAGAATGTTTGGATTTGTCAGTAAACTCTGCAAGACATTATGCAGAAAATCGTACACGTTCAGATGCAAAAATCTTAAATGTTATACAGGGTCAAACCATACCACAGGTTAAGAAGTGGTATGATGAAATAAAGAAGTATCAGTTTGAGGGTTGGGCATATGGTGGTACTAGAGGCAATTTAGGTCGTATTGTACCTGCAATATTGTTTTTAATCAAAAATGGTGAGTTTGATAGATCAGAATGTAAGTATTTTCATATTTTTGGTGTTACTTCAAATGAGAGTATGATTTATTTTCAATATCTTCAAATGTTGTTAAATAAGGCTGGTATTGATATACAGCTTACATATGATTCTACTTATTGGAATAGAACTTGTGTTTTTGGTGGTTATTTTACAGAAGCTAGATATATTACTGGTACAGGTATGGCATCTATGAGTTGGCCTAATACCATTGATTATAAAAAATTATCAAAAGATTTTAAGATGCCATGTCATTGTCCAATTTGTGAAGATTTAGGAGATGTTTATTCATTTTTTAATCATTATAAGACTGATAAAGATGGAAATGAAAAAATATCATTTAGAGATTTTAATATGAGTATAGCTTATCATAATTTATATTTGCAATTAGAGTATCTTGAAAATGTTACAAGAATTTTAAAGTCAAATATGAAAGAAATTTATTTAGAGTTTTTTCCAAAGAAAATATATGACAACTTGATCTTTTTAGATGAAGTATTCAATAATATGTCAAAAGATTGGGAATGTGAGTTAAATAATAGATTTTTAAAAATTGAAGATAATGCAGATTTGCTTAAGTTTATGTGATGAAAAATATTTTCATTCGACACCTTTTGAGTATTATAAATAAATTATGTAAAGGGGGTAAAACGATGGAAGAAAAAGACAAGCCAAAAAAACCAGTCACACCTAGTGATTTAGCTAAAAGTGATGATAAATCTAAAGAAGAACCTAAAGATACAGATGTTCCTAAGTTTGATGAAAATGGACATCTTTTTATTGACCTTTCTATAGATGATAGTGCCTTGGTTGTTAGGAATGATGGCTCTATTGAATTGATTAGTCACGATTTAGAGAATTCAGATGAGGGTTATGTTGGTGATGTTGAAGATTTAAATAAAACATTTTCATTGGTGTTAGCGTTAGCATCAGCATTAGAAGATGAAGATTTATATAATCGTATATTCCATAATCTTAATATGACATTGATGCGTAAGTGGGACAATATGCCTGATAATATTAAGAATGATATTATTGAAAAACGAAATAAGATAGATGAAGGGCGTGATGAAGATGAAGATGTAGAAAAGAAAAAACGGGTTGATGAATTTCGTAAGCGAATGAGTAAATATAAAGATAGATTTCTTGATGATGCTGAGGAAGAAAAAAGAAAGTTGCAACAGGATATAAAAGATGAAGAAGATTTTCATAGAAGGTATGGAAGTCAATTTGGTGAAGACCATGAACGTCCAGATCACATGGCAGGGCCTGAGAATATGTTTGAACGAATGGAGTCACGGCCTAAAAAGAAGATTAAGAAAAAGAAAGCTTCTTTGCCAAGGGCAGGCACACATTGGAATCCATACGATGAAACATTGAAAGCACATTTTAGAGATTGGCAATCTGATGAACCTCCTAAAGAAGAGGAAGACTAAATGAATCCCTTTGAGTATGCACATGATTTGATTACAAAAGAAAAGTATGACTCTGATATACCTGATAGGAAAGACTATAAGCAGTTTCTTCTTAACAGAACCTTGTCATATCACAATGACCTGATTCACTATATCAATGAGTTGAATAGATACCCTGATATAAGTGATAAAGGTCACTATGATTTTATCAATGCAGCTGTACCAAAACAAAAGAGACAAAAGAAGTATTGGGTTAAGGGTAAGAAGTATGAGAACATGGAAGTTGTAAAAGAGTATTATAAGTATAGTACAGACAAATGTATTACAGCCTTGTCAGTTTTGACTGACAAGGATATTAAAAACATACGAAATAAACTATTCAAAGGTGGTAGTTCTTAATATTATAAATAACTATATTATGTATTATATCTATTATTGAAGCTGATTTGAAAGGAACACAAAATGAATGAGAATGTTAAATGGTCAATCGAAGACATGATAGAAGTTCGATTGAAAGAAGATGATGATTTTTTGAAAGTTAAAGAAACCCTCACACGAATTGGAATAGCATCACGCAGGGAAAAGAAATTATTTCAATCTTGCCACATACTCCACAAACAAGGTAAATATTATATTGTTCATTTCAAAGAGCTCTTTGCTCTTGATGGTAAACCTACTAATATTTCCGAGAACGATCTTGAACGTAGAAATACAGTTGTAAATCTTTTAAACGAATGGGACTTGGTTGAAATTGTTTCACCCGAAAAAGCACAACCAACTACTAGTATTCGTCAAATGAAAATTTTACCGTTCAGTGAAAAGTCTGAATGGGATTTACAAGCTAAGTATACAATTGGTAATGTATCTATTAAAACCACAAAAGAACCTAAAGAAAAACCTTTTGAAATAAATGATGATGATTTTGCTTTATGATTAAAAGTATTTTATTATGTATGTGTTTTATTTTGTTTACTGGATGTTCATCTATCGGAGAACTTGTTTTAAATACAGCTGCAGGTGCTCTTGGAAATATGTTAGATAGAAGAATTGACGAACCAACTGAAAATGAAAAGGAGAAAAAAGATGAATGTGAAGATTGTAAAGATGATAAGCGGTGAAGAGCTTATTGGTGAGTTTGATGAATTAACTAGAACAATAACTAATCCAGTTGTAATGATTCCAGTGAGCAAAGAACAGATTGCTTTCCAGCCATGGATGCCATATTCCGAAGATAAAGAATATACACTAAAAGAAGAATCTATTAATGTAGTAGCTACTCCTAGTTCTACTATTATGAATGAATATAGCCGTATATATGGCTCAGGTATTGTTGTACCTACTGATACAGGGGGCATTATCTCATAACTTCTTCCTTGTATTATGAACCCTCTTTTGATATAATATATACACTATGAAATTTTATACTTATGCTAGTCAGGTTTTCAATAAGATTTATGTGCGTGAAATAGATAATAAAGGTGAGGAATACTCTGAAACTGTAAATTTCAAACCAACCTTATACGTCACCACTCCAAGAGAACAAGCAACCTTTAGAAGTTTAGATAATAAACCTTTAGGTGATGTTACATTTGGCTCAATAAAAGAATGTAAAGACTTTCTTGAGCAATATGATAATGTAACTAACTTTAAAGTTTACGGAAACAAGAATTTTGTTTTTCAATATCTTTCTGAAGAATATGCTGATGATGTTCAATGGGACAAGTCTAAAATATTAATTTACACGATTGATATTGAAGTTGCTTCGGATAATGGATTTCCAGATATCCGATTAGCTAACGCACCCATAACATCTTTGACTGTTCATAATAGCATCAGCGATGTTTATTATGTTTTTGGTACAGGTGAGTATACTCCTAACGATCCCGAAAAAACAATAAAGTATTTTCGTTCAGATAACGAAGAAGAAATGATGGAACTCTTCTTAGGTTGGTGGAAATATAATCCGCCACATATTGTTACTGGCTGGAATTGTAAGTTTTTTGATATTCCTTATATCGTTAATAGACTGAAATACCTTAACCTTGAATATAAACACCTTTCCCCTATAAACAGAGTAGTCGATAGGAATGTAGTTATCGCAGGCCGTGATAATATGTTTTATACTATTATAGGTGTATCGACATTGGATTATATTGACTTATATAAGAAGTATACCTATAAAGTCCGTGAATCCTATCGTTTGGACTATATTGGCCAAGTTGAGCTTGGTATGGGTAAAGTCACTGATGAGCAGATGCAAGGGTATGACTTATATAAGACGGATTACCAGAAGTTTATCGAATATAACATCAAAGACGTTGAGATTGTAAAGAAACTTGACGATAAGATGAAGTTGTTGGATTTAATCATAACTATAGCTTATGAGTCTAAGATTAATTTTGAGGATGTTTTTTCTCCGGTAAAAACTTGGGAAACGATTATTTACAATTTCTTGAAAGACCAGAATATTGCTGTACCACAGAATCGCCATAGAGGTGAATCAAAGGGTATTGAAGGTGGATATGTAAAAGACCCACACTTAGGATTACATAAATGGGTTGTATCGTTTGACTTGAATTCACTTTATCCACATTTGATTCAGCAATACAATATTAGTCCAGAAACCATATCACATGATGAGGTTTTAAAGATTAAGTATAATGATGGTGTTAATGGTTTACTAGAGAAAAGATTAGATACAAAATATCTCAAAGAAATGAATATGACCTTGACTCCGAATGGTCAGCACTTCTCTACAAAACGCCAAGGGTTTTTACCAAAGTTGATGAAGGCCATGTATGATGAAAGAGTTATTTACAAAAAGAAAATGCTTGAAGAGGAGCAGAGATTAGAAGACGGTAATTACAAAAATAAAGAAGAGGTTGTAAATAATATATCAAAATTTAATAATGTCCAGATGGCTAAGAAGATTCTTCTTAATAGTGCTTATGGTGCATTAGCAAATCAATATTTCTTATATTACTCACCCGAACAGGCAGAAGCTGTTACGATGTCGGGGCAGTTGTCAATTCGTTGGATTGAAAAGTATATAAATAGATTCATCAACGATTTATTAAAAACGGGAGATACGGATTATGTTATCGCATCGGATACGGACAGCATATACATCACATTTGATAAACTTGTTAATGAAGTGTGGGGAGAGGGAGCTGAGACTGAAAAGATTATATCCTTCTTGGACAAAATGTGCAAAGATAAAATTGAACCATATATTGATGAATGTTATAAAGACCTTCATGCGTATGTAAATTCGTATGAGCAGAAGATGGTGATGAAACGTGAATCAATTGCTGATAAAGGTATCTGGACTGCTAAGAAACGATATATACTTAATGTTTATGATTCAGAGGGTGTAAGATATAAAGAACCAAAACTAAAAATAATGGGTATTGAAAGTGTTAGAAGTTCTACCCCGCAATGGTGCAGAGAGAACATACAATCGTTGATAAACACTATTATCAATACAGACGAGCAAACAGTAATACAAGCTATTGAAGATTTTCGTGAGGTATTCAGAACATTAAAGTTTAGTGACATTGCTTTTCCTAGAGGTGTCAAAGGACTTTCTAAATACAAATCTTCAAAAGATATTTACATCAAGGCAACACCTATTCACGTTAGAGGTACGTTGTTGTTTAACCATCAACTCAAGGAGAGAAACTTAACAAAGAAGTATCAGTTAATCCGTGATGGTGAAAAGATTAAGTTTGCATATTTGAAAGAGCCAAACATACTCGGTGAGAATGTGATTGCTATTGCAACCGTCTTGCCGAGTGAGTTTGGTTTAGAGAAGTATATTGATTACGACTTACAATTTGATAAATCATTCTTACAGCCAGTTAAAAATATATTGGATGTTATCGGATGGAAATCAGAGAATATAAGTTCTTTAGAATCATTTTTTGGGTAAAGAATATGAAAAGTAATATGTTTAGTAGTATGTCAAGAAAAGTTTTACCAAGACCTAGATATGGTGAGGAATATTCCAACTCAAGTTGGTCTGGTGGTGAAATGGATAAACCATTTATTTTTAGAGAAATGAAACGGTTAGGTATATCAAAGACAGAAATTAGAAGTTTTGCTGAATGCCGTAAGTTTTATAAAACTTCTGAATGGATAGATGTTAGAGATAAATATTTAACATCTATATCTGATAAACAATGTGCTCATTGTAAAATTAAAGATGTAGAGGGGGTACGTTTATTAGTTGACCATAAACAACCAATAAAATACTTTTGGAAAAATCGTTTAAATGAATTAAATTTTCAAATTCTATGTGGTCTATGTAATAAGAAAAAGGGTAATACATATTCAGAGAAAGATGTACCGTTAATTGGTTTGAAGATAAAAAAAATAATGAGAAAAGGAGATGATAAATAATGGCAGTAAATAGTTTAGTTAAACAGCTTATAAAGGAGAGTTCAAATGATATGGCGTCAGCTGTATCCGCTGGGATTCTTGGTGATTGCAATACTTTTTTGGATACGGGGTCTTTTTCTTTAAACGCCTTGTTATCAGGCTCTATGTATGGTGGTATTCCATCAAACAAGATTACCTGTCTAGCAGGTTCGGAATCGGTTGGTAAAACATTTTTTGCATTGAGTATAGCCAAGAACTTTTTGGATACTAATAAAGAAGGTATTATTTTATATTGGGAGAGTGAAGGTGCGTTGACTACAGATATGATTACTGATAGGGGTATAGATACAGATAGGTTTATTATATATCCAGTAGCAACTGTAGAAGAATTTAGAACGCAATGTGTAAAAGTGATAGAGGGAGTTCCTAAAGAAGCTAAGGTTATGATATTCTTAGATTCACTTGGAAATCTTTCTACATTAAAAGAGATGGGTGATGTTGCTAGTGGTTCTGATAAAAGAGATATGACAAGAGCTCCAGTTATCAGAGGAACTTTTAGAACACTTGCATTGAAACTATCTGTAAAAAATATTCCTCTTATCATTACAAATCACACCTATGATAAAGTTGGTAGTATGTTCCCGTCAAAAGAGATTTCTGGTGGTGGTGGAATCAAGTATGCAGCTTCAGTTATTGTTACTCTAGGAAAACGAAAAGTCAAAGAGGGAACTGAAGTGTTGGGAAATATTATTAAGTGCAAACTAGTTAAGGGTAGATTTACAAAAGAAGAAAGTATTATAGAAACACATTTAGATTATCAAACTGGTTTGGATAAATATTTTGGTTTAGTTGCTATTGCAGAAAAATATGGAATATTCAAAAAGGTTTCTACAAGATTTGAAATGCCAGATGGAACTAAAGCATTTGAAAAAGCAATAGTGAAAAATCCAGAAAAATACTTTACTGATGACATAATGAAACAACTTGAAGAAGCTGTGTTTCAAGAGTTTAATTATGGAAGTCGCAAGGAAGAAAAGGATGAATCGTAAGTTATTAAATATTGTATGGATGTTTGTAGGAATTTTATTAATAGGTGGTATTTATTGCTTATCATACTACAATGTTGATGAAACAGTGGTAAGTGAATCTAAAAACTTTATGGAATTTGTGAGGGCTGTATTGCAATGATGGTAATGAGTAATAATGATTTACAATCTACATTTAATGCATGGATAGTTTATCAAGGTATCTATGCACATTTTACAAGAGAGTATGATTATTTTAAGTATAATGGAAAGGGAAATTGGAATAATATTGATTCAATGCAAAGGAGTTTTGCTAAGCAAGAAAAGAATGGAAACTTTTCTATGCAAAGAAAGATTTTCAAAGATATTGGAAAAACTTTTGATAACAAGGAAGCATTGATATTTTTCTATCTTTCACAATTTACGAATGGAATTGTTTATCCGTCACATTTTGATACGGATTTGTATGATGAATATACGGGAAGAATGAATAATTTCAATTTCCAAATTCAACAGGATATAGGTGAAATTTTAAAATGTATGAGGGAATACGAAAAGAGCTTTGATGAAATCTTCATCACAAATAGCATGAATCACCCATATATATTAAAATTGAGCCTATCTAATAGGATATCATTGGAAACCTTTGCTGTATTGGATATGGTACTTAATTTCATACCAGAGGTTGACAAGTATCTCAAAGACCCGATATGGCAAGATCACAAGAAGTTGGTTTTGAATTACAAGCCATTCTTAGAAGTAGATGTTGTAAAACAAAAGAAATTAATAAAGGATGTTTTGATGAAAGGGTAAGATGCGAACTGAAACTTTGATATTAGAGAACCTTATATATAATGAAAACTATTCAAGCATTGTCGGTATATTCTTACAACCAGATTATTTCAAGGAGAACGCTGAGAAGCAAATCTTCATAGAAATACAAAAACACATTTCGGAGTTTAATAAAGCTCCAACAAAAGAAGTACTATCAGTCAAGCTAAACAACCGTGAAGATTTGAATGAAGTTGCATTTAGTAAATGTAATGAAGTTTTGCAAACTCTTAATGGTAAAACTGATGATGAAGAATGGTTAACAAAAGAAACAGAGAAGTGGGCAAAAGACCAAGCAGTATACAATGGTATTGTAAAAAGTATTTCAATCTTAGAAGGTAAAGATGATAAAAATTCTAAGGATTCAATACCAGAAATTCTTACAGAAGCATTAGCTATTTCATTAGATAAAAGTGTTGGGCATGACTATTTGGAAGATGGTGATGATAGGTGGGAATTCTATCATAAAAAGGAATCTAAAATTCCTTTCAAAAT
>Ga0233433_10001178_pt1 | contig 25853 bp, 22 predicted proteins | sample SI_122_August201_5_FD_179868 | JGI IMG/M metagenome (GOLD analysis project Ga0233433, IMG submission 179868) | Seawater microbial communities from Saanich Inlet, British Columbia, Canada - SI_122_August2016_100_MG | ecosystem: Environmental > Aquatic > Marine > Inlet | place: Canada: British...
TATGCTCGTATGCTCGGTCTTCTCCACTGTACATGGTGGAGGGGGGTGGATTCGAACCACCGAAGCTTACGCGTCAGATTTACAGTCTGATCCCTTTGACCGCTCGGGAACCCCTCCGAAAAAGAGGCGCTAAATTTTGCCTTTGAACTACCCCTATGTCAATCGTAATTATTACAGTATTGATTGATTTTTGGCTAATCAGCGCCCTTCTATACTCTATTCTCCATCATTAATTGAAACTCTCCAGGCTATACTCGATTCAAGGCCTGACTTTTCTCTCGCCTTTTTCTCATCGGCTGAGCTCACTTTGCTAGGAAGACTTCGTTTTTACTATTTCTTCCTGCACCTGTATTCCTGCTTGTTTTCTCTTTCTTTCTTGCTTCTTTCTTCCTGCTTGTTTCTTTCTGCTTCCTCTCTGACTCGTCTGGCTCGGCAAAATAAATGGTGCCGCCACCAAGAGTCGAACTCGGGACCTACTGATTACAAATCAGTTGCTCTACCAACTGAGCTATAGCGGCACGTCAGGGGGGTGGATTCTATGCCAATATCGCCTCAAGGTATAGATGCAGAGAAGAAAAATCGTCCCAATTTGCATAAATCTATTTCTGCCTGGTTATTAGTGGCAAAGTGCTTGCGCGGAAACGCTACCTGGTGGCGACTTGCTGATAATCTGGGCTATCAATTTATCCGACTCAGATGGGTCTCGATGATCAAGTTTGAGCCAATGACTCCGTTGTACCCGAGAGATCGAGCCGACCACCGGATCGTATACCGATATCAATGATTGCTTTCTAAAACTCTCTGCCGAAGCACTACTAGAGAACACCCCTAAAGAAACACCTCGTGCAAGTGGTCCATCGGTCATAACAAAACTATCTATGTTGCTGGACTGCAACAATTTGCGGGTGCGGTAGGCCTCCTCTATCGACTTGGCTGGAGCCAGATAGACACGATAATCGACTTTCTCATCAGTAAAATCCTCACTTTCTATCCGGTAGCCAACTAATCCCACTGACTTAGCGACAGTCCTTGCACTGGAGACACTGAAATAAGGCCCCAGCTTAAAGCAGATAGGCTCAGAACTAATGTCGAAGCCCTGGTTAGGCTCCATAGCAACGGAATTTTGCTGGACTCGTGATAGATCACTGTCAGTTAGCTTTTCGACGTCACTGGATGAGCGAAACACTTCGCTAGCTAACAAGATACTTCTATCTACCGGACCAACCCGGTTTTCGCTACGCACCGCCAGCGCATTAACCTGGGCATCCCTCCATTGATAAATCAAAACAGCAGCGGCCAGTAAATTGACTACGATAAGGATCCTGATCATTTGACTACCCAACATTCAATGGCCTCACACTGACCTCGCCTGCATTACAATACTCGATCCCGTCGGCTGTCTTCAGCACCAAATGGCCCTGTAGGTCGATCCCTGCATCAACGCCTTCAATTACACCCCCAACAGCGCTGACCTGTACTCGGCGACCATCAAACAGATTAAACCTCTTCCATAGACTCTGATACCGACTCATCGCCTCAGGGCTATGATTTTCCATTGCTGCAATAATTTTCTGACTCATTTCTGCTACTAGCACCGATCTATTCACACTGATGTAATCTGACAGGAAAGCCACAGGTTGTTCGACTGAATTATAGCCACGAAGCTGCTTGACGACATTCAACCCGATACCAACACAGACCGGTATCCCATTCGGACCGGGGGCACCCAACTCCACCAGGATACCACCGAGCTTACCCTCCGGTGTCAGCAGGTCATTAGGCCACTTCAAACCAAGACTCAAGCATCCCTGGTCTTGCAGTAACTGAGCAATTTCGATACCAATAGCCAGGCTAAGCCCCCCCAACTCGGCCATTCGGACGGGAAGCACCTTGCCCACCGAAAGGTAAATATTGCGTGCAAAAGGACTGACCCAATGCTTACCACGCCTGCCGCGTCCTGCTGTCTGCAGTTCTGCTGCGCAAACTAGAGTCTGATCTGGCCGCAAGCAATCCATCACCTGACGATTGGTCGAGTCCACCTCCCAAAAGAGTTGTAAACTCACATCCGGCCCCACCAGGTCTTCAATCTGGCGACGATCCAGGAGACTGAGTTGATAGGCTAAAGATAGCCTATTCCCTGCTTTAGACTCATAATCCAGGTCCAGTTTTTTCAACAGAGATTGAAGGCGTGAAGTGGCTGCGACAGCCGCACCAAGCGACAATAATCGCAGCTCTGATTTCAGTTCATCAGTTATCAACGGCCTCTCACCTTCATGAACTCGATTGCCTATTTGTAATATACAATGGGCTGCGTATAATACGCGCCCTCAGGTGCCAAAGTTATTTTATAATCGGGTCTGTAGCTCAGTTGGTTAGAGCGCACCCCTGATAAGGGTGAGGTCGGTGGTTCAAATCCACCCAGACCCACCAGATTACAAATTAATGTAGCAGGTATGTCATTTTAGGCAAAGAAGCGTTTCCTTCTTTGGGCAAACATACTGACTTAAAACAACCTGAGAGGTATATTGTAAACGTTTAGCCGCAGCATTGATCTTCTAATGTGGCTAATTGAGGGGCCATAGCTCAGCTGGGAGAGCGCCTGCCTTGCACGCAGGAGGTCGGCGGTTCGATCCCGCCTGGCTCCACCACCCTTTCGATTTGTCGCGCTCGACTATCTGCACGACTGCTCCTAAAACAAGTGACGCTGGCAGATACTTTAATTGCTCTGGTAACGAAACTCAGTAAAGTGAGCCCGAAACCTAAAAGCCTGTTGTAACCAAAGCCGGCCAATCTACTTGACACACCCTGCGCAGCAACAGCAGAACCTTAGGTCGCCCACCAACAGCAGTAATCCCATTAATTGAAGCTGAAAACTCTGCTTGCTAAGCTAAATACACAGGTAGAATTACCCTTTGAAAAGAACTGGAAATACCATGACAGCGACAGGAAAGTTACATTGCTCGGCATGGATACTGGTCTTTGCCTCGTTTAGCTTTCTCCAATTAAATGACCCTGATCCTTTCCCTTGGTCCTTAGTCTATTTCCTGTGCGGCCTGCTCTGGTTTGCTGAGCTATTTGGGCGCCGAAACATCTGGATCATTTACATGGCTACATTAGGCCTTACTTTCTGGATGGGCGCCCTGGCCAATGCGCCCGTTGATCTGTTCAACCTTGGAACGACCAAAGACCTCTTCGCTGAGATGTCACCCGGAAAACCTTATATTGAAGAATCCAGAGAATTTTTCGGTCTTGGCATCTGCACAATCAGTCTGCTCATCCTGTTTGCCAAAGCTCGATCAGTACCGGTCAAACATTAAAAAAGGACTGCAACCGTTTGTTTCAACATTCTCTAAAATGGATTTAAATATTGAAAAACGGATCGAGACAAAACAAAATTATCGAAATCGTGGAAATATCGGACTCGCAGCAATATCAAAATAACTGACAGACTTTGCCAAAGCTATTGCCAAAAAGCACCGGTTAAACGGGTGATACTATCCTCATAACAAACGCAGAAATATTCAATAGCCCTAACACCACCACACCGTTGATCGATGTTCGTATCACCGGATCTAAAATAGCCGCAATGGGGAAACTTCCACGGCTGACTGAGGAAGAAGTAATCGATGCCGGGGGCCGCACGCTATTACCCTGCCTGGCAGATCACCATCTTCACCTTCTGGCACTCGCAGCCAGGTCAGAGTCCATTATCTGTGGCCCTCCTGAGATCAATAATGAGGCCGCATTAGCCGACCTATTAAAACAACACGACCACGGGGATCTCTGGTTCAGGGGAGTGGCCTATCACGAATCTATTGCTGGCATCATCGATCGCCACTGGTTAGACCAGCACCTATCTGAAAGGCCGGCCAGAATTCAGCATCGAGGCGGCAGACTTTGGATTATCAACTCAAAAGGCCTGGCCATTCTCAACTCGACATCAAACAAGAAATTGCCCCCTGGCCTCTCCTGGGACTCAGGGCACCTCTATGACAGCGACGCTTGGCTGCGCCAGCAACTTGCCAGCACACCACCGGACCTTAGCAGGACAAGCCGCGAACTGGCTGGTCTTGGTATTGGACTGATTACCGACATGACACCCCAAAATGATCCTTTCATTGTTGATTTCCTGAACTCGCAACAACAAAACAATAACTTACTTCAGGATATTTTGATTGCCGGCCAACCCAGTTTGTCAAAACTAGGCTGGCAACCTCACAGCGACCGACTCAAAATAGGCCCAACCAAAATACACCTGCAGGAAGCCAACCTACCGGATTTCGATGAAATCTGTGAACTCATCGCTGAAAGCCACATTGAGGACAGGTCCGTCGCGTTCCATTGCGTCACCGAGATTGAACTGGTATTTGCCCTGGCTGTCCTCGCAAAAACGCAATCAATCAACGGCGATAGAATCGAACACGCGTCCATTGTTCCACCCCATCTACTGCAATCAATCTCCGAACTTGGTCTGGCGGTTGTCACTCAGCCCAATTTCATCCTGGAACGCGGTGACCAATACCTTAAAGATATTAATTTTAAAGAAATCCCTTACCTGTATCGAGGCAAAAGCTTCATGGACCAGGAGATCAGACTTGCCGGTGGCACAGATGCGCCCTTTGGAACAGCCAACCCCTGGCTGGCAATGCAGGCTGCAGTTTCTCGCTGCAGCCTAGGAGGACAGGTCATCAATCACTCAGAGGCATTAACGCCGGAACAAGCTGTTTCACTTTTCCTCGGAGAACTCCAGGATCCTACTAAACTAAGGCGCCTCGAAGCCGGGGCAGTCGCGCATATGTGCTTACTTGACCGCAACTGGCACCAGGCTAGGCAAGCTCTGAACAATGTTGAAGTCATTGCCACCTGGCGAGCCGGGCAACTAATCCACGATAGCGTCAATTAACCCCCAGTCCAATGCAGTTGGGGCATTGATGCGCTTACCACTAAGCGCCATGTACGCAGTTCGTTGCCGACCAATTCGCCTTGGAATACTAACGCAGCCTCCGGCACCCGGGATGAGCCCCATGGATATTTCCGGTAACTGGAAAAAGGTCTTGCGCCGGGCTATAACCCGATTAGCAAATGCTGGGATTTCTATCCCCGAACCGATGCAGGCTCCATGCAGTTGAAATTCAACCCGACTGATATGCTCTGCCAGTAGCCGGCTTGGCAGACTTAAGGTTCGCACCCTGTGGGCATCTGCCGGATTAGTAAACTGTCCAAATTCAAGCAGATCACCACCGGTACAAAAACAAGCCCCCAGACCTGACACAGTTGCCTTGTTAATACTGTCATCCATCGCCAGCATTTGAAAAGCTTCGAACAGCCCATCGCGCATTTCCGTTGAAAATGCATTACGAGTTTCGGGCCGATTAAGCCGTATTTTCAACACACCCTGCTGGCGTGATAATAAGACTGCTGGCGAGGAGTTAGGAGAACCAACAGACTCCGTAGTCGGTAACTGTGATTCGCGAAACCCTTTCAACCAGGAAGCAAATTCAGTACCGCTTTGCAGAGTGGAATAACCCAGCGACTCGACAGTCAGCGCTTGTTGCACATTGAGATGTTCCGTATCACGCAAAACCTGCACCAGTATCATCGAACTGATCGGGTTTTTAGCAATATTGGTGGTTATGCGATTAAGGTCCGTAATGCGATTAACCACTAGATCAACATACGCAGTCATTGCATTCGCGGTTTGTTCGTCGCGTAAATAGCCAATCACCGGCACAGCCTGATGCCGCAACCAATCTCCCAGTTGCTGGCTATGGTACAGGGCGTGGGAACATGCGGAATTTAAATCAATCAGCAGATAAGCACTTTGAGTCTGTGCCGTCGCCAGATCGGCGTGAAACTGCAGCGACAAGTCGACCAGCTGATCCAAACACATTAATTCCTCAACCTGTTCACTTGGCATATTCCTGGCCGGCTTCTGATCCATCTTCTGAACTATAGCAATTGCTGATCAAACTGACAGCGTTGTTTTCGTAGCCGATCACTGCTGCCCCATAGCACCAGCTAGGGGGCGCTAAAGGGTCTATCCATCCAAAGTAATCAAGTGATGATTCTTCTTTCCTTTTTGAATCAGTAGGTAACGAGAAAACAAGGCATCGGCCTGAGTCAACTGGCAATTCTCATCAGTTTGTCGAACGCCATTAACAGAAACTGCGTTGGACTTAATTAATTTCCTGGCTTGCCCTCGCGTCACCTCACCCTTGGGAGTTATCGCCAATCCAGAATCCACCAGACAATCTAACAGAGAAACTGTTTGCTGGTGTAAGTTAGTGCAAGGCAGCCCATCCTGGGCCAACTGTTCAAAATCACCTTCAGATAAGCCGCCCAGATCATTTGCAAAAATCGCCCTAGTAATTCTGCGAGCACCCTCCAGCCCTTCCTCGCCATGGACTAATCGGGTCACCTCTCTGGCCAGTGTGTTCTGCGCAATCCTCTTTTCTGGCTGCCCAAGGTGTGCTTGATCGAGCTCTATGAGCTGTTCCTGGCTCAGGAAGGTAAAAGTTCGCAGGAACTGGAGCACATCTGCATCAGCACTATTCACCCAGAACTGAAAAAATTTGTACGGCGAGGTTTTTTCGGGATCCAGCCAGATGGCACCCTCTGCACTCTTCCCAAACTTAGTACCATCGGCTTTGGTAATCAGTGGGTAAGTCAGGGCATGGGCCTGACCTGATTCCATGCGCCTGATCAGATCAATACCGCTGGTGATATTTCCCCATTGATCGCTACCACCAACCTGGATAGTACAATTATACTGACGATACAGAACGACAAAATCAAAAGACTGCAGAATCATATAACTGAACTCTGTGTAACTGATGCCCATCTTGTCGTCTTCCAGCCGGCGCTTGACCGTTTCCTTCTGGACCATGGCGTTAACACTGAAATGCTTGCCTACATCCCGGAGGTATTCAATCACATTCAGACCATTAGTCCACTCCGCGTTGTCGACTACAACTGCTGCATTATCCTGACAATCAAAATCAAGGAATTGGCTCGCCTGTACTCTGATTTTGTCAACAAACTGCTTGACCTGCTCAACAGGCTTGAGCTCTCGTTCGCTACTTTTTCCTCCCGGGTCACCAATCATTCCGGTGGCACCACCCACCAGAAGAATGGGCGTGTGGCCATAGAGCTGGAAACGTCTCAGCGCCAGCAGGGGTACCAAATTGCCGATATGGAGACTGTCAGCGGTAGGGTCGAATCCACAATAGACGGCACGTTGACCCGAACTGAGATGTTGCTGCAATTCCTGCTCATTGCTTACCTGGGCAATCAAGCCTTTCGACTTCATGTCCTGCAGTAAAAATTCAGATTCCAGTGTCAACGCCTTATCTCCCTAAATAGGTCTGATTGATTTTCCGAGGATTCGCCGATCCAACTTAAAAACGGCTGGACCAGTTTGCGGGGAATTATACCTGACCTGACTGCGAAACACAGAGTCCCACATTACCAATAGAGCCTAATACCCCCCTAAAAACAGCTTGGAATAGCACAGGCCCCTTGATTTTTAGCCGCATTTTAATATGCTTGACTCCCTGAATCTGTAACAAGTAGAACATCTCCAATCTTCTGATTACGATATATGGGACACTATCCTCGCTCAAACCTTCGACTTGCCGCTTTGCTGGCAATAGGCACCCTCATACTCGGCGTCATGGTGCCAACTGATAAGCCCGAAGATAGCAGCGATCACACCATCTCTCTGGCGCTTGAACTGGAACCCGTGAGTTCAACAGCGGACAATAACAACGAGGCTGAACCTGCTGTAGAAAATGCCACTAGCCAATCTGACGATACCCCCGAACATACCAAACTAAGCTATATCATTCTGCAGGACGACAATCTGTCTGCAGTATTTGCAAAGTTAAACATTCCAGCAAGGGACCTTCAGGAAATCCTGCAAGCTAATGGCAGCGATACCCTGAGGCGGATTGTGCCTGGAAATCTACTTAATCTCACTCAAAACGAGGCCGAACAAATCCACAGCCTTGAATATAAAATAGACCCCTTAACAACGCTGGTAGCGACTCGCCAAACATCTGGCTTTGTCATTGAAACCTTAAAGAAACAAGTGGTCATCACTACTGCCAACCATACAGCCAGTATTTCCGAGGAATTTCCTTCGCTCTATAAGGCTGGCAAGCAGGCCGGTCTGAGCGACAACTTAATCATGGAATTAGCAAATCTATTTCAGTGGGACATCAGTTTCGCGCTGGACCTTCGCTATGGTGACAGATTCTCCCTGGTCTATCAGGAGCATTATGTTGATGGAATAAAAATCAAGGATGGTAAAATTTTGGCAGCCGAGTTTTCAAATAGTGGCAAGAAGTACACCGCCCTGCTGTACCAGAGAGACAATGGCGATAACACTTACTTTTCAGAAAATGGCAAGAGCCTGAAAAAAGCATTTATACGGGACCCAGTTCATTTTTCCTACGTCAGTTCCAGTTTCAATCTAAGAAGACTCCATCCTATCCACAAAAAGGTTCGACCACACCGGGGAATTGACTACGCGGCTCGAAAAGGTACACCCGTAGTCGCTGCTGGGGACGGCAAGATTTATCAAGCCTCTGCTAACGAGGCATCGGGCAACTTCCTGGTCATTAATCATGGTGAGCAGTACGTCACCAAATACCTGCATCTATCACGCTTTGCCAAGGGCATGCGAGCCGGAATAAAAGTTAAACAAGGACAGGAAATTGGTTATGTTGGCTCGACCGGTTGGGCAACTGGTCCGCACCTGCATTATGAATTCCTGGTCAGCGGGGTTCATCGAAACCCCAAAACGGTTGGATTACCTAATGCCGACCCAATTCCCGATGCCGAGTTAAACACCTTTCGACGTCAAACCAGCGGCTATCTTCAGCAACTCGCAGCTCTCAATGAAGGGATAAACCAGGCTGGACTAGATGCAAGCTCGAAGACCGGCGAATAACCCGTGCTCCTCAGACCGAGAAGGAGTTGCCGCAACCACAGGTGGCACTGGCATTAGGGTTGGTGACAATAAATCGTGAACCTTGCAGGTCTTCACGGAAATCTATTTCTGCACCATCAAGATACTGATAGCTCAACGGATCAATAAGCAGCATCACGCCATTTTGCTCAATCGCAGAATCATCGTCTTCCCTATCTTCATCAAACGTGAAGCCGTACTCGAACCCCGAACACCCCCCGCCGGTGACAAAAACCCGCAGCTTCAAGTTAGCATTCTCTTCTTCGTCTATGAGAACTTTCGCTTTGTTGGCGGCTGCCTCAGAAAAACTCATTGATGTCATATCTGTCACTTTCCCTGAAATCCTTAATACACTTAATATCGGAAATTTCCGATAAAATTCAAGTCGCAGCGTCCGATTTCTGGACTGCTTTTATCCACGAGTCAGTTTTCTCTTTAGATTCCTCTCGGGATACTGCTGCTTCCTGACTCTTTTGAGCGGCCTTACTCTGTTCAATCTGACGCAGGCTTCCCAGTAGTTGACTACCTTTCACCATTTCAATAATTCGATAATAAACTGCACCGCGAACATTAGCTTTTGAAGATAATTCCAAATGCTTTTCAGAATAGATATCACCTTCAACTTTACCATTGACGACAATGGTCGGCGCTCTGATTTCGCCTTTTACTAAGCCTCGCTGGCCTACCGTAATAATCGCATCCTGATCATCCAGTGCACAGACATTACCTTCAACTACCCCGTTTATAATTAACTGGGACTTAAAATTAAGATCGCCGGTAATCTGACAGTTCTCCGCAATCAGCGATACCTGACCGGGATTACCTCCTTTTAATTTCTTCATAATGCTCAACCTCCTGAAAAAGGCCATTGATAATTTCGTTCATACGACTGTGTTTTCTGCCCATCGGTCCTCGCCACCAGTTGCACGGTCGAAGGCTTGAAATCCTCTGGAATTGAAAACTGTCCGCTCATATTCTGAAAATACCTGAAACTGAATTCCATTGGCTGCTCGCTGTTATTTAAAGCTGCCTCCAGCGGCACGCTTACATCGACGCCATTGCGTTTACCTTGTATTTCTATATCAACACTACCTGAGACAAGATCTCCTTTCTTGGACATCTGCGTCAGCATCAATCGATATTCGTACAAATTAGGTTTTCCCAGGCTCTGTAGTTCCCAACCTTCAATCAATAAATCTCCGGTAACCAACTCGGGTTGAAACAAATTACGATAATACGAAATTTCCCCTTTCAGATCGGCCAGTTCAGCCTCTAGCCGGTGAACCGTGCTGACTAATTCATTATTTGCCAGATGATCGACATTTTTAGCAAATTCCAGATTGGCTACTTTATATTGCAGTTCGACCTTACTGGTCTCATTGGCCGCCAAAGCCTCCTCAACCACTTCCATTTTAGCAAGGATCTGCGCATCGGTTTTCTTACCTTGTTCAAAACCAAAACCATAGCTGAACAATCCTGCCAGGCCTACAAATCCGACCATCACAAAAGCCAACACAATCCGAAAGCCCGGTCTGTGTTCAGTGACGATAATTTCATCATTTTTAGCACTTCGAGAGAGTTTCATCCATGCACTCAATTCAACCCAGTCCACATCTTAACAGAATTAACAGACCTGACTAGGACGGTTAATTTATACTGCAGCCTATCGGCACCCGCGAAATCAGTTAAACTGGCAGTAAGGACTACCCGCCCTCACATTTCATCCGGGATCAGCGGCAGTATCTATGACTACAAAAAAAACAAAAAAAACACCCCTAAAACTGATTCCCGATCTCAGCCTGACCACCTTCAGACGTCAGTTGGCGTCACTGGACTCAGTTCCGCAATTTGCTCTAGTGGGTATTTTTTCAGGCTTTTTAACGGGCCTCACAGTACTTCTATTCAGATTAGTAGTTGAAACCGTTTTAGTCTGGTTCCTGCCTGGGGATTCAGAAAGTTTTGAACAATTACCTGCTCTGGAAAGCTTCTTGCTACCCATTGCGGGGGGAATTACCTTGGCCATTTTACTGTTTCTGCTCAAGGAACAGGATAGGAGCATCGGCGTAACTCATGTCCTGGATCGTCTCGCACAACATCAGGGACACTTACCCTTGCGGAACCTTCTCAGCCAATTCATCGCCGGCAGTATCGCCCTGATAACCGGCCAGACCGGCGGCCGGGAAGGCCCTGCTATTCACCTGGGAGCCGCAGCCAGCAGTCTTCTCGGCCAGGCACTTAAATTGCCCAACAATTCCATAAGAGTTCTGGTCGGTTGCGGCGCTGCCGCCGCCATCGGCTGCTCATTTAACACCCCTATCGCCGGAGTCATATTCTCCATGGAAGTGATTATCATGGAATATACCATTGCCGGTTTTATACCCGTTATCCTGTCGGCAGTTACCGGCACCTTCATTATCCAACTAGTATTCGGAAATGACCCTGCTTTTTTCGTTCCCGGTGTAACCATGCAGTCCTACTATGATCTTCCGGTGGTTGTTTTAGAGGGTGTATCGATCGGCATACTTGCAGCAGTGCTGGTTCACCTTATCCAACTCATAGCAAGACATCGTCCAAGTCACCTGGTAACCCGTATTCTCATTGCCGCTACCGTTACAGCCAGTTTAGGCCTGATCGCGCCAGCGATCCTTGGCATCGGTTACGATACGCTGGAATTAGCACTTCAGGGTAAAATTGTGATTTCAATGTTACTCCTGATAGCTACCTGTAAACTTATCGCAACCGCCGCTAATCTCGCCATGGGTATGCCCATAGGACTAATTGGTCCAACCTTGTTAATTGGCGCTCTGGCAGGCGGGCTGTTCTGGCAGGGAACTCAGCTACTGACTGATAATCTGTCTGATTCCGCGTTTTATGTGATACTGGGTATGGGAGCGATGATGGGTGCTGTCCTGCAAGCACCGCTGGCAGCTCTCATGGCGGTCATCGAACTCACTCACAACCCAGGAATTATTCTACCCACCATGCTGGTCATTGTGATCGCCAATATCACGGCCAGTCACGGTTTCAAGATAAAATCCATTTTCGAAACTCAAATGGACCTGCTCGGTCTGCAATACAAACAAAACCCGCTTTCCATGGCGCTGAATCGAGCATCGGTCGGCAGCCAGATGTCGAGAAATTTCATCCGGGTAGCGGGGTTACTTAGCAGGCAGGAAGCACAGTCCTATGCGCTTCAGGAAACAGCCTGGCTACTCGTAGAAAAAGACCAGGAAACTAGTTTTATCCTGCGACTTGAAGACCTGAAAACTTATCTTTCCTCTACCCAGGATGAAACTATCGACCTGGCCAAGATTCCTGGACTGAGAAAAGATGTGACAACTATCTTTTTACAAGCCACATTGAGTGAAGCATTTGATAAACTACAAAGTTCAGGCGTACAAGCACTGGTAGTAGTCAGGGTGACGGCACCTTTAATTGAAACCCCAGTGGGTATTCTTACCCGCGAAGACATCGAGAGTTTTTATAGCAGGGCTTAAGTTAATTATTTTTTTACAAGGCATAGCTAGACTAATCCCTTACAATGGATGCTGACTAAATCGCTACCTATTACCGCGGTGCGGCGCATCAGAACCAGCAGGACTAACCAGCAACAGACCACGTGCCGAGTGGAAACACTCCATTATAAAAGTGCGCCTGAAGGAGCTAAAATGAATCGTTCCAAAACTCTTTTTACCGAAGCCAAGGAAATTCTCCCGGGTGGCGTGAATTCACCTGTGCGCGCCTTCAGCCGTGTCGGCGGCGAACCTGTCTATTTTAACCGCGGTAAGGGGGCCTACCTGTTTGATGAGGACGGCAAGGCCTATATCGATTATATCGGCTCCTGGGGACCTATGATTGCCGGACACGCTCATCCAGAGGTTATCAGCGCCGTGCAGCAGGCCGCGGAGAATGGCCTTGGTTTTGGTGCACCCACTGAGAACGAAACGACATTAGCCAAGAAAATTCGCCAGCATATGCCAACCATGGAACTGATGCGCATGGTCAACTCCGGCACAGAAGCAACCATGAGTGCTTTGAGAGTCGCCAGAGGTTTCACCGGGCGAGATAAGATTGTCAAATTTGAGGGTTGCTACCACGGCCACTCTGACGGCCTGCTGGTAAAAGCAGGTTCAGGTGCACTAACCCTGGGGGAACCTGACTCAGCAGGTGTTCCCCTGCCAATAGCAGAACAGACGCTAACCCTGGCCTTTAACGATATTGATGCCCTAAAGACACTTTTCAGCAGTACCGGAGAACAGATAGCTGCTGTGATAGTGGAACCAGTGGCGGGGAATATGGGCATGGTTTTACCCCTCCCAGGATTTCTAGCCGGGCTAAAACAGATCTGTGAGGATTATGGTGCGCTGCTTATATTCGATGAAGTTATGACCGGTTTCAGAGTCGGCTTACAGGGTGCCCAGGGCCTATTTTCAATTCAGCCAGACCTTACTACGCTGGGTAAAGTGATCGGTGGTGGTTTACCCGTGGGTGCATTTGGCGGTCGACGCGAAGTCATGGAGTGTGTGGCTCCACTGGGCCCGGTATACCAAGCAGGCACCCTGTCGGGAAACCCCCTGGCAATGGCCTCAGGAATTGCCACCATGAGTATCATTGAACAACCTGATTTTTTTCCCGATCTTGAAGCTAAAACCAGCGACTTCATGCAGAGACTGGAGGTGCTGGCCAGTGACCGCAGGGTACCGCTTGCCACCACTAGCCTGGGTGGTATGTTTGGTTTCTTTTTCAGTAACGACAAACCCATCAGCAACTTTACTCAGGTGCTTAACTCCAATACTGAAAATTTCAATACATTCTTTCATCACATGCTGGCAGCCGGAGTAAATCTGGCACCCTCGCCATTTGAAAGTGGCTTCGTCTCTGGCGCACATACTGAGCGAGAGTTTTCGGCTACTTTAACCGCTGCAGATTCAGCTTTTAAAAATATCTAATCAATTGCAGGAGAAAATAATGTACGACGTCTATGGTATCGGTAACGCGCTGGTTGATTCTGAATATGAGGTGGCAGATTCCTTTTTAGAGAGCAACCATTACCAGAAAGGATCTATGACCCTGGTGGACGCGCAACAGCGGGCAGATTTGATTGTCGCCCTGGAAGAAAAGCAAAATCGGCACAAAACTAAATTATCCGGTGGCGGATCGGCTGCCAACACAATGGTCATAATTGCCCAGCTGGGGGGCAAGGCTTTCTACAGTTGTAAAGTCGCCAATGACTCGACCGGGGACTTTTTTGTAAAGGATCTCGATGAAGCGGGTGTTGCAACCAATCTTAAATCAAATCGAGAGTCAGGAATTACCGGTGAATGTATATCAATGATCAGTCCTGATGCCGAACGTACTCTGATGACTCACCTGGGTATCAGCGAAAGTTTATCAACCGCTGACCTGAACCCATCAGCCCTGGAAAAATCAAGTTACCTATACATTGAAGGCTATCTAGTCAGTTCACCCACCGGCCTTGAAGCGGCTTTGGCAGCACAGAGTATTGCAAAGAAAGCCGGTGTTGCGGTGTCACTGACGTTATCGGATATGGCGATGGTGGAAAATTTCCGGGCCGAATTTGATGCCCTGATTGATCAAGGCGTTGATTTGTTATTCTGTAATGAAGACGAAGCGCGCATCTGGACCCAAACCAACAACAGAGAAGATATGGCCCGAAAGCTCGGTCAGAGTGTCGGAAGTTATGCTTTAACCTGCGGCGGAGACGGTGCCTATGTCGCAGCACCCAACCAGCAACCTGGTTTTATCGAAGCTTCTAAAAAAGACCCACTGGACACTACCGGGGCCGGAGACATTTTTGCGGGCACCCTTCTTTACCACCTGGTCAACGGTAAGACGATCGCTGCAGCAGCACAGTATGCCCACCAGGCAGCAGCTATTCTGGTACAGCAATTCGGTGCTCGACTCGAAAACGAAGACATCAGTAGGCTCAAGCAACTAGCTTAAGAAAAATCGGCTATCCCAGCATCACTCAAATATTAAAACAGGCCGTTCGCTTGTTTTAGAGGTCTGCAGCGTAGCCCTTACACTGAAGACTGTTTGAATAGCCTGCGGCGTTAATACCTCAGCTGGCGTACCGAAACCTGCAAGCTCGCCAGACTTATCCAGTAAAGCGATCAAATCACCAAATCGCATGGCCAGATTAAGGTCATGCAGCACCACGGAAACGCATAATCCCCGATCTGCCAGCGCCTTCAATAACCGCATGAGCATTAACTGATGAGCCAAATCAAGTGAAGTCAACGGTTCATCAAGAAAAAGACAGGTCCCTTCGGACAAACCCCAGATCTGGGCGAGGACTCTAGCAATCTGGACGCGCTGTCTTTCACCTCCTGACAGGGTCAGATAATCTCTCTCTGCTAACTCTTCCAACGCCATCGCCAGTAACACTTCTGCTACGACACGTTTATTATTCTTTTCGCTGACCATAAATGGCGAGCGTCCAAAGCGTACTACTTCTTTAACTTTATAAGGGAAATCGAGCCGGTTACCCTGGGGTAGAAACCCCATGCGCATGGCTCTCTGACTTCGAGCCAGAACAAAGGGATCGAAACCAAACTGTCTTACCTCACCCTCGTCGGGTTGGTAATCTCCGCCTGCAAGATGCAGTAAGGTTGATTTTCCAGCGCCATTGGGGCCCAGGATAATAACAAGCTCGCCCGCCCGAACCTCAAAGGAAATATCCTGTAACAGGCGTTTCTCGCCAATGCAGTAGCTGACTTTTGCAAGCTTTAGACTCACAATCGATCTCCGCTATCTTTCTTAACGATAAGGTAAATAAAGAAGGGGCCGCCAATTAAGGCGGTAACAATGCCAACTGGAATCTGCGACGGAGAGAACAACTGCCTGCTCACAGTATCCGCAAGCAATACCAGCATGCCACCAACGATCATCGACCCTGGCAAAACAATCTCATGCCTTGCCTTTGATGCCATCCTGACCAGGTGCGGAACGATCAGGCCTACAAAGGCAATCACACCACACAGACTGACAGCAATACCAGTAATCAGAGCAGCCAGTAATATCGCCTCCAGTCTGAGCCTGGGCACCTCAATACCCAGATGACCCGCTTCAAGATCACCCAGCGTCATAATATCAAGCCTTCTGGCCAGAAAAAGGATTCGCAGCAAAGCAGGTAACATACATAGGGCAATTAATACACTTTGCCAGTCAGCATGGTTGAAGCTTCCCAGAGCCCAGAAAGTCACACTCCTGAGTTGCTGATCAGTCGCCAGCAAAGACAAAATTCCAACACCAGACAAACTCACTGCATTAACGGCTATTCCAGCGAGGAGCATCCCCGATATCCTGCCTCCACGATCTCCGATCAGCAGCACCAGCCAGGTTGCTAGCAGACTGCCGACAAAGGCACTCAAAGCAAGCCCAAAGCCGTAGAAACCAATCCCAGTTCCCAGCACGATGTACAGAGATGCAAACAACGCGGCGCCACCGGATACCCCGATCAATGCCGGATCAGCTAAAGGGTTCCTGAATAACCCCTGGATCAAAGCACCTGAGGTCGCCACCCCAGCACCAACCAACACCGACAAAAGCACCCTGGGTAACCTTACTTCGGTCATTATCATCCGGGCAACGGCGTCTTCCTGCCACAACAGGCTGGTAAACGACAACTGACTCTCGCCCAGGTTAAGCGCCAACAACATAAAAAAAATGAGCATTATCAGAGCACTGAACAGGGCCGATTTCATAGACTTCCCAGAACATTAGTTACAAATGGTACTTGACGATTAAGCCAGCCAAAAGGAGGCTGGAAAGCCGCTTGCATAGCAATCACTTCGACTCCTTCTTCTACCGCTGCACGAACCGCGGCAGCATATACCGCGTCAACCTGGTCGGCAAGATAAACCTCCCGAATCCCAGTATGTTGAACGCAATACAATAAAACCGACCTGTAGCCCTTCTGCTTTAAACCACGCAATATCTCAATATGCTTAAGGCCCCTCTGAGTTACTGCATCAGGAAATAAGCCAATCCCGGACGAATCAAGCAAGGTGACACTTTTGACTTCAACAAAACATAAACCAGAGGGTCCTGCAGGCAGATCATTTGAGTAGAGTTTAAAGTCCAGTCGACCCCTGTCTACCTTCACTTCCCTGTCATAGCCAGCATACCCTGCCAGACCCGGTATCATACCTCTATTAAGCCCCTCATCGACCAGATCATTGGCCCTCTGAGTATTGATACCAATAAAATCACCCGGTGTTGTACGTAACAACTCAAATGTATATTGGGTTTTCCGAGCAGGATTTGATGAGTGGCTCAGCCAGACGGGCGCCCCCTCCTCCAGGCAGTTAGTCATTGCACCCGTATTTGGACAGTGAGCAACCACCTTTTCACCACCGTTAATTTCTATATCAGCGAGAAATCGCTTGTATCGTCTAATTAACCGACCTTCGACCCAGTCTCCTTGCAAAATTTTCACGAATTAAACTTCTCTATCCGCTCTATGGCGTCGACTAACCTCGCATATTTTTGCGCATAACTAATGCGTACAAACCGTTTTTGCTGCTCTCCGCCAAAATCATCACCCGGTGTCAAGCCAACATAGCTTGATTCTAGCAAAGAAGAACAATAGGCATTGGCATCTTTGAACTGTTCCGGTAACTCCGCGTAAAGATAAAAGGCACCATCTGGATCACCAGAGATTTTAAACCCTAATTGGCGAAGGGCAGATAGCATGAAACTCTTTCGACGCTCCAACTCTAACCGATTAGCCTCAATCTCCAGCCTGGATTCTCGACTAAAAGCGGCTAACGCGGCATGCTGGGCTGGAACCGATGGACAGATAAACAGGTTCTGCGCTAACTTCATCAACGGCTCTCTGGCATCTTCAGGTGCAACCAGCCAACCTATCCGCCAACCGGTCATGGCAAAATATTTTGAGAAACTGTTGACCACAAAAACATCGTCTGCAACCGCCAGAGCACTGCATCTTGCATCAGGACCATACTCTAAACCCTGATAAATTTCATCCGATACAAGATAACCACCACGATCTTTAACCACCTGATATATCGCCTTCAGCTCAGCTAACCTGATTGTGGTTCCGGTTGGGTTAGAGGGCGAGCCAACCAGTGCCACCTTGGTATTTTTCTGCCAATGACTGGCAATAGCCCTTGCACTAAGTTGAAACCGAGTTTCAGCAGTGACCGGAACCAATTGAGGATCACCAGAGAAAGCAGTGACAAAATTTCGGTTTGAGGGATAACCCGGGTCCGACAAAATCCAGCCCTGGCCTACATCCGTCAATAAAGCGGAGAGCAGGCACAGTGCTCCTGAGCCCCCGGCGGTCACAAATATACGATCAACGTCAACTTCGAGATTATAATCACTGGCGTAGAATGCACTAATCGCTTGGCGGAGTTCATAGAGGCCGTCTGCATTGGAATAGCCAGTCTGATTTAAATCAAGAGCCTGTTTACCTGCAGCAATAACAGCCGCCGGTGTCAGAAAATCCGGTTGCCCAACTTCAAGATGGATAACATCACAACCCTCTGACTCAAGCTGATTTGCTCGTGCAAGGACATCCATCGCCAGGAAGGGTTTGATATCCCTGCTTCGAGTCGAATACTCAGAGGACATTAAACTGTACCTTTATTACAATCACTTTTATTACAACACTTATTACAACACCAACCACTGGTCACTCCTGGCCTTTTCTAAAACTACTCTGTCGGGGCTCCTATTTGACCCTCTGGACTACACTTGTGCCAGTTATGATCCCTAAATATTTTATTTATTTCCACGAAATCAAAAAGTCGCTTGGCGAAGCGCCCATCTTCTGTTATGGTTCGCCGCTAATTTTTGAACTGTTAAGTTCCCGTTAACCGGACAAGGAACGATTATGGTCGCGACGCGAAAATCAACTACTCAGGCAAAACAAAAAGCTTCCAAGAATCCGAACAAAGCCACTGTCAAAGATACCGATAAGCCAACAGCCAAAAACGCACCCCAAAAATCTGTAAGCAAGGCTGGAAAATCAAACCCTGTTAAGACCTCTACAACGAACATGAAAAAAACCAAAAATACCGCGGCTAAATCTACCGCATCGACAAAACCAGCTTCCAGTAGCGCAACAGATAAAAAACTGACCAAAGCTGAAGCGTCGAAAAAAACCAGCCAGGCTGCAGCTAATAAACCGAAAACCAAATCCGTCAAAAGTCCGGCAACAGCGAAGAAAGCAACTACGGCAAAGGCAAATAAGACTACTAAGGCTAATACAAAAAATAGCCTGCCTAAACGCGCGAAACGCAAGCAAGACGGGGAGGAATTTACCACCTTCAAACCCTATGTCGTGCGAAAAAACGAAGAATACATGAACGAAAACCAGAAAAATCATTTCAATTCAATGCTGCTGGACTGGCGCAAACAGTTAATGGAAGAAGTAGACCGAACCGTCAGCCATATGAAGGACGAAGCTGCAAACTATCCTGATCCATCGGATCGAGCCAGTCAGGAGGAGGAGTTCAGCATTGAACTGAGAACCAGAGACAGGGAAAGAAAGCTGATTCGAAAAATCGAAAAAACCATTGACCTGCTGGACCAGGATGACTACGGCTACTGTGAATCATGTGGCGTAGAGATTGGCATCCGAAGACTGGAAGCACGGCCGACCGCAACGCAATGTATTGACTGTAAAACCCTGGATGAGTTGAAGGAACGCCAGATACATGGCTAACCTGTGTCATCATGGATATTTTGACGAAGCGTGAAACGGGCTACGTTGGCAGGTTTGCCCCGTCGCCGACGGGTCCATTGCATTTTGGCTCCCTTGTCGCAGCGGTTGCCAGTTATCTAGACGCACGATCTCAACAGGGTTCATGGCACCTGCGCATTGAAGATCTGGACCCTACCAGAGAATCAGCCTCTGCTGCAAACAACATTATCCAGCAGCTCGAGCTTCATGGTCTCAACTGGGACGGTGATATTTTATATCAAAGTGAACGCCTTGACTCATATGAGCAAGCTCGAGATCAGTTAACCCTGCACGAACACCTGTACCCCTGTATCTGCACAAGAAAAGAGACTGATCGCGTCTATTCTGGCCGCTGCCTCAACAAGGCTATCGGCGACCTGTCCCAACCGCACTCATTACGTTTTCATATCAGTGAGTCCGAGCTGACCATCCAGGATAGATTATTCGGTCAGTTGCAATGGACCAAGCACCGGGACATGGGTGACTTCATCGTTCGAAGGAAAGATGGCCTCGACGCTTATCAACTGGCTGTCGTGGTTGACGATATTCACCAGGGCATCACCGACATACTGAGAGGCGCCGATTTAATCCATTCAACTCCTCTACAGGTAAGCCTCTTCAAAGCGCTACGCGAGCCGCATCCCCGTTATTGTCATATACCCGTTGTGCTGGCTACTGATGGAAGGAAACTGAGCAAGCAGGCTTTCGCCGAACCCATTTCTAGTGGAACTGCAGTAGAGAACATTCGCCGAGTGTTAAACTTTCTCAATCAAAAAAATATTCAGGGCAAATCCGTCAACGAACTGCTCCGAAACGCTACCATCACCTGGAACATAGACCGCATACCCAAACTTCGAGGCCGTTCAGAAAAAACCTGACCGGAGTCCACAATCACGGAATTCCTATAACTCATGTCGCTGAGGCCTTACCATTGCTTAAAATGGGAGGTTGACTTTGATATCAGTCTCATTATTAACTAGCTTGTAATAAATCGGGTGATAGAAAGTGGCGGAACGTAATCACATTCTGATCATCGAAGACAAAATCGCCTTAAGTGCTTCAATTAAGCGATGTCTAAACAATAAAAATAACAACCTATTCAAGGCGGACTCTCTTAACGAAGCTATCAAGCAAGGACTTGGCGGCTACTCTTTGATCATCGCTGAGACAAACGAGGATGGGCATCCTATTGTGGAGCTCATTGAATTAGCCCGTGGTACACCGGTTATAGCCATTTCCAAAACACCTGACATCAAACTGGCAATATCACTGATCAAGCAAGGTGCCGATAACTTCCTGGTGGCACCATTTACAGATGAGGAACTAACAACCTGTTTAGAAAAATTTTCCCTGGATGCAACTTCCAGCTCTCAACCGGAAACCATTATCGGCCGCAGCGACTCAATGAAGAGGCTGTTTTCCAGAATCGATAAAGTCGCGCCTACCAACTCCTCTGTGCTCATATTGGGCGAATCAGGTACTGGAAAGGAACTAGTCGCCCAGGCCATCCATAATCAAAGTGATCGCTGCCGGAAAGCGCTTGTTTCACTAAACTGCGCCGCTATCCCTGAAACACTAATCGAATCTGAACTTTTTGGGCATGAGCGAGGCGCTTTCACCGGCGCAACAAAAAGTCGCATGGGTCTCATTGAAGCTGCTGATAATGGCACCTTGTTCCTTGACGAAATTGGAGAGCTTCCCCTCGAGGCCCAAGCGAGATTATTACGGGTTCTCCAGGGTGGCGAGGTCAGAAGAATAGGCTCTACCCATACCTTAAAAGTAAATATCAGACTAATTGCCGCTACCCATCGAGACCTCTTGCAGCTCGTTGAGGAAAAACTCTTCAGGCTGGATCTGTATTATCGGCTCGATGTCATGCAGCTAAATCTGCCACCGCTACGAGAACGTGGTGAAGATCTAAATCTAATCGCTGATCACTGCTTAAAGAAGGCCTGCCAACAAATGAATAAAAAAAGTCTGGATTTTTCTGATAAGGCCAGGCACCTGATGCGCTCATACGCCTGGCCCGGCAATATCAGAGAACTGGAAAATTCAGTCGCAAGAGCAGTTATCCTGTGTGAAACCAAGGTCATTACCCCTGACCTGCTCTGCATACAACTTGAGGCGCCTGGCGCAACCGATGAAGCTGAGACAACTGATTCGAGCGAGCCTGAAGTTCTTTCCCTGGAAAACTATCTCTATAATTTTATATTGGAAAACCAAAGTTCGATGACCGAAACTCAAATGGCAATGGAACTGGGCATCAGCAGAAAGAACCTCTGGCAAAAAAGGCAGAAACTGAATTTACCACGGATCAAATCCAGAGACAGGTGATCCTCCGTCTTAAGCACGCCGCTTTAGCGCTTCTTCCCAAACGTTACCAAATACCCCAACAAAGGTAACGGATCGTAACAGTTATTATCGCAGCCCCTGATCTGAATTTTAACTGATTGATTTGTATACAGATTAAACATGGCACGAAACATGCGAATTAAAGATTGCAGGTGATAACAATAATAATAAATTACCTGCCCAAAAATAAAAATTTGTTTTACCTGTTTAATGGGAAAAGTTCGCTTTTCCCTTTTTTTTGAGCCCTGTTGATCTTCACAATAGAACTGATATTTCTCTGTTTCATTCAACGCTGTCTGCTAAACTGTATCTATCTGATCTCATCCCTAATTCGAAAATATTGCCCGCATAGCAAAACCTGAATGAAAAAGACCAGCCACACCCTTCCTAACGACAAAATCAGTGTGAGCGTCTCAAAGGTGATTCACAGACTCTCAGCGGGGGGGCATCGCGCCTACTTAGTCGGTGGCGGTGTCAGGGATATTCTGCTGGATCGGGATCCGAAAGATTTTGATGTCGCAACTGATGCTCACCCTGAGCAAATCAAAAACCTATTCCGCAACTCTCGAGAGGTTGGCCGGCGCTTTCGCATTGTCCACATACGATTTGGTAGAGAGATCATAGAAGTCTCTACCTTCAGAAAGCAACCCAGTGACTCCGCTACCAAAACCAGCGGGCCGGTAATGGATGACAACGCCTATGGTAGCTTTGAAGAAGACGTCATGCGCCGTGACTTTACCATCAATGCTCTTTACTACGACCTCATCAATGATGAGATTATTGACCTCGTCGATGGAATGTCGGACCTCGAAAACAATGCTATCCGAATTATTGGCGATCCACTCAAACGTTTTCGAGAAGACCCGGTCCGCATGCTTCGCGCTATTCGCTTCAAGGCAAAACTAGACTTTAACCTGGATGAAAATATTTCCAGCGAAATCCATCGCTCCGGACAACTGCTGGAACAGATTCCAGCCGCGAGGCTTTTTGAAGAAACACTGAAACTTTTTATGTCTGGGCATGCAGCAAAAAGTTTTCAGGCACTTTTGCAACACGGCTTATTCCAGCGCCTATTCCCCAGGGTTGAAACACATTTTCCAAATTATGCCTCAAACCAGCACTTGATCGAATTAGCCTTGCAGAGTACTGACAGACGTATCAAGGCTGAGCTACCTGTCACGATTGCATTTGTCCTGGCCGCTTTTCTCTGGGGTGAGTTCCTAAACAAAAAAAACCAGCTCCAATCCAATGGTATGGCCAGTGCTGACGCCATTGCTCAGGCTGGCATGAATACGGTAACAGAGCAGCAATTTAGTACGTCTATTCCGAAACGATTCTCTATTCCTATGAGAGAGATCTGGTCACTGCAATTTCGTCTAACCGTGCGTCGAGGAAAGAAAGCAGAAAAGATACTTGCACATAGACGATTCAGAGCTGCCTACGACTTCCTTATCTTGAGAGAAGAATCCGGCGAAAAGCTAGATAATTTAGGACAATGGTGGACCCAATACCAGGATGCTGACGAACAGCAACGAGAAGTCCTGCGTTCGACAATCGGCGGTAAAAGAATCACTAAAAAGCGCCGCGTGAAACCAACTAATAATTAAGCAGGAACGGACAATGCCAGCTGATTTTTCATCAAGTACGCTGCCATCCTATATCGCTGTAGAAGGCCCAACTGGGGTCGGCAAGACTTCGCTGACAAAACGGCTAGCTGAGTCCTTCAATTACGAGACGATATTGGAAACCTCCGAAACCAATCCTTTCCTCGATCAATTTTATGAAAACAGGCGAAATTCAGCACTACCAACGCAACTATTCTTTCTCTTTGATCGAGCCAGGCAAGTCGAAAATATGCGCCAGGGAGATATATTCAAGCCCGTACGGGTCGCTGACTTCCTTATAGACAAGGATAGATTATTCGCGGAACTAAACCTTACCGCCGACGAATTAACTTTATACGATAAAGTGACCGAGCATTTATCTGTATCAGCACCTGCGCCCGACCTAGTCGTCTACCTGCAAGCGCCAGCAGAAGTACTGATGGATCGTATTCAACACCGAGGAATCCCCAGAGAAGCAAATATGGATCGTGGCTATCTGGATGAATTAATTGAGGCCTATACTCGCTTTTTTCACTACTACGATGAGGCTCCTTTATTAATTGTCAATTCATCTGAATTAGATCTGGTTAATAATCAAGAGGACTACCAGTTTTTATTAGACTATATGCTGACTATCAAGACAGGTAGGCATTACTATAACCCCAAGCAATCCATTCTTTAATCCAGAGAAAATGTACAAAAGTAATTAAGGAGCCAACTCATGTCCGACGCTAAAACCTATAAGGTCAAGCCAGATCCTAATCACCGGACCCATCTTTCCAATGACCAGTACCTTGAGCAGTATCGTCAATCCATTGATGAACCAGACAAATTCTGGGGTGAACAGGCTCTCCAGACGCTCGATTGGTACAAGCCTTTTACTGACGTTGGTTCGGGCGACTTTCATCAAGGCAAGGCTAGCTGGTTCTCTGGCGGGCTACTTAATGCTTCTTATAACTGTATTGACCGCCATCTACCTGCAAAAGCCGAGCAAACAGCTATTATCTGGGAGGGAGACGATCCAGAAGAATCCTCTATCATTACCTATGCAGAACTCCACGACAGTGTCTGTCGTCTTGCTAATGTCCTCAAAAACCGTGGCGTGGTCAAAGGAGACCGCGTCTGCATTTATATGCCTATGATTCCAGAAGCCGCCTTCGCTATGCTGGCTTGTGCAAGAATCGGAGCGATTCACAGCGTCGTATTTGGCGGTTTTTCGCCCCAAGCTCTGCAGGATCGAATCCTTGATTCGGACTGCCAGGCCGTTATAACAGCAGATGAAGGCCTTAGAGGAGCGAAAACTATTCCACTTAAAGCCAACGTAGACCTGGCCCTGGATGGCTGCCCTAATGTCCATAGCGTCCTGGTGGTAAAACGCACTGGGGGAGTGATCAACATGGTAACCAACAGAGACATCTGGTATCACCATGAAACCCAGGCCGTAGAAGCTCAGTGCGAACCTGAACCGATGGCCAGTGAAGATCCATTGTTTATCCTGTACACCTCAGGCTCGACGGGCAAGCCCAAAGGCGTTCTCCACACTACCGGGGGTTATTTACTGCAGGCTGCTATGACCCACAAGTACGTGTTTGACTACCAGGAAGGCGACGTTTACTGGTGTACAGCCGATGTCGGATGGGTAACCGGGCATTCCTATATCGTCTATGGGCCTCTTGCCAATGCAGCGATTACGCTCATGTTCGAGGGCCTGCCCACCTATCCAGATGCATCTCGGTGCTGGCAAATTGTCGACAAGCACAAGGTCAATATTTTTTATACTGCGCCAACAGCATTACGCTCTCTGATGGGTCAGGGAGACGAATTCGTGCAGTCGTGTTCAAGACAAAGCCTGAGAATACTTGGCTCCGTGGGCGAACCCATTAATCCAGAAGCCTGGGAATGGTACTATCATGTGGTTGGAGATAGTCGTTGTCCGATCGTAGACACCTGGTGGCAAACCGAGACTGGCGGCATCATGATCACCCCTTTACCAGGTGCAACAGACCTCAAACCCGGGTCTGCTACTAGACCGTTTTTTGGCGTTCAACCCGTTCTTCTTGATCCGGAAGGTAATATTATCAACGGTCCTGGCTCTGGCAACCTGGCAATAGCAACCTCCTGGCCGGGTCAGATAAGAACAGTTTATGGTGATCACCAGCGGTGTATAGAAACTTACTATTCTACTTATCCA
>Ga0233433_10001180_pt1 | contig 25802 bp, 20 predicted proteins | sample SI_122_August201_5_FD_179868 | JGI IMG/M metagenome (GOLD analysis project Ga0233433, IMG submission 179868) | Seawater microbial communities from Saanich Inlet, British Columbia, Canada - SI_122_August2016_100_MG | ecosystem: Environmental > Aquatic > Marine > Inlet | place: Canada: British...
GATTAACGCCGGGGTGATGATGGCAAAGGTCATCTGGAACATGAAGAAGACAACTTCAGGCAGGGACCCGGACAAGGTATCGGGGGTAACGCCCAATAAAAACACCTTTCCCGTCCCGCCGATCCAGCTCTGGAGCGCGCCGCCATCACTGAAGGCAAGGCTGTAGACCCCAACGAGCCACAACACGGAAACGATGCAGGCAATGGTGAAACAATGCATCAAAACGCTAAGCACATTCTGGGCACGAACCAGGCCGCCATAAAATAGCGCCAATCCTGGCAGCGTCATGAACAATACCAAAGCGGTAGAGGTCAATATCCATGCGGTATTGGCGCCATCCATTTTTTGTGCGCCTTGGGCCAAAGCATCAGGTACGGCCATGAGCGTGGCCGTCATGATCCCCATAATAAGGGCGGCGAGCATGCGTCTTGTTGACATTAAATTTCCCCTTGTTCTTCTTCTTCAATTTGTTTTGACGCGCATTTATGCACCGCGCCGTTTTGATTTGCCTAAAAACTAATCATTTTGGGATAAAACAGATTTTTGGTTTTATCCGAAACACTTTAAAATTTACCCATATTATCAATGTATTAAGGCGATTTTTGCCAAATTCTAGTTGGTCCAGAACGCCCCGGGATTGATCTCCGGTGCCCCGAACCTCTCTAACACATATCAAATATTGTGCCGAATTTTGAATTCATTGTAATTTCAATAGGTTATTGGAAATATGCCCCCTTGGGAAGGCTTTGAAGCCACCGCGATTTACTGACAATTGCCTAAATTATAGCCAAAAAGAAAAAAAGGCCCGGAAGTTGTGCTTTCCGGGCCAGTTTCGAAGAAGGGGAATAAAATATATCCTCAGGGGTCCTCCCCTGCCTCGATAAATTTACCGGAGCAGGGGAGGCATAGCTTGGTTAGTGAACGCTTTCGCCGTGCTGGGTCTGATCCAGACCCTGCATTTCCTCTTCGTCCGTAACGCGCAGTCCCATAACCATATCGATCCCTTTAAACAGGATGAGCGAGACAGTGCCGCCATAGGCAATGGTGATGAGGATGGCTTTTAACTGAATCCAGACCTGGGCAACGTTGCCTTCCAGGGCGCCGCTGGTTCCACCAATGGTCTTGACTGCGAACACGCCGGTCAGCAATGCGCCGACGATGCCGCCAATGCCATGGATGCCAAAGCAATCGAGGGAATCATCATAGCCAAGGGTGCGTTTCAGGACCGTGGCACCCCAATAACAGATGATGCCGGAAAGGATGCCGATAAAAAGCGCACCCTTTGGATCCACAAAGCCAGCAGCCGGTGTGATGGCAACCAACCCGCCAATGGCACCAGATATAATGCCCAACACGGAAGGTTTTCCCCTGAGGACCCATTCCAGGAACATCCAGGAAAGGGCGGCAGCAGCGGCGGCAATTTGGGTCACGGCCATGGCCATGCCAGCGGTGCCATTGGCAGCGACGGCGGACCCTGCATTGAAGCCGAACCAGCCAACCCACAAAAGGGCGGCACCAATGACGGACAGGACCAGATTATGGGGCGCCATGTTTTCTACGCCGTATCCATTGCGTTTGCCTAAAATGATGGCACCTGCAAGGCCTGCGATGCCTGCGTTGATGTGGACCACGGTGCCGCCAGCAAAATCAAGAACGCCATCTTTTGCCAAAAATCCACCGCCCCAGACCCAATGGGTAATGGGGGCGTAGACGGTGATTAACCACAGGCCAACAAACCACATGAGGGATGAAAACTTTACGCGATCAGCAAGCGAGCCAGCAATCAAGGCAGGGGTAATGATGGCGAAGGTCATCTGAAACACCATGAACACAGATTCAGGGATGGTGCCCGAAAGATCGTTAACACCAAGTCCGGTCAGGAACATTTTGCTGAGATCGCCAACGAGGGCATTGCCGGCGCTAAATGCCAGTGAATAACCAATGACCATCCAAATGATGGTTGCAAGGCAGGTAATGGCAAAACTTTGCATGACGGTTCCCAGCACGTTTTTCTTACGCACCATGCCGCCATAAAAAAGGGCGACACCGGGGATGGTCATCAACAGAACCAGCACGGTTGCGGTCAGCATCCAGGCGGTATCGCCTGTGTCCAGCTTTGGCGGCGCCGTCTGGGCCAGGGCATCGGTGACGCCGAGGGCCAAACTGGCCACGAGGACAAACAGGCCCCCGAAAAGATGTTTGAGATTATTCATTGTTTTCTCCTTCATTGCCCATCCCCTCTAAAGGGCTTCGCCGTCGAGTTCACCGGTACGAATGCGAATGGCCTTGATAATTTCATGAACAAATATTTTGCCGTCGCCGATCTTTCCCGATCCTGCGGCGGTTTGAATGGCTTCGACGACGTTGCCCGTAATGTCGTCGGCAACCGCGACTTCGATTTTAACCTTGGGCAAAAAATCAATGGCGTATTCTGCGCCACGATAAATTTCGGTATGGCCTTTTTGTCGGCCGAATCCCTTGACCTCGGTAACGGTCATGCCTTGAACACCAACTTCTCCGAGGGCGTCGCGGACCGCTTCCAACATGAAGGGCTTGATAATGGCCACGATCATTTTCATGCGTTTTTCCCTTTCGCGTTTGACACTGTCCCGTTATGGGAACGGGTTATTCTTTACAAGTGCCGTGCCGGTTTCTGAGAATTTAGGAAAACTGTTTAATATCAGTTGATTAAAGGGTATGGCAAAGGCGAACATACAATAAAGGCCGCCTAAACGGGGCATAACAGCCTGTTTATTAGGCACAGAAAGATAAACGACTAAATATTAATCACCCAGAATGGTTTTGACCCAAGGTGCCGGACGGGGGACACTGTCAGGGACAGGTAAAAGCAATTGTAGGCCTTCAATAGAGCGATGATAAAAGAACAACAAAAAAGCCAAAAAAGCCCAAAAACGGCTTTAAATGGTGGCAAACCGGCGCCTTGTGATGTTGTCGTCGTTGGTGGGGGCATGGCAGGCATGACCTTTGCCGTGGCTCTGGAATCTGCTGGCCTAACCGTTACGGTTGTGGAACGACTTGATCCTGCCGGGTTTGCGGATGCCGGTTTTGATGGCCGGGTTTCAGCGCTATCATTGGGATCGCGCCAGGTTTTGGAAACCATTGGTTTATGGGAAGCAATGTCTCAGGATGCGGCGCCCATACTGGATATTGACGTGACCGATGGCGGAACGCCCGCATTCCTGCATTTTGATCACAAAGAACTTCACCCTGCTTCAAATGCCCAGCCCATGGGGCATATTGTTGAAAACCGGATTATCCGTCGGGCACAAATGGAAAAATTGCCCTCCCTGTCAGGCCTGAAATTTATGGCCCCTGCGGTTGTTAAAAATATTGAACGGGGAAAAACAGGCGCCAAGGTGTGCCTTGATGATGGCACGGTGATAACGGCGCGATTGGTTGTGGCGGCGGACGGGCGGGCATCACGATTGCGCAACGGCGCAAAAATAAACACGACATCGTGGCAATATGATCAATCCGCCATTGTGACAACCGTGATCCATGACCAGCCCCATCTGGGTGTGGCGTACGAAAAATTTTTGGCACCAGGGCCCTTTGCGATTTTGCCAATGACCGATGATTTAGATGGCCATCACCGATCATCGATCGTGTGGAGTGACCGAAGCGATCTGGTCCCGGCATTTTTAAAATTAAATGAATCCGATTTTAATGGCGAACTTGCGCGCCGGTTCGGCGACCATCTGGGCCGCGTGTGTGCAACGGGTCCACGCTGGTCTTATCCCTTGGGGCTTAGTCTGGCTGAAACGTATATTGCAGATCGCCTGGCATTAATTGGGGATGCGGCCCATGCCATCCATCCCATTGCGGGCCAAGGCCTCAACCTTGGCATCCGCGATGCAGCCGCGCTCGCAGAGGTGGTGGTGGACGCCTCCAGGCTTGGGCTTGATATCGGTATGAAAACGGTTTTAGAAGATTATCAACACTGGCGCGGTTTTGATGCGGTCGCATTGGCCGGGGCGACAGATATATTAAACCGGTTGTTCTCAACCAATAATGCGCCCTTGCGTTTGTTTCGGGGTGTGGGGATTGATGTTGTCAATGCCATCGGTCCGGCGCGCCGGTTGTTTATGCGTGAAGCCATGGGCATCACCGGCGACCTGCCCCGGTTGGTTCGGGGGGACGTGCTTTAAAAAATTTAAAGGTTACGCATCATCCAGCTTGCGGGCTTCATCGGCCAGCATGACAGGGATGCCATCACGGATAGGATAGGCAAGCCCCGCGCGCTTTGAAATCAGCTCTTGGGCATTCGCGTCATAATCAAGTGGCCCCTTGGTCAGGGGACAAACAAGAATTTCAAGAAGCTTTGGGTCAACTGTATTGGTGTCGTCAGAGGATGCCATGATCAGGTTCCATTATAAAAATTAATGCCGGGTGCCAGCACCACCATCGTCTAAAACGCCGGACATTTCCAGCACGGATAGTAATACGTGCATTCTGGCCTCTGTGTCTTGGGCCTCAAGCAGGGCTTGTTTTTCCGATGCATCAAAGGGGCAAGCCATGGATAGAAACGTTACCAGTTCAGTGGTTTCCATTTTGCGCAGTGTCGCCCAATCTGGCTGAATGCCCTGTAGGGTAAAGTAATGTTCAAGCGCGCCCAGAAGCCGCGTGCTTGCCGCCCCCCCGGAGGTAGGGGTTTCCATGTCCGCACGAAAAGGGCCAAAATCCGGGCGCACCCGGCGATAGCCATTTTCAAGGGCGAGTTCATCGGCAATATGAAAACGCGCAATCCCTGAAAGGGTGATTTGATAACACCCGTCATCGGTTTCGGCGAAGTTGGTGATGCGCCCGGCGCAACCCGTGGGATAAATTTCTGGCCCCACCCGACCGTTCTCTTGTCCGGGTGTCAGTGGGTTGCGGATGTCAGGGCCACCGATGGGTTGAATCATTCCGATTAAACGGGTTTGGGTTCGGATGGCATCGCGGGTCATGGCAAGATAGCGCGGTTCAAATATATTCAGTGGCAGCATCCCGCCTGGTAACAGCAACACACCGGCCAGAGGAAAGATCGGAATGATCTCCGCCAGATCTTCGAAACGAGGTGCAAAAGGATCGTCGCTCACGATGGCCTCTAGGAAAATAAAAGCGTTGAAAGGCGGGTGCGTCCATCCTGGGTTAATTCATCATCGCCACCCCAGGCATCAAACATTTTGAACAATTGAAGTCTGGCCGCGCCATCGTTCCATTCGCGGTTGCGGCGAACAAGTTCCAAAAGTTCATCCACGGCACCGGCCCGATCATCGGCTGCGAACCGTGCCATTGCCAGATCAAACCGTGCTTGATGATCATCAGGGTTTGTCGCCAGCTTCGCTTCGAATTCATCTGTTTCACCGGCATCGCCACTTTGGGTCGCAAGATCCAATGCACTTTTGGCGGCGACCACATCGGCGTGGCTGGCCTTGTCTTCGGGGATTGAATCAATCAGGCCCTGGGCCGCCTCAATTTCACCCGCAGCAATATAACAGCGCGCAAGCCCGGCCAGGGCTTCGACACTTTCATCATCAAGTTCCAAAGCCTGGGCGAACAATTGCATCGCGTTGCCATCATCTTTTTTGGCCAACGCTTCTTTGGCCTTCTCGATGATTTGGCCCGCTGTGGGCTCTCCCTGGGTTTCTAACCCGGCTTTGGCCGCGCCTTCGATGACCCGGTCGAGGAAGGCTTTCAATTCACTTTCCGGCAAGGCACCAGAAAACCCGTCAAGGGGCCGGCCCTGAACGAAGGCATAAACCATCGGGACAGACTGGACGCGCAATTGTTGGGCCAGCTGTTGGTTATCATCAATGTTGATTTTGACCAGACGCACGCTGCCCCCGGCAGCGGTGACCAGCTTTTCCAACATTGGGCCTAATTGTTTGCACGGTTCGCACCAAGGTGCCCAGAAATCTACGATAACGGGGATCTTCTGACTGGCCTCAATGACTTCGGCGGCAAAAGAGGCTGTATCGACATCACGGACCAATGCCCCATTGTCTGTGTTTTCGGCAATGGGCGTCTCGCCGTTACCCGTATCTCCGATTATGGTATTCATCGTGCTGTAATTTCCTCATTTTCTTGGATTTTTGCGTTTTGCGGGCCATTTTGGGTGTTCCACCCTATCAAATGGGGTCCCACGGGCCGAAGGTCAACCAATATGCTTTGTACCATAACGTGGTGGATAGGCGGGTAAAAGGTGGGGCAGAGGGCATTTTTTGCAGTTCATTTGCCGTTCTGTGGAAAAGACAGAGAGAGGGCTTGCAAAGCCGGGTTCTTTTATTATGATCGCGGGCCTTCCCAATATGGCCAGTTTGGTCATATCCTTTGGGGAAAATATGGATGCGGGCGTAGCTCAGGGGTAGAGCACAACCTTGCCAAGGTTGGGGTCGAGAGTTCGAATCTCTTCGCCCGCTCCAATATTTCTGCCAAACGGGTGCTGTGGTTGCTCGCTACTTGTGGGGGCCCATTTGTGGGTGATTGTGAAGATGCCTGAATTGATCAGCGAAGAATACCGGCGACAACAGGAAAAACTGCACGAAAACCCGGATTACGGGCTTGCTTCTGTGGTAACGGCTCCGATGTTAGCGGAACTTGTTGTAAAGAATAACATTCAACACATTCTGGATTATGGGGCAGGCAAGGGCCGACTAGGCGAGATCTGTAAGGAAAAACTATCCCCCTGTCCTAAATTTCACCACTACGACCCAGCGATCCCTAAATGGTCGGGGAAACCGGAACCGCGCGAATTGGTTGCTTGCATTGATGTGTTGGAACATATCGAGCCCAATTGTCTCGATAGCGTCTTGGACGATCTTCAGCGTGTTACACAGAAAATCGGTTTTTTCACAGTGCATGGCGGCCCGGCGGGTAAAAACCTACCTGATGGACGCAACGCCCATCTTATTCAGGAACGGGCTGGTTTTTGGCTTCCAAAATTTATGGAATGGTTTGAATTGCATATGTTCCAGCGGATCGATGAAAACCGATTTGTCATCGCCGTTGGCGTATTGGCCCCAAAGCCCAAAAACTGATGTCTGTCTGGTTTAGCCTGTAACCCCCGATCTCGGGCCAGGGGTTTTTTTTACTGCCAAATCTGCTACACTCCTCTAACGCTTAACAAGCAGAGGAGGAAAACCATGCTTGTGGATACTGTTCTCCGTTTAAAGGGTAGTAGCGTTGTTACCGCATCTCCAGAAACGCCTATTGGCGAAATTGCACGCCTGCTTCATGACGCCCGTATTGGCGCCGTGGTTATCAGTGCCGATGATAAAACGCCCGATGGCATTTTATCCGAAAGGGATATTGTTGCGGCAATCGCCACAGAAGGCTCAACGGCCCTGGACCATAAGGCATCTGAATTGATGACGTGCGAGGTGATCACCTGTGCGCCCGGTGATGGGGTGGCGGGATTGATGGATGTTATGACCCAAAACCGTATTCGCCATTTGCCAGTGATGGCCAATGGTGCCTTGTGCGGCATGATGTCTATCGGTGATGTGGTGAAATGCCATGTCGATGAAATCGAACACGAAGCCGAAGCCCTTAGGGCTTACGTCGCACAATAAGAGCGCAAGAATTTGGTGTTTTAGAATGGCGCGATGATGGTCTTTACAAAGGGGCTTAAAACATTATCGCATAAACAGAGCGCCTTGATCTGGCTCAAGCTCGCGGCAATGAACTGGCCATCATAGGGTTGGGCCAGTGCGTCGATATCGGGCACCAGAAGAATCCGGTTTTCATTCGTCTTGCGCCAAAAACGCCCCCCTTCTTCATTGTGGCTGGCGGTGTATAGGGTAATGACTTCGCCATCATCCAAAAGAAGCTCCCCCAGTGGGGGCAGTTTTCCCTTATGGGCTTGGCGCAGGTTGCTTCGGGTTGCCTGAATGGTTGGTGAAAGTTGCAGGTAGCCAATATTGCCGGGCTCGGGTTTCGCTTGAAGCAGAAAATATATCTCATCACCCCGTAACCCGCAGGCAAGGGCGAGGATGCCGCCGTCTGGTTGGGTGATAATGGGTTGGTCCCATTCTGCAACTTCGCGCGCGGTTCCTGCCTTGGTCCGCACACCGTTGATGGCAAAAAATTGCCCCGATTCATGGCTGAGCGCACCAGATTGAGGATCATTGTGCCAACCATGGAGTTCGGAAAGTGGCACCAGGCTCGCTTCGAATTTAAGATTCTCTCGGCGTTGTTCCAGATGATCGATGATGGGTTGCGGATCGGTTGGCTCTGTCTGAGCACTGATGCGCAGACCGTTACGGAAATCATCCAGATTATGGATTGGCAGGGTCATGACAGGGTTTCCAAAATTTCAAGCAGCGCAGAACACACCTGCTCTTGATCGGCTTTGGCAAATGCTGGGTACATTGGCAGCGAGAAAATCTCCCGCGCGGCTTTTTCGGTTTCAGGTAGATCGCCCTCTTTATATCCCAATTTGGCGTAAGCCTTCATGGTGTGAATGGGCCAGGGGTAGCTGATGTTGAGCATGATATCGCGTTGGGCAAGTGATTCGATAATCGCGTCACGTTTAGGGTGCCGGACGACATAAAGATACCATGCGTGTTGGTTCCCCGGCGCCGTTGTCGGCAGGACAAGGCCCCCCGATTGCAGGTCTGTTTGGTACCGTGCGGCGATCGCAGTGCGTTGGGCAACCCATGTTTCGATATGGCGGAGCTTGATTGAAAGAATGGCGGCCTGAACTTCATCAAGCCGGGAATTATAGCCATTTTCTTCCGCGTAATACCGCCCCTTCATGCCATACATGCGTAAAGACCGGGCATGTTCCAGCAACGCCGGATCAGATGCGGTGATCATGCCGCCATCACCATAGGCACCCAGAACCTTGGTTGGATAAAATGACCATGCACTTATGTCGCCAAAGGTTCCGGCGCGCTGGCCATTGTGCGCCGCCCCGGTGCATTGCGCACAATCTTCCAGCACGAAAAGACCATGTTTCTTTGCTGTTGATGTAATGGAGTCCATGTCGCCGCATTGTCCATAAAGGTGGACGGGTAACACGCATTTTGTTTTCTCTGTCACCGCGCCAGCCAGAAGCCCCGCGTTCATTTGATAGGTGTCGGGATCAATATCAATAAAGCGTGGGCGTGCCCCGGCCGCGATGATGGCAGCCACGGTTGGCACGGCTGTATTGGCAACGGTGATCACCTCGTCTCCGGGCCCAATACCAAGTGTTTTTAAGCCCAAAAACAGCGCGTCAGTCCCACTGTTAACGCCGACGCCGGGGGTGTCTAAATTACAAAAATCAGAAAATTCACGTTCAAATGCCGCGACATGTTCTCCTAAAATAAGGCGGCCTGATTTAAACACACCATCAACAGCGGCAAGAATTTCTTCTCGCAGCTCCTTGTATTCATCACGATAGTCCCAAACACCAATGGTCATTAAACACTCTCTTTTATGTGTGACCGAAGACCATCACAGAACCGGGCATCTTGAAGAAGTGCCGAATGAAATTCGGCCGATGCATTGGTTTCTATGCCATTCAGAACACGATTGATCATAGCGGTGAAACAATCGCCGGGCGATGATGTGATTGTTTCGAATGCATTGTTTCTGCGAATTCCAATTTCCAATGCCATGTCTGGCGGCGGGGTAAAAACCCGATCAAGTTTGATGGCAAGCCCATGCCCGGTCCCTTGAATCCAGTTTTGATATTCCGTGTCAAAACCAAACGTTCCTGAAAAAATTCCGCCACCCGCATATACGGCCGTCACAGAAAACGCTGTTTCTACTTTTTTGTCATCACTGTGGGATAAGGCGTAACAGGTCATTTCAAGGGGGTCTATTTTAAAAAAATACCGACAAGTTGCCGCGGCATAAGGCCCCAGATCATTGATGGCACCCCCACCATTGGGATCATATCGAAAGTTATCTTTGGGCAGGGGTGGAAATGAAAAACAGGCATGTATTCTATAGGGTTGGTTCGGGCCACGAGGAATGGCGGATAGATCCGCAATCCGGGGGTGATCCAGAAAGACAGTTGCCTCAGCAAATATGACGTTCTTTGATTCTGCCAATGTAACAAGTCGCTCCGCGTCTTTGAGATTGAGCGTAGCGGGCTTATCGGCGATGACGTGTCGGCCCGTTTCAAGGGCGGCTTTTATAGCATCTGTATGGGCGCTGTTTTCAAGGGAAACATAAACGATTTCTGCCGCGCTTTCAGCCAGAGCAACGTCGATGCTGTCATAGACCGTGCCGTCTTGGGAAATCAGGTTTGGTGCGGCGTCTGATTTGTGCCGACTGGCAATATCAATGCCGTCAATACAGGGGATTGATTTTAATGCCGGGATGACGCGGCGGCTGGCAATTGATGAGCACCCCAGGATAAGCACTCTCATTTAAATCACCGCTCTTGTGTGTCGGGCGTGTCTGCATGCCCATTTTCTGGGGACACGTCCGAACCAGAAGTTTTTATACGTCGGATGCTTGATTGCGGAAGGGTACCGATGCTCATAAACGTTCTGCCCGTATATTCACCGATCAATCCAAGAAATATAAATTGAAGGCCGAAAAAAACCAGCATGACGATCATCAGCGATGCCCAACCGGGGGCGACAGCACCGCTCATAAAATAATCCAGAACCACATAGGCCGCCCCCAACGAGGACAGTCCGAACAGGCCCAGCCCAATGATCATGCTGATGCGCAGGGGCTGGATAGAAAAATTGAACAGGATGTGCATCCACAACCGCACAAGTTTGCGCAGTGTGTAGTTGCTGTTGCCTATGGTTCTTTCAAGGTGGGTCACCGTTATACTGGCGACGTGGCTGGTATTTTTTAGAATCATTCCCTCAATATAGGGATAAGGGCCATTATAGGCGGCCAATTCACCAACCAATCGCTGGCTCAGACAGCGAAAGGATGACAGGGTCAGGCCATGGGGTTTATCGAGCAGGAGGTTCGATGTTTTATCGGCCAGCCACCCCCCAAAATTTCGCCACGGGGCATATTTTCTTTCATCGAAAGCACCAAAAACGGCATCCAAATCGTTTTCTTGCGCGTAAGCATGAAGTTTGGAAATCTCATCTGCGGGTTGTTGTAAATCATCATCCATGGTGATGACGTAGTCACCGCGGGCATATCGCAATCCGGTTAAAACAGCATTGTGTTCGCCAAAATTTCGGGCCAAATCGATAAACGTAATGGGCAAGGTGGATGTTTCGACCAGGGAGTCGCAAATTTGGGCGCTGTCATCTTCGCTGCCGTCATTCACCAATATGACTTCCATGCCGCCCGGGATCGAAATTTTTTCCAGCATATTTATCAGCGATGGCACAGTTTCAGCCCCGTTGAAAACGGGAATCACGACACTAATAGTAAGGTTTTCAGCCAATTTTTTTCCCAACAACAAGTATGGAGCCTCCAAAAGGGAAGCGCAGTCCACATTTTAGCAAAAAATGTTCAACGCGCATTACAGCGTTGAAGATAACTTCAAGTGCGGCAGGGTAATCCGTAACATCGCTTTTCCCCGCCTGCGTGCTTGAAAACAGTTTCCTGCGTATAACCATCAATGGAAACAGAAGTGTGTTCCAATAAGAGGAATATTCAATCATAAACCCGGCATCTTCCAGTATTTTACACAGGCGACGTCTTGTAAAGCGGCGCGCGGTGTAAACGGCGTCGTCATGGTAACTTCGCATCCAGTTATATGCGGGCACATGAACAACGAAAATACCCCCCGGGGCAATGCACCTAAAGGCGTCTTTGGCGGCAAGCTCGGGATCGGCCCATTGGTGATAGAGCACATCCGATGAAATGATAGCCGAAAAAACATCTTCATCGAACGGCAGCGCATTGACCGACCCAACCAGAGTGACAGCCCCCGATTTTTTCGCAGCGGCCTTTGTGGCATAGGGGGATGCATCAATGCCAATGGTCTCGGCGGATGGCCGCGTGTCATGGAGAATTTTTAACATCCCGCCGGTGCCACACCCGGCATCCAGAAGACGTTCGCTTTGGTTTGGGTGATGGCGTTTTATGGCCCAGGCAAGGTTGGTATGCAGGCCGCGATACCACCACATGCTGTCTTCCATCTCAGCCATTTTTTCAAATTCATCAGGCTGCATGGATGCCTCTAGGGGCGGCGGCTGGCCACCCATGGATGGCTATATTGATTGAAGGTTTATAATTCATCGAGAATGCTGGCAAGGTAGCACCCGTATTCACTGTCGCGGTATTCATCAACCAGGGCTGAAAATTCTTTTTTGTTTATGAAACCGGAGCGAAAAGCAATTTCTTCGGGACAGGAAATTTTTAGGCCAGCGCGTTTTTCGATGACCTTGATAAATTCGGAAGCCTCAAGCAATGCTTCGGGCGTGCCACAGTCAAGCCATGCCGTCCCCCGTCCCAGAAGTGAAATATCCAGATTGCCCTGCTCAAGAAGGCATCGGTTAACATCCGTGATTTCAAGCTCACCACGCGCTGAAGGCGTTATGGTCTTGGCAACGCTAACAACATCACCGCCATAAAAATAAAGCCCGGGCACGGCCCAGTTAGAGGCTGTCGCTTTCGGCTTTTCCACAAGGTTTGTCAGGGCGTCATTTTCATCAAGGGTAGCAATCCCAAAATTTTCCGGGTCCTTAACCTTGTATCCAAAGATGGTGTTTTTACCGACGTCTTCGGCAATTTTTTGCAGCGCAACGCTTAGGTCGTTGCCGTAAAATATATTGTCCCCAAGAATAAGCGCGACGGGATCGTTGTCAATAAAGTCTTCTGCAAGAAGGAATGCCTGTGCAATGCCTTCGGGGTTTTTTTGTTCGACATAAGAAAAACGCAGCCCCCATTTTTTCCCATCCCCAAAAAGCTGTTGAATAAGAGGCAGCGATTCCGGGGAAGATATAATCAAGATATCCTGGATCCCTGCCAGCATCAGCGTTGATAGGGGATAATAGATCATTGGTTTATCGTAGACGGGCAGCAATTGTTTGCTGACGACCTTGGTCATTGGGAAAAGACGTGTTCCCTGCCCGCCAGCCAATATGATGCCCTTATTAAACATGGTTGCTTGCTTTCATTAAGGTTGGTGGGACGTTTAACGGCCCAACCCAAGTCGGGCACCGTCGTATAATTCAACTTTCATCTGTTCCCGCCAATCTTCATTGTCGAGATACCATTGCACCGTCATTTCAAGGCCAGCGTCAAATTTGTGGGATGGCTGCCAGCCAAGTTTCTTTTTTGTCATTGAGGCATCAAGGGCATATCTGAAATCATGCCCCGGACGATCTTTGATAAAGGTAATTAGAGACTGGTAGTCATCTGTCCCGGCGCGGGGCTTCATTTTGTCCAGCATCTGGCAAATCGTTTTGGTTATCTCAAGGTTGCTTTTTTCTGCATCACCGCCAAAAACATAGGTATCCCCGGGCATGCCATTGGCAAGAACATTCAGGAGCCCCGCGACGTGGTCATCAACATAAAGCCAGTCACGGACATTGCTGCCGTCACCATACAGGGGAATGGGCTGTTCATCCAAAGCCTTGCCAATAATGACGGGAATTAATTTATCGGGAAATTGGAATGGGCCGTAATTATTGGAGGTGTTGGTGACAATGGTTGGAAGGTTGTACGTTCGGTGCCACGCACGGACCAAATGGTCCGCAGAAGCCTTGCTGGCAGAATAGGGAGAATTTGGGCGGTATGGGCTGGTTGCATCGAAGTGACCATTGGCATCAAGACTTCCAAAAACCTCATCGGTGGAAACATGGATGAACCGGAAAGCTTCTTGAGCATCGTTGCCCAAGGTTTCAAAATATTCTGTGGTAGATTCTAGCAGGTTAAAAGTGCCAATGATATTGGTCTGAATAAATTTTGCCGGGCCATCGATGGATCGATCAACATGGGTTTCGGCCGCCAGATGAACAACGGCATCAGGGCATGTGTCAAAAATGATTCTGCGGACATCATCACGATTGGCGATATCAATTTTTTCAAATCTATAATGGGGATTCCCATCGGCGACTGCAAGTGCCCCGGGGGTGGCCGCATAGGTGAGGCTGTCAATGTTAATAACATCAAGGTCGGGTTGGGCTAATGCGCGTCGCACAAATGCAGATCCGATAAAACCTGCCCCCCCGTTACAAGAATTCGCATAGTCATTAACCCACATAAAATAAATAAACCTGCACCACAACATACTTCATGATGCCATAGTCTGCATAGTTATCCCTAGCGCAACAAACGATCCAGAGGGCGTCCGCGGCCATCTACGGTTTTGCTGATGGCATAATACAGAACGGCTTCACTGAACCCCATGGCCTTTAATTTGGGCATGGGGCCTTTGCTGATGCGCTTTTCGGCTTTGAAAAAATCAGAAGCAATCCGAGGCATGGTATCTGCCGAGATTGTGTTGGCGCTTTGCCAAACAAGGATTCCAAGCATGAACGTTAATAGGCCGGGAACGACAATAATACTATGGTGTTTGAATGCCCCCTCTCTGGCCATGAGTTTGCCAAGGGTGAGCAGACATATTCCAAACAGCATTGCGGGCGCGATGACCATAAGCAGCCTGCCAGCAAGCCGTCCCCAGAAATTATATGCCTTAAACCAGGGTTCAAAGAGTTCGGTGTTTAATTGCGAAATAACACCATAGGTGAGGATCGCAATTGCGAGCCACACAAGAATCAGCAGGATCAAATCTGCCCCAACCGTACCGCGCGCTAAAAGCCATTTTTGTGTCACTGCATAAAGAGACGTATCCCCCAGCAAAGCGTTGTGCAGGGAAGACGTTTTTAGGACAGCAAAGACCACCGCGCATAGGGCGATTGTCCCCCCGATCAAAAAATACAGGGCATTGGTGCCGATCAGGCTATCGAACATGGATTCGCGCAGGACAAAACTTGTCATGCCAACAAGAAGGGCGATAGCGATTTTGGGTGTGCGAAAAATTTCCGGACGGAGAACAACATCCATTCCAAATAACAAAGCAAGGAGCATGCCCGACGAGCTTAGATGGATAAAAGAAAGCAAAATCACCAGCAAATAGGACAGGAAGTATGCGTTGTTCCAGCGTAAGGCGAAGACGCCAATCATAAGGAGGGCAAAGTTGCTGCGCGGTGGGAATGAAAGGGGCGAAAACTGTGTTGATGGATGAAGCAACATTTCAATCGTATTTTTTGCCATATCCCAAAAACTATTTTGCAAGACAAGATGCGCAAATGAATTGTCTTTCAATGGCAAATAGAATGCGATCCCATACAGAATGATCGTTACCCCCAGTGCCCATGAAAAAACGCTGTTTCTGATAAAGTAAAAAATCCCTATCAACAGACTTAATGCGAAGGCAAAAGAGGCAACAAACCCGATCGTAATGGATTGCGCAAGATACATTGGATAGAGCGATGGTATGGGATCAAACAGGGGTTTGAATACGCGGCTGACCCCATAGTGAATGATGCCAGGAAGCGTATATTCATTTAGATAATCCCGGTGCAAAATCAGGCGCTTCATGGCGTGAGGGCGGGTTTTTCCTTTTTGTTTAAAGTGCTTAACCGCACGGTTGTTAAGCGCCAGAACTTCTTTTTCATGAAAAACATTAAGACCAGATATATAAAAAAGAAGGTTGTCGTCACTTCCGCGCGCGCCCGTCGAAATAAAATTGAGGTTCGTCGCAAATCCGGAAATCAGGACAATGGCCAGAATGAGGATTTGCCCGTGGCGGTGGAGAAATTGTCGTAGGAGGGACATTGGAATCATTTCTTTGTGTTTAGGGAAGATCACTCAACGTAGAGGCTTCGTATCATGGAACCAAAATAGAAGTTTTTTGGTACGAATTCCCAATAAAAAAATCAAACAGGGGTATCAGATGAATTTATTGGCGGGGCTGTATCAGCCAGATCACCCCGCCGGGCAATGTGGTTGCCAGTAGACCGACCCCAAAAATTAAAGACAAACTAAGCGCTGCTTCGGGTGCGATGCCGGCAAAGCCAAGGAAGAAAGCCATTGCCCCTTCGCGCAATCCCCAACCGGCATAAGAAAGTGGAATAACGGAGGCCAGGATGACAGGGGGCACCAATGCCAATGCCAAACCGGGTTCCAGGTAAATCCCAAGCCCAGCTGCCAATGCCAAAATGGCAGAGACAGTGAGCAGATGGACCAGGGTAGATAGGAACAGGCATAAAACGGTTTGCCCGCCCGCCAGAAACGTTTTTTTGGAGGCCGTGCTGATGTCTTTGGCCCAGGTGAACAGGGCACCAATCACAGGCAGGGTAAAAAGCCGTTGCCATAGAGGAATGCGGTGAAACACGATCATTATGCCAACGCTCGTAAAAACCGCCAGAACAAGGCCGCCCAGTGTTGCTGGCAACCGGCTGTCACCCTCCAGCTCAGTCAGAAAGGGCAGGCCAAAGGTGATGAGAATGACCAGCCCAACCAGGGCAGCAATTCGGTCAAGGCCAACAGAAACCATGGCGCGCAGCGGTGCGCTGCCGCCTTTGAAAATGTGCCACATTCTAAAGGCATCGCCTGCTAAATTAGTGGGCAACGCCTGATTTATAAAAAGGCTAATGTAGGTAACCCTGTACACGTCCCAATATTTCATGGGTAATTCCTGGGTTCCAAGGATAATTTTCCATCGCCATGCGGTGATGCCAATGGCGATGATTTCCAGCCCAAAGGCCAAGGCAAGGGCGGGTATCGAGATAGATTTCAGCCGTGCGCCCAACAGCGCCAGATCAATGTCTGAAAAAACCCAGATAATGAGGCCAGCGGATATGGCGACTTTAATCGCCCCCAAGACCCACGTCTTTTTATTTATGGCCAACGCCATTCCATGAGCTCCTGAGGCAGGTCCAGATAGGGCGCAATCATGTCAATGGACACAGCAAGTGCCAGGGCACCCAAAAGTGAGATCACCATACCGACCACCATTTTTGCGTCAAATATTTCATGTTCGCGGTTCACCAATGTGCTGAACAGGGTGCGGAAAACAATGGACGTGCGCTGAATGGGCGACACAACCGATACAGGGGCAATGGTCAGTGCTGCGTAGCGAAACATTTGAGCAACACATACGGCAACGCCGGAAAAAAGAAACCAGGGCAGGGATTTGCGATCGGTTGCCCTGATTTCTGAAATACGGCCTTTGGGGATAAGGAAAAGACAAAAAAAGATCGAAGCCGCAAAATAGGAAACAAGTCCGGCAGCCATGCTCTTGTCGCTGTGTTCAAGGCCTAAGCGCACGAAAATTGGGCTGAGCCCGTAGCCTGTCGCTGTCAGTGCGGCAAAGATGTAGCCTTCCATATATTTTGGTTCGAACTTTTTGGGGGCATCGGGGTTTTCTTCAGACCCTTTTGCTTCGCTCTCTTTTTTAGCTTTTTGTGCTTTTTTGCGTCGACCCATAACCATGACCGCAGGGCCGATGGCGATCAAAATCAGTCCTAACACGCGCAAAGGGGTCAATTGTTCGTCCAGCCAGATGATGGCCAGCGTTACGGACATGATCAGGTTCACCTGCTGTACCGGCCCGGCCAGATTGGCGCCAATGGCTTTGACGGCTCGATACCCACAATACCGTCCCCATACGAAATGAAAGACACCAGCCAGTGAAAGCCAAACATAAGCCATGCCATCAAAGGTGAAAATGGCATCAAGCTCACCTGCGACGACAGCAACGATAAAAAACAGGGGAACACCCAGAGGCACGGTGACGGCCAAGGCCTGAAACGTCGTGGATGCAATTACCCCCCGGCGTATGCTGGCGCTGTTCAGCCCAAAGGATGCAGCAGAAATAAGGGCATAAAGTGCGCCAAGCATGAAAGTGGGAAACCAGACTTATTGTTGTTATTGCCTTGAAAGGGAGGCGCAGTATCCCTGAAAATGCCCTTCGGGGGAAGGAAAAGCACTAAATATAGGATGTTTGTAGCAACTTGTGCTTAATTCGCTCGCAATAGAGCATTAACTAAGTTTGTATTATGATTTCCGCTGCTTAGAAGCGTTTGCCATTCGTTAGGGTGGTGTAATGGGTCGGGAAGACATAAATGGCTAAAAAATTAGAGAACACGACGGGTTTGCTGATTGAGCAAACCGTCAAACAAGCCCGGTTGGGCTTAAAGGGAAGTGCTGGCGAACGGTTTGAGCTGTTTGCGCAACTTTATTTTACCGGGGTTGTCCACGAAGACATTGCGACACAGACCCCCCAAGACCTTGCAGGCCAGACCCGGTCCATTCTGGGGTTTCTCGGCAAGCGCAAACCGGGCCGTGCCTTGGTTCGTGTTTTTAATCCCGAATATGCGCGTGATGGCTGGAACGGTAATCATACCGTTATCGAAATAATTAATGATGACATGCCCTTTTTGGTGGATTCGGTAAGAGCGGCCCTGAATTTCCGGGGCTATGGGATCAATTTGGTGATCCATCCCATTATTGCTGTGACCCGCGATAAGGCGGGCACCCTTAAGTCCGTGAAGGCTATTTCCGATACCGGAAATAAAGCCAAAAGCAAAGAGAGCTTCCGGGCGGAATCCATCATCCATATGGAAATAGATCGCCAAGCAACCGCGTCGGAAATTGCAGAGATAAAACGCGCCCTCAATACCGTAACGGATGATGTGCGCTCTGCGGTTAAGGGCTGGATGCCCATGCGCAACAAATTGGCTGAGATTATTGATGGCCTGCCCGCCAAAGGCGGCGCCGGTGTAGAAGAGGTCCGGGAATTTTTAAAGTGGCTTGATGATGATCATTTTACGTTCCTTGGGTACCGTCGCTATGACTTCACCACGGCTGATGCCAAGGGTGAAGGCGCCATTGTTCGCAATTCCGGTCTTGGCATCTTAAGCAAACCATCAACCCGGGTGTTTACCCTCGATAACAGCGCAGGGTTTGGCAAGGTGCGGCGCCAGTTGGCGGCATCAGAACTGGTTACCATTGCAAAGGCCAACCGCCGCTCAACGGTTCATCGCTCGGTCCATATGGATACCATCGGTATTAACATCATGGATGCGCGGGGAAAGACGGTTGGGGAACACCGATTTATTGGCTTATTCACATCCCATGCCTATAGCCTGAGCCCGCGGTTTATCCCGCTTTTGCGGCGCAAGATTGAACGGGTTATTGCTAAAACGGGGCTGAAGCCATCAAGCCATGACGGCAAAGCATTGCTGCATACCCTGGAAACGTATCCTCGTGATGAGTTATTCCAGATTTCTGAAGGCGATCTTTTAGAAAGCGGATTGGGCATTCTCCACCTTCAGGAACGACAGCGTACTGCGTTGTTCACGCGCAAGGACCCATTTGGCCGGTTTGTTTCCTGTCTCGTCTACACACCCAAAGAAGAGTTTGGCACACCGCTCAGGGAGCAGTTTGAAACCATCCTTTGTGCGGCCTTTAACGGAACCGTTTCAACTTTTTACACCCATATCGGTGATGAGCCATTGGCTCGGGTCCATTTTATCATCAAGACCGATCCCGGGCGCAGCTTGCGCTATGACCACAATCAAATAGAAGCAGACCTTGCTGTCGCTGCGCGGTCCTGGGCCGATGAACTACGGGACGATCTTGTCGCCGCCCATGGCGAACGCGATGGTCTGATTTTGTTTGATCGATATAAAGATTCGTTTGCCATTGCTTACCGCGAAAGTTTCAGTGCCACCCAGACAATCCATGACATTGAAAAAATTGAATCTCTGGTGTCCGGTTCTGGTCATGCCCTAAATCTTTATCGCCGCCAGGGCGCAGAAGGTGACGCGCTGCAGCTCAAAATTTATCAGCAAGATATGCCCATTCCCCTTTCCGATGTTCTGCCCATGCTGGAAAACATGGGGCTTCGGGTGATGGCAGAAGTTCCTTTCTCGGTTGCCTGTGGCCCGGATAAAACCGTTTGGATTCACGACTTTGAATTGCGTCAGTGTTTATGTCCGGACGAGAAACAAAAAGGGCCTGGATTTGCAAAAATAAAAGAAGTGTTCGAAGAGGCCTTTGCCTGCGTCATGCGGGGCGATATTGAAGATGATGGCTACAACCAATTGGTGCTCGCCGCGGCCCTTGGCTGGCGTGATGTTGTTTTGTTGCGCGCGTATTCAAAATATTTGTGGCAAATACGCGCCCCCTTCAGTCAGGATTATATGATCTGCACGGTGGCCTCCAATCCGGGTTTTGCACGGATGTTGGTGGATCTTTTTGTTGCCAGGTTTGATCCCAAAAATCGCAAAAAGGCCGAAGCCCGCGCGGTGATTTTAAAAGTTAAATACGAAGCAGCGCTGGAAGCTGTCCAAAGTCTGGACGAAGATCGTATTCTTCGCCGCTTTCTCAATCTGGTTTTAATGACCCTTCGTACCAACTACTACCAACCAGATAGTGCGGATTGTCCTAAATCATATGTTTCATTCAAACTGGCAAGTGATGGCATTGATGATTTGCCACTGCCCAGGCCTTGGCGCGAAATTTTTGTCTATTCTCCAAGCATGGAAGGTATTCATTTGCGCGGTGGCCCGGTGGCCCGTGGCGGCATCCGTTGGTCGGATCGGCGTGAAGATTTTCGCACTGAAATCCTCGGCCTGATGAAGGCACAGGTGGTTAAAAACCCTGTGATTGTGCCAACGGGCGCAAAGGGGGGCTTCGTTGTGAAGCGCCCACCATTGACCGGCGGGCGCGAAGCGTTCCTGGCCGAAGGGATTGAATGCTACAAGGACTTGATGCGGGGCCTTCTCGACATTACCGACAACCGTTCCGGCGATCATATCATCCCCCCCAAAGACGTTGTTCGCCACGATGGTGATGACCCCTATTTGGTGGTTGCCGCAGATAAGGGCACGGCGACCTTTTCAGATATTGCGAATGGTGTCTCCAGAGATTATGGATTTTGGCTGGATGATGCCTTTGCATCAGGCGGGTCCGTTGGGTATGACCATAAAAAAATGGGGATTACCGCACGGGGTGCCTGGGAATCGGTCAAACGGCATTTCCGTGAAACCGGCAAAAATATTCAGAAGCAGGATTTTACTGTGGTTGGCGTCGGCGATATGGCGGGCGATGTGTTTGGCAACGGCATGCTGCTTTCGCGCCACATTCAATTGGTGGCAGCGTTCAACCATATGCACATTTTTATTGACCCCGATCCAGATCCGGACAAAAGCTTTGTTGAAAGGCAACGTCTGTTCAAAAAACCGCGATCATCATGGACTGATTATGACAAAAAACTAATCTCAAAGGGCGGCGGCATTTTTGAACGCAGTGCCAAATCCATTCCCCTTTCACCGGAATTAAAAAAACTGTTGGGCATTTCGCAGGGAAGCCTTTCCCCAGACGATCTTGTCCGCCACCTGTTGATGGCAGAAGTTGATCTTCTGTGGTTCGGTGGCATTGGCACCTTTGTTAAGGCGGCGGGTGAAAACAACGCAGATGCCGGTGATCGCGCCAATGATGGGGTGCGGATCAATGGTGCAGATCTTCAGTGTAAGGTTTTGGGAGAAGGCGCAAACCTTGGGATTACCCAGGCAGGGCGCATTGAATATGCCCAAAATGGCGGCCGCCTGAATGCAGACTCGGTGGATAATTCTGCAGGCGTTGATTGTTCGGATCACGAAGTCAATATCAAGATTCTTCTGGGCCAATTGGTGGATTCCAAAAAGCTGACCATGAAGGCCCGGGACAAACTTTTGAAGTCTATGACAGCAGAAGTATCAAAGCTTGTTTTGCGGGATAATTATCTCCAGACCGCAGCGCTCAGTATTGCTCAATCACAAGCACCAACGCGCCTGCCAAATGCGGTTCGTCTGATCCGTTCTTTAGAAAAAATAGGCTTGCTTGACCGTGTGGTGGAAGGCCTGCCTGACGAAGAAGCCCTTGCCCAACTTGATAACGCTGGTGCCGGGTTGACCCGGCCCGAAATTGTTGTGTTGCTGGCCTACGCAAAAATTGCGCTCAAAGACGAATTGATGGTTTCCGATCTGCCTGATGATAAATTTTTGGTGGACGATTTGGTCGAATACTTCCCCACACCGATCCGCAAAAACCATAAAAAGGCCATCACTGATCACCGGTTGGCACGTGAAATTGTGGCAACATCTATTACCAATCAGATCATAAATCGGGGCGGGTTCACGTTTGTGAACGACCTGAAGGAACGGTCCGGCTGTGATGCGATTGCCGTCGCACAGGCATTTATCATTGTTCGCGACGCCTTTGACTGTGGCGCGCTCTGGGATGGCATAGAGGCTTTGGATAACAAGGTTGATGCGGCATTGCAGCTGGATATGTTGCAACAAATTGCTGGGTTCATGGAGCGTGCAACCTTGTGGTTCCTACAAAATGGCGACCATCCACTGGATATGGGGATTACAATTGAACTGTATCGCCCGGGGATTAAGGCGTTGGCTAAATCCCTGTCCAAAATTGTTTCCGCTGATGATCAGGCGACGGCCAATGATATGCGCCAAGGCCTTGTTGACCGGGGTGTTCCAAAACCATTGGCGGGCGCGGTTACGGACCTTTCTTTCCTGAACGTTGCCCCGGATATCATCAGGATATCGGATGGTAACGTGAGGGAAGTCGCAGCAGGGGCTCAAATTTATTTTGGGGTTGGCCATCGGTTTGGGTTCGATTGGCTGCGGGGTGCAGCACTGCGTATGGATTGCCAAACGCCATGGCAGCGCCAAGCCGTCCAAGCCATCGTGGACGATCTTTATGGCCTGCAATATGAAATTGTGGCTCATGTCATGGAGGTGGCGGGCGACGTTGGTATTGCCGGTGCCATGGTGGATATCTGGGCCGATGATCGAAAAAACCATGTGGCCCGGTGTGAACAAATGTTGGCAGACATGCAGGGCGCGGCCAACATTGATGTTTCCATGTTGGCGGTTGCACTGCGCCAGTTGCGACAATTGGTAACGGGCTAGGCCGGGATGGGAATGGGGGAATCATCATATAAATCCCCTAAATCGTACAAAATGCACAAAACACGACGCGTGCAGGCGGCTTGGTGCCTTTATGATTGGGCAAATTCTTCGTTCCCGGCAGTCATTCTAACCTTTGTTTTTGCGGCCTATTTCACCCGTTCCGTTTCCGTTAATCCGGTTGAAGGCACGGCTCAGTGGGGGATGGCGATCAGCCTTTCTGCCATCGCAATTGCCATCATCAGTCCCGTGCTTGGCGCCATTGCCGACAACAATGGCCCGCGCAAGCCATGGCTTGGGGTCTTTACTGTGTTGTGCATTGTGGCAACGGGTTTTTTATGGATTGTGGAACCCCATCCGGCGTTTGTTTTGCCGGGGCTTATTCTTTTGGGCATTGCCAATTTTGCCTTTGAAACAGCCGTGGTTTTTTACAATGCCATGCTGCCCGAATTTACCCCCCGCCCCCTTTTGGGCCGCATGTCGGGCTGGGGTTGGGGGTTGGGCTATGCGGGTGGCCTTGTTTGTCTTGGATTAATTCTTCTGGTCTTTATTTATGCAACACCCGCCCCCTTTGGCCTTGATCGATCCGCCCTTGAACATGTGCGCATTGTGGGCCCGGTTGCCGCCCTTTGGTATGGCGTGTTTGCCCTGCCGCTGTTTCTGTTTGTGCCCGATTGCCCATCCAGTGGGGTGTCCATTGGCGTGTCTATAAAACGCGGATTGCGGCAACTTGTTCAAACATTTTGGCGCATACGGGATCACAAGGAAATCATGCGGTTTCTGGTTGGGCGAATGATTTATACCGATGGGTTAAACACCCTGTTTGCCTTTGGCGGTGTTTATGCCGCCGGCACATGGGGGATGGCCGTGGACGAGGTTATTCTGTTCGGCATTGCCATGAGCCTGACCGCAGGGATTGGGGCCGCAGGGTTTGCCTGGATCGATGACTGGATCGGCGCAAAGCGCACCATCATCATCGCCTTGTTTGGGCTCATTGTGTTTGGCGGGCTGATTTTTGTGGTGACTTCCAAAGCCGCGTTTTGGGGTTTGGGGATGGGGCTTGGCATTTTCTTTGGCCCAGCCCAGGCGGCCAGCCGGTCCTTGATGGCACGCATGGCCCCAAAAGAGCTGCGCACAGAGATGTTTGGCTTTTATGCGCTTTCTGGCAAGGCGACGGCCTTTATTGGCCCGGCACTTCTGGGGTGGGTGACGGTCATGGCCAATTCCCAAAGGGTGGGCATGGCAACGGTGCTGATCTTCTTTGTGGTCGGCCTGATCATTATCTGGCCCCTGAAGGAGCCACAAGAGACAGCGTGATCAGTGCCGGAAGTGGCGCATGCCGGTCATCACCATGGCAAGCCCGGCTTCATCTGCGGCCTTGATAACATCTTCGTCCCGGATGGACCCGCCGGGCTGGATAATCGCTTCGGCACCTGCTTCTGCCGCCGCTAGAAGGCCATCGGCAAAGGGGAAGAATGCATCCGATGCCACCACGGACCCAATGGCGCGGGTTTGCGCCTCACCGGCGGCTTGGGCGCCTTCCTGGGCTTTCCATGCGGCGATGCGCGATGAATCAACGCGGCTCATTTGCCCGGCCCCAATGCCTACTGTGGCACCGTCTTTTGCGTAAACAATGGCATTGGATTTGACGTGTTTGCAGATGGTAAAGGCAAACAGCAAATCCTTGATCTGATCATCGGTGGGCTGGCGTTTGGTCACAACTTTCAAATCTTCTGGCCCGATATGGCCCTGATCGCGGCCCTGAAGCAAAAACCCGCCCGCCAGGGTGCGAACGGTCATGCCCGCTGTGTCTGCGCTGGCCATGGCACCTGTGGCGAGGACGCGGACATTCTTTTTTGCAGATAAAATTTTGCGCGCATCATCGGATATTTCCGGTGCGATCACGACTTCAACAAACAGCTTGGCAATTTCTTCGGCCATGGGGCCTTCCAGCACCCGGTTGCACGCAATGATGCCGCCAAAGGCAGAGACCGGATCACACGACAGCGCGCGAAGATAGGTGGCCAGCAGGTCGTCGCCCGTGGCAACGCCGCAAGGATTGGCATGTTTGATAATGGCGACGGCGGGCTGGCTAAATTCACTCACCAGTTCAAAGGCCGCATCGGTATCGTTGAGGTTGTTAAAGCTTAATTCCTTGCCCTGAATTTGTTCGGCCATGCCCACACCCGGCCGGGGATGGGTGGGGTCTAGATAAAAAGCGGCTTGTTGATGGGGATTTTCCCCATAGCGCAGCGTTTGGGAAAGCTTTCCAGAGACGGTGACCCGGTCTGGAAAAGGCGTTCCCAGCGTGTCTGCAAACCAGCCGGAAATGGCGGAATCATAGGCCGCTGTCCGGGCATAGGCCGATGCGGCCAGTGTTTTTCTGAATTCAAGGCCGGTGGCCCCTTTGTCAGAGGTTTGCTCGCCATCCATTTCTTGCTTTAAGGCATCATAATCGCCCGTATCGGTAACGACGGAGACAAAGGGGTGGTTTTTTGCCGCCGCCCGGATCATGGCCGGGCCACCGATATCGATGTTTTCAACGCAGGTGTCATAATCGGCACCCTTGGCGACGGTTTCTTCGAAGGGATAGAGGTTGATCACAATTAGATCAATGGCCGGGATGCCGTGGGCCGCCATAGACTCAAGATCGCCCGCATTGTTGCGCCGCGCCAAAATGCCGCCATGGATTGTTGGGTGCAGGGTTTTGACCCGGCCATCCATCATTTCAGGAAATCCGGTCACGTCAGACACATCTTTGACGTCCAGTCCCCCATCACGGAGGGCTGCGGCGGTGCCACCCGTAGAAACAAGCTCTACCCCATGGCCAACAAGGAAGCGGCCCAATTCAATCAGTCCGGTTTTGTCAGAAACACTAAGAAGGGCACGGGTAATGGGGATGGAATCAAAATCAGCCATGGGTGGGTTCAAAAAGCCTCTGGTTGGATGGTGAAA
>Ga0233433_10001182_pt1 | contig 25760 bp, 21 predicted proteins | sample SI_122_August201_5_FD_179868 | JGI IMG/M metagenome (GOLD analysis project Ga0233433, IMG submission 179868) | Seawater microbial communities from Saanich Inlet, British Columbia, Canada - SI_122_August2016_100_MG | ecosystem: Environmental > Aquatic > Marine > Inlet | place: Canada: British...
AAGCTAAAATTCGGCGAGCTGAAAATCGACTCAATGACCGACCCAGAAAAGCATTGAAATTTCGATCACCAAACGATATCTTTCAACACGATAAACCATAAACACTAAACGTGCACTTCAGAGTTGAAACCACGATTTTTTAAAAAATGAAATTTATTTTCTTATGTTGTATGGTTGTAGTTTTATTTCTACTTTTATTTTGCCAGCAGTGGCCGCGAGGTAGCTGATGCGCTGAGCGAAAACATGCTGAGGCTGACGGCATTGATATGAATCTGTGCAGAGGGGACCAAATCCAGATAGGCATTACTTCTACTATCGGTGCAGTTACCATGAGCGACGCGATAATGCCACTTGCGAGAATAACAACACAATTAAGCGTGAGCGCCTTGAGAATGCCGTCACCAACTTACTCCGCGACCATTACCAAGCAGAATGTGCAGAAGTTTCGTCGAAAACGCCCAAAGGGAGTTGGAAAGGCAACAACAACAGAATGACCTAGACAAAGCCCTCAGATGCATCGAGCGGGACCTGCGAAAAGTTGACCGAGAACTGTGGCTAATTTAGTTCAGACGATCAAAATCACAGGCGTTTTCTGAGGCGCTCAGCGACGAGCTCGGGCAGTGCGATCAACGCAAGTACCCCTCTGGGCATACCCGGTAAGAAACTCCAACAGAGCCAACCCCAGCAGCCCCTTAAACTACCTTCACAGAGAAGATCGCCGCTGCTTTAGGGAATTTGTCTGAGATACTGGAAAGCGGGAAGCCCCGAGATCGCAAGACGGTCTTGGAGGGCAACATCGAGGAGATATTGATACAGCCTGCAGGGGAAGCGCTATAAAAGAAAAATCCGGCAGAGCTTTTAAGCCTGCCGGATTTTTCCATTCAGTTGGTGCCGAGAGCCGGACTTGAACCGGCACGACCGTTAACGGTCAATGGATTTTAAGTCCACCGCGTCTACCAATTCCGCCACCCCGGCATAAACCTAAAAACCAATACAAAAAATGGAGGCGACGCCCGGAATCGAACCGGGGATAAGGGCTTTGCAGGCCCCTGCCTTACCACTTGGCCACGTCGCCTCAAAAAACTATCTTATTGCAAACCGATCAAGAACATACAGGGCGTCTCAAATCCTGTCAACCTCCCCAGCGGCTTTCCCCCGTGCCAAGTTTTGCTATATTAAGCCAAGCAAAAGGGGAGGTTTTAAAGTATGCAGCAGTATCTAGACTTGATCCACCATTGCCTCGATAATGGCGTGGCGAAAACCGACCGCACCGGCGTCGGCACCTTGGCCACTTTCGGCTATCAGATGCGTTTCGATCTCACCGACGGATTTCCCTGTCTCACCACCAAAGATCTGCACCTGCGCTCGATTATCCGTGAGCTATTGTGGTTTCTCAAAGGCGACACCAATATCGCCTATCTCAAAGAGAAAAACGTCTCGATCTGGGACGAGTGGGCCGACGAGAACGGTGACCTCGGCCCCGTCTACGGCAAACAATGGCGCTCCTGGGCAACGCCCGACGGCGAGAGCATCGACCAGATCCAAAACGCCGTTGATCTCATCAAGACCGACCCCGATTCGCGCCGGATTATCGTCAATGCCTGGAATGTCGGCGAACTGAGCCAAATGGCGCTAACCCCCTGCCACTGCTTGTTCCAGTTTTTTGTCGCCGACGGCCGGCTCTCCTGCCAACTCTACCAGCGCTCCTGTGATGTTGGGCTCGGTGTACCCTTTAATATCGCCAGCTATGCCCTGCTGACGATGATGATCGCCCAGGTCTGTGATTTGCGTCCGGGCGAATTCGTCTGGACCGGCGGCGATGTACATGTCTACCAGAATCACGTTGATGCGCTGCGCGAACAGCTAACCCGCGAACCGCGAACCCTACCGATAATGACTATCAAAAACCGCGATCAGTCGATCTTCCGCTTCCGCTACGACGACTTTAAACTGTTCAACTACGATCCGCATCCCTCGATCGCGATGGAGATCGCGGTCTGAACGCGCTCATCACCGTCGCCGTCCAGGGGGAATTGGGCTCCAATAGCGCCCTCGCCGCCGCGTCCTATTTCGAGGAAGAGCGGATTTTCATCCTACCCTGCCAGACCTTCGACGAACTCTTTGAAGCCGTCGACAAGGGCGAGGCGCAATACGGCATGGCGCCGATGGAAAACTCTCTCGCCGGCAGTATCCACGCCGTTTGGGAACTGCTCGCCGTCTACACGCCATCTATTGCCGGGGAGATCTTTTACCACGTCCGCCATTGCCTAATCGGGCACCCCGAAGCCAAGCTGGAGGATATCCGCTACGTCTATTCCCACCCTCAGGCTTTGGCCCAGTGTAGCGCCTTCCTGCTCGGCCTCGAGGACCTCGACCCCGACAATATCCTCGCAGAATACGATACTGCCGGGGCCGTCGAACTGGTCAAAAAATCAAATAAGAAAGATCGCGCCGCTATCGCCTCAAGCGCGGCCGCCGACCTACATCAAATGCAGGTGCTCGCCACCGATATCCAAAGCCACAAACGCAATTACACCCGCTTCGCGGTGCTCGGCCCCCGGTCGAGCCAGGGCCGACAAAACAAAACCTCACTCGTTTGCACCCTCGATCGTACCGGGGCAGGTCTGAGTGAGGTCGTCGACGCCTTCACCAATCGAAAGATCGCCCTATACAAGGTCGAATCCCGTAAATTGGTCAACGAACCTTGGGCCTATCGCTTCTATCTGGAATGCCAGGGTGATACAGAGGACGCAGCGGTGGCCGCTGCGCTAGCTGATGTGCGAAACGCCGTGCGCGACTTGAGTATCATCGCCTCCTACCCCGCCGCGCCGCTACTGCCCTAAACGCAAAGGTCGCCAGCACCGTAGCATTTTTGACCAACTTCTAATCGTCGGTTAAACTCCACACCTGCAGACTCTCGTCGTCTATCGCCCAGGCCCCCACTTGCCCGTCACCGTCCAAATCTGCCCGCACCACCAGCCAAAAACCCTCTGCAGTCACCCGCGCCTCCCACTCGTAATCATCCATCCACCGCCAATCCAAGCCCTCTGCCGGATCCGTCGGGTCAAAGTAACGCTTGTGTTCAGCGAAATGGGCCGTCTCGAGTAGGTAAAGCTGTTCCAGACCCGCCTCTAATTCGATCAGGCGCCGCTCTTCAGGCGTCAGACGCGAGAAATACGCCGTACCCAAGATCAATAGCGCCATCATCAATAGCATCAGTTCGATCTGTTTATGCCAACGAAGCCACATAGCCCATCCTCCTCAACGACATCGAATCAGCACCTCTTCAACCTGCTGCCCGGACGCCAAGTCCATTGACTCGCCATAACGGCCATAGGGCTCCGAAAGCACAAAGGGATCAAGCGACCCACTGTCGAGGACTCCATCGCCGTCGCGATCGACAAAAGCCCAAAGTATATAGCGCCCAGCCAATAGGCCATCCAACGCAAAATCCCCTGCACTGTCGGCCCACGCCCCGTAAGTACGCCCACCTTCGCCTACGGCCTCAACGCGAACCGGCCCCGTCAATTCCGCCTGTACTTGCCCACGAATAACCGCCGTCGCCGGCCCGACGGTAATCGAGAGCGTCAAGGAACTGTCCGCCAGACCATGGCCCGCCCAATCGGCCAATAAGCCGACTTGCCCGATGAGTCTATACGCACCCGGTGCCAGTGGTTGCTCGGCGACAAAGCGCGCGCGATTCGGCGCCGACCACTGCCAGACCCCCGCGGGCGCCTGCGTCGAATCGCTCATTTGCCAGAAATCGCGCAACGCCACCGGTCGCATCGCCTCGGAAAAAAGTAAGTCCAACGTATCCCCCGACGCCTTTTGCGCGCCGATCGGCACAATAACCGAAGGCGGCTTGGTATCCGGCCGCGCATTGCCGCGAATCGGCTCATGCCACGGAATCGGCACGCCTTCTACCACCAACCGCCGCACGGCATAAGTCCGCCCCGGTTCCTGCGTCTGCGTCTCGATATAAATCTTCTCCGCCGCCTCAACCGCCGCGTAGACCGCCTCAACCGCAAGCCCTTCGATCTCCACCTCTATCACCGCCGGATCCACCGCCTCGGAAAAGAGGAAAAGCAGGCGCTTCTCGTGCACCGCCTGGACCCGCTTAAGCTCGGGGGTCTCCGCCACCAAACGCGCCAGCGCCAGATCCCCCGCCAACACCACAGCTTCTCCCACTTCCACATCCGCCGCCGGCAGTGCCAGCCACTCCTCCTCATCGGGTAGTGCGTTGCGATTGCCATCGATAAAGGCCAATACCCGATATCGCCCCTGCGCCAAACGAGTGAACTCGTAGGCCCCGTCGGCATCGCTTTGAATCTTATAAGACGGCTCATCAAAACCGATCTGCCCAGCGAAAACCCCTAGATCATAGGCCCAGACATGTGCCCTAGGCGCTGGCTGGTGTGCGTCATAGACCCGCCCGTGCACCAGTCCCTGATCGAGCTTAGCCCCCGTGGCAAAAGCCAATGTGAACGATTGCTCGAGCGAATTGCCACGCAGATCGCGCGCGCCGGTTCCCACTGTCAGCACATAAGTCCGATCCGTCGCCAAGGGCATCTCGACCCGGAGTTTTGTGCCATTCCACTTGAGCCGTTGCGGTCCAGTCGGCGATACGAAGAGCGCTTCCTCAGTCCGCTCCCGGTCCATCATTTCGCTAAAGACAATCTCCACCACATCGTCGGGTTCCACCTGTAACGCATCGGCCAGGGGATAATGCGATACGATATGTGGCGCCGTCTTGTCGAGGGGGCCGCCGACAGGCGTTCCGATTTTGGCACAACCCGACAAAACGCAGAGCGCCAGCATTACAAAAAGAGCCCGATACGAACGCATATACAAAGAGGGAAATACAGGCAAGATACTAATCGGAGCCGTGAGGATGGGCCTTGGCGTAAATCGCCTGTAGGCGCTCTACACTGACATCGGCGTAGACCTGCGTCGTCGTCAATGTCGCATGACCTAACAACTCTTTGACAGCCACCAAATCGGCGCCGGCATCGAGCAAGTGAGTGGCGAAAGAATGGCGTAACAGATGCGGGCTTAGCGATTCGCCTTCTGAGACCGCGCTCAGATAGCGCTTGACGACGCGTTGCACCGTGCGCCGACTCAATCTTTTTCCGCGCCCGTTGAGAAAGAGCGCACCGGCATCGACCTGCGCCATATCAACTTCGAGCAAGACCTCAGCACGGCGTTGCAAATAAACCTTGAGCGCCTCTTGCGCCTTGGCACCGACAGGGGCGATCCGCTCTCTACGCCCTCTTCCCAACACCTTGATCACGCCCTCGTCCAGATCCAGAGACGAGAGGTTGAGCGCCACCAACTCGCCAAGGCGGATGCCGCCACCGTAAAACACTTCGAGGATCGCCCGGTCCCGCACGCCGCTAAAACGCTCAGAAGACGGAGCCTCGACGGCTTCAGCAACTTGATCTACGGGTAGGTGGCGTGGCAACGAGCGCTCGACAAGGGGAGATGCCACCGCGCTAGCGGGATTTGCGGCAAGCCCTTTTTCGCGACAGAGATAGCGAAAAAGCGAACGCAGCGCCGCCAGTTTACGGGCGACACTGCTGGCTTTGAGTCCCTTCTCCTCCAAGTCGGTGACGAAGGCAGCGACTTGTTCGCGCTGAACAGCCCTCAGCGGCAAATGCAGATCTTCTACCCGCGGGTAGAGGAAGCGGGCAAATTGCTGGAGATCACAGCGATAGGAATTCAGCGTGTGCTCGGCGTAGTTTCGCTCTTTGTGCAGATAATCAAGGAAGAGGGCTATGCTCTCTTCGAGGCTCGACCCGCCGTGCAGGGATTTTTCTGGTAATGAGGCCATAGAAAAGGCGCTCCGCGATATGCTTTGGCCGGGGAGGCGCGAGGAAGCGCTTAGGCCGCCTGGGCATTTTTGTTCTTGTCGTCCTTGTCGTTCGTCTCGTCGTTTTCGCTATTTTCCGGTTCATTCTCGTGCTGAGTGTTGCAAATCCGGCAATAGAGATTCGCCGAACCCGAGCGGCTGCTCTTCTCGTAAAGCAAAGCGGCATTACAATGATCGCACTTGCGGTCTACGGGGCGATCCCAACTGGCGAACTTGCAACTCGGATAGTTGTTACAGCCAAAGAAGACTTTGCCCTTGCGGGACTGCTTCTCGACTAACGCGCCGCCGCAGTCGTCCTCCGGACATTTTATCCCTAAGAAATAGGGTTTGACATTTTTGCAGTCTGGATAGCCGCTGCAGGCGAGAAAACGACCGTAGCGACCGGTTTTTACCACCATCGGCGACTGGCACTGGTCGCAGACCTCATCCGTCTCGACCGTGCCCTGCTCTTCGAGAGGCTTGGTATTTTTGCACTCGGGATACCCTGGGCAAGCGAGAAAACGACCGTTGCGCCCCCACTTGATGACCATCATGCGCTCGCATTCTTCGCACTGTATGTCCGACTCCTCTTGCAGCGCGAGTTTGAGCTCTTTGCGACGCTCGTTGGCACCGGCCAGATTATCTTTCCACGAATTATAGAACTGCTCTACCGTCGCCACCCAATCGTCATCCCCCTCCTCGACCCGATCGAGCTGATCCTCCATATTGGCCGTGAAATCCACATTGAAGAGGTCTGGAAAGGTATCAACCAATAACTTGTTGACGGTCTGACCGCGCTCGGTGGCTTCGAAGTAGCGATTATCGACTTTCTCGACATATTCGCGGTCGATTATAGTGGTAATGATCTGCGCATAGGTCGAAGGACGGCCAATGCCCTGAGCCTCTAATTCCTTGACCAACGACGCCTCGGTAAAACGCGGCGGCGGCTTGGTGAAGTGTTGCTCGGGATCGACCTCTTTCAGCTCGAGCGCCTCGCCCTGGGAGATGTCGCCGGGTACGCCCCCCGGTTTTTCCTCGTCGTCCTCGTCCTTACTCTCGCTATAGAGCAGAGTAAAACCCGGGAACTTGACGATATTGCCCGTAGCGCGCATCAGATAAGGGCCCGCTTCGATATTAACCGTGGTGATACTAAGCACCTGCGGCTTCATCTGCGAAGCCACAAAGCGCTTCCATATCAGCTCATAGACCTTCGCCTGGTCCTGCGACAGCAACTCTTTGAGCTTGTCGGGATGCAGCGCCACTGATGTAGGGCGAATGGCCTCATGCGCGTCTTGAGCGGTTTTTTTAGTCTTGTACTGATTGGGCTCGTCGGGCACGTAGTCGGCCCCGTAGAGCTCACCAACCTGCTGGCGCACCTCGGTAATCGCTTCCTCCGCGACTCGCACCGAGTCAGTACGCATATAGGTGATCAACCCCCGCGTTTCCCCTTCGAGCTCAATGCCCTCATAGAGCTGCTGGGCTACGGCCATGGTGCGCTTGACCGAAAAACGCAATCTACGGGCGCACTCCTGCTGTAGAGTGCTCGTAGTAAAAGGCGGCGCCGGACGACGCAGTTGATCGCGCTTCTTAACCTCTTTGACTGCAATGGTTTGCGTCCTGAGATCCGCGACGATGGCATCGGTCTGCTCTTGATTGGTTATCTCTAGCTTTTCGCCGTCTTTGAACAGCAAACGAGCGCGAAATGGATCGGCCCCAGACCGCCCCAAAAGCGTCTCGATCGACCAATATTCCTGCGGCTCGAAAGCCTCGATCTCTCGATCTCTTTCGCAGATTAACCGCACCGCCACCGATTGCACTCTGCCAGCAGAGAGCCCCGAGTGAATGACTTTCCACAACAGCGGGCTAATCTCGTAGCCGACCAAGCGATCAAGCACTCGCCGAGCCTGTTGCGCATTGACCTTCTGCAAATTGAGTTCACCCGATTGCTCAAGCGATTCGCGTACGGCTTTCGGCGTGATCTGGTTGAAGTGCATCCGTTTAATGTTGGAGTCTTTACGGGCGATTGCATGCGCTACGTGCCAGGCAATCGCCTCGCCTTCGCGATCGGGGTCAGTGGCCAGGTAAATGGTGTCGACACCTTGGGCGGCTTTGCGCAGTTCGCCGAGAATCTTGCCCTTACCGCGAATCGTGACATAGCGGGGCTTAAAGCCATTTTCAATGTCGATGCCTAACTCTTTGGGCGGCAGATCCCGCACGTGGCCCATGCAGGATTTTACCACGTAATCTTTGCCCAATATTTTATTTATCGTTTTGGCTTTGGTCGGTGATTCGACGACCACCAGTGACTTGCCCATGTCTTCCTCGGTATATAGGATACTTATATAATAGGTTTAAGTTGCTGTATTTCACGAATATATGGACGATTCTCGACTATTGCAAGGCACTCTCTTGACAAATCAATCCCATCATCCTTTTGTAGTATCTTTGATACTACACCCCATCTTTTTGAGGAAAGTTTCTTGGTCCATCGCAAAAAAACAAGCGAAATAGAGCAAATTACCGCCAGCAGCCAGATCGTTTTTGCTGTGCAGCAGAAGCTCGAAGCCCTTATCGCGCCCGGCATCAGCACGCTTGAACTGGACGAGATCGCCGAAGCCGAAATACGCGCTATGGGGGCAGTACCCGCCTTTAAGGGATATCACGGATTCCCCTTTTCCATTTGCGCTTCGGTAAATGCCTCGGTCGTGCACGGGTTCCCCGACGAGACGCCGCTGCAAGAGGGCGATATCGCCTGCATTGACATCGGTGCCCTACTCGACGGCTACTATGGCGACGGCGCTTTTACCATTGGTGTCGGTACAATAAGCGCAGAAGCCCAGCATCTTATCGACGGCACTCTGGCCTGCCTTGAACTCGGCATTGCCCAAGCCGTGCCCGATGGACGCCTCTCCGATATATCCCACGCCATCCAACGCCACGCCGACGCGCAAGGCCTGGCCATTATCCGCGAATACGGCGGACATGGCATCGGGCGCTCCTTGCACGAGTCGCCCCACATCAATAACTATGGACCACCTGGCAAAGGTCCAAAGCTCAAACCCGGCCATGTGTTCTGCATCGAGCCCATTCTCTGCCTTGGCAAGCCCGAAGTCGAGCATCTGGACGACGGCTGGACTACCTTGACCCGCGACCGCTCGCTCGCCGCCCACTCCGAGCACACCATCGCCATCACCGAAGATGGTCCCCAGATCCTGACCTTACCGATCCCCACGCTGGCATGAAGGTCACCTTTCTAGGCACAGGCACATCAATCGGTGTCCCGCGCATCGGCTGCCATTGCCCAGTCTGCACTTCCGACGATCCCAAAAATAAACGGCTGCGCTGTGCCCTCCACCTCGAACACCAAGACCACTCCCTGCTCGTCGACACGGGCCCAGACCTCAGGACCCAAGCCCTGCGCTATAAAATCGACCGAGTCGACGGTGTGCTCTTCACCCATGGTCATGCCGACCACCTGCACGGCCTCGACGATGTCCGCTGTTACTGTTTCGATCGCGAAGGTCCTCTGCCCTGTTACGCCGACCAACACACGATCGAACGCATCGAACGCGTCTTCGACTATGCTTTCAAAAAAAATGCCCCCAGCACGACCCCACAAATCAGCTTGCACCTCATCGAAGGCCCATTCACCTTCTGCGGCCTCGACATCGAACCGCTTATCGTCTACCACGGCCAAGCCCCGGTATTGGCCTTCCGCATCGGCGACTTCGCCTATGTAACCGACACCAACCGCATCCCCGTCGAGACGATAGAACGGCTGCAGGGTTTAGATGTCCTAGTCCTTGACGCGCTGCGCTACAAAGAACACCCCACCCACTTCAATGTCGAGCAAGCCCTGGAAATTGTCGCCGCACTCAAACCCACACAAACCTACCTCACCCATATGGCCCACGACTTGGATCATCACAAAACCAACGCCGAATTGCCTGATGGTGTTGAGTTGGCATATGACGGGCTGGTGCTAGAGTTAAAGTAGTTCTGCGCAGTTGCCGGTCCGTTTACAGCTGCGTCTCCGGATATTTTTAGGGTATAGATCGTCGCCCTCCCCCTGCACTTCCCACCAGGCCTTTTTACCCCGCCACCGCAATGTCAGACGTACCCCACTCTAACGGCGGTACAAAAAAAGAGGATGCCATCAGTCTCCCGATGACACCCTCGCCTCTGCCTGGTTTTTCGTTAAACCGTCAGCTCAGCACTTAGACCATCCGCAGTGCTTACACATCAGACAGCTATTCTCATGCGCTACCGTCGAACCACACTCTGGGCATGTGGTCATCGTTGTCGATCCGCTGCTCTGGACGAAAGTGGGCGGCGGCGCTTCCTGCAAAGAGACCGCAGCCGGCCCCTCTTCGGCCACCTGTGCACCTTGGCCCGCTTTCCGTTGTACGTAGCGTTCGATCGCCTTGCCAATCGCATCGGGCGTCGACAGGATCAACTCGCCGTTCTCCCACACTGGACTCGGACCGGAAATACCCTTCAGCTCCCGGATAAGTTCCTGGGGATCAACTCCTGAACGCAGCGCAATCGAAATTAACCGGCTGATCGCCTCTGACTGCGCGGCGGCATTTCCTCCGGCCTTGCCAATAGTACTAAAGACCTCGCAGATCCCATGCTCATCCTCATTGATCGTGACGTAAATCTTGCCTTCGCCGGTATTGATGCGCTCGGTGATCCCCGTAGTGACGGCCGGCCGTTGGCGCGGATGGAAACCAGCGGCAGCGATCTGGTCGGGCGTCGCCGGGGCGCCTATGGCCTCTCCTGCCTTCGCGGCCTCGGCATCGGTCTGCAAAATACCCTCGCGACTGCCTTCGCGGTAGACCGTCACCCCTTTGAGCCCCTCTTTATACGCCGTGATATAGATATCAGCCACCGTCTCAACATCGATATCCTCGGCCAGGTTGATCGTCGAGGATATACTGCTGTCGGTGTACTTCTGGATCACGCCCTGCATCTTGACGCGGAAGTAGGGGTCAATCTCGTGCGAAGTTACGACATAATCGGGTAGATCCTCGTCGTCGCCGAAGAGGCGTTGCACCAAGGGATGGTACACTTTATACTCGCGGAAGCTCTCGCCGTCGGACTGCTTGACGCGGCGAGTGTAACTGGTGCAGAAGATCGGTTCGATACCCGACGTGGTCTGCGCGACGATCGACCCCGTGCCCACCGGCGGCATCGTAATCAAGGTGGAATTCCGCAGACCGTGATCTTTGACCTTTTTCTGCAACGATTTTGGCAGGCTTTGGATAAACTTGCTCTGTTTGACACCAGCCCAATCGAAAAGCGGGAAAGCACCTTTTTCCTTGGCCAGTTCGACGGACGTTTCGTAGGAGTTATGGCAGATCGTGGCCATGATCTTGTCAATCGACTCCAGTGCCTCCTCCGAGTCGTATCTTTGCTTCATCAGGACAAAGGCGTCGGCCATGCCGGTAATCCCCAAACCCACTCGACGATCCGAGGCAACGGCCTCTTCGATCTTGGGCATGGCGTGGTTGTTCATATTGTATTCGATCACATTGTCCAAAAAGCGGGTCGCGATCTTTGTCGCCTCGGTCAACCCCTCATAGTCGAATACGCCGTCGTCACCGACAAAGCTCATCAGGTTGAGATTGCCCAAGTTGCAGGCCGTATAAGAGGCCAAGGGCTGCTCGCCACAGGGGTTGGTACTGGTGAGTGGATTGACGTATTCGACATTGTGGTACTCGCGCATCGTATCCCAGAAGATAATCCCGGGCTCGGCACTGGCATGAGCGTTGGTAATGATTTTATTCCATAATTCGCGCGCCCGCACAGTGCGAAAAACCTCGCCGCCCCAACGCAAATCGAAGTCAGAATCAGACATCACTGCCTGCATAAACTCATGGGTGACCAATACGCTGATATTGGCGTACTGCACCTTGGTGCGGTGCTCGTCGTTCTTAATCGTGATAAAATCTTCGATATCGGGATGGTCAACCCGCAAAGTCAGCATCAGTGCACCGCGGCGACCGGCCTGCGACACGGCATTGGTGCTCTCGGAAAGCAAGTTCATAAAGGCGGTGCAACCCGGCGAGGCATCGACGGTGGCATTGACCGTGGCCCCTTTGGGGCGAAGAATAGATAAGTCGGTACCGACACCGCCGCCTGTGCGATAAACCATCGCCGATTCTCTTAAACAACGGTAAATGCCTTCGAGGCTGTCTTCTTCGATCGGGACAACATAACAGTTCGACAAGGTCGGCTTGCGCTTAGCCTCGTCGCGGCCGGCACCGTGCATGACCCGGCCGCCGGGGATAAATTTGAAGTCCATTAACAGTGAGAAAAAACGATCGTACCAGTATTGCGGGTCTTTTTCGACCGAAGCCATGGCCCGGGCGATGCGATCCCAAATATGCAACGGACCCGCTTCGCCTGGAGCCAAATACTTGCTGCGCAAAACATCGATGGCGAGATCATTGTCGCCATAATAAGTCTCAGCATCGGCCGCGCGGACCAAAAGGTCATCGTGACCGTTGCGCTTGAGTCCATGGCCTTCAAGCTGGGCCAGTAAATCTTCGAAGCGGTGCGTGACCGCCGGGTCTTTTTTAACGTGTTCAGATGCCATTACTGCCCTCCCTTTGAGCAAGCATAGCAAGGCCAGTCCGAGATGTGGGAGAACATCGCAGGGACTTGAGCTAACTAGGTGTTATATAGAGTTTAATTACACGGGGAGTGAACAAAAGTGCAGCTCCTAAAGCACAGTATCTCAGGGAGCTGCACTTGTCCGACACAAGATGTTGTGTTTCCAAAGATAGGAACAACAAATGACTTGTCAAGCGATTTATTGAAATTCGATTACAACCCGCTAAAAAGAGCTATCTGCGACTTTAATTACTAGTCAATTGCTCCAATTCGCGCATGATATCGCTCTTGTCTTTAAACTGTCGATAGACCGAGGCAAAGCGCACATAGGCCACATCGTTAAGCCCGCGCAAATGCTCCATGACGAGTTCGCCGATCTGCTTGGCGGGGATTTCCTTCTCGTTGAGATTTCCCAATTCGGTCTCTACCGTATCGAGCAATTGCTCGATCTGTTCAGCCGAAATAGTCGTTTTATAACAAGCCAGTTGAATTTTGTCGAGTAGTTTGACACGGTCAAAAGGCTCGCGGCGACCGTCGGACTTAATAATCGAAAGCGGTACATTCTCGATATATTCATAGGTAGTGAAACGCTTGCTGCAATTGAGACACTCGCGACGGCGGCGAATCGCCATACCCTCGCGACACGACCGCGAATCCACGACGCGATCTTCTTCGTGATTACAATACGGACAACGCATAAAACAATCCTCCCACGGGGGGTTATTCGGATTTATAGCATCGATGTGGGGAAAAATGTTAGGTAGGGGGACCTACGTAATGCACTTTTAGAATAATAAAAACAGCAAGATATGGCAACCGCTTTCTAGTTGAGCTTAAAGGTGAATGGTAAGCTAACCCACACCTTTACCGGCTTATCGTTCTGTATCGCCGGTTCGAATTCCCATTTTTGTGCCGCTGCTTTAGCCGCTTCGTGAAAAACATCAGACCCGGTAATTTTACCGATCTGCTCAACCTTGCCGTCCTTGCCGACCAGCGCGGTGACAAAGACCCTACCGGTAATATTGGCCTTGCGGGCAATATCCGGATATTCGGGTACCACCCGCTTCGTCGGAATAGGCTGTTTTTCGACACGCCACAACTCGACAATCTCCTCCTCCTCCAACTCAACCTCTTCAAGCAAATCCTCCAAGGGCGGCGGCGGCGCTAAATCGTCGAGATCGAGATCCAAGTCGGTATCTTCAATCGTCACATCATCGGGCAAATCTGGATCATCCGTGGCAATCGGCACCACGGGCCGAGCCGGCGGCGGTGGGCGCCGTTTCTGCTTGGTCTCGGGAATCTCCTCGAGTTGGATAATGACCGGATCTTCAGACTTGACATAAGCATCGGCTTCAAAGCTGGGGAAAATACCGAAGAGCGCAGCCTGCAACACAACGGAAATCCCCGTGCAGGTCCAAAAGGTCTTCCGATAGGTTAACCGCAGATTGGCTTCGGGCTGTTTGCCGCGGATCATTGGTCCAACTCCCGTTTGGTCGAAAAATTAACCCGCAAGGCCTCAACTTTGCGCAATTCTTCCATCACATCGGAAATAACCCCGAACTCCGAGTCTTTGTCGCCGCGCAGCGAAATGATCAGCCGGGGATTGACCGTCATGTGCCGATGCACCACTTTGCCGACCTCCGCCAAAGCGATATTGCGGTCTTCGATACTGACGATCCCCTCACTGCTGACCCAAACCTGCAATACATTGCGGCGACTTTCGAGCTTTTCAATTTTTTCGGCTTCGGGCAACTCTACCGGCACGCCGCGATAGCGGACAAAAACGGTCGAGACCATGAAGAACACGAGCAGCAGAAAAGAGATATCGGCCATCGAGGCCGTGGGTATCGCGCTGCCCACTTTGGCTTTGCGGATGAATTTCACGGTTTATTCTTCCGGGTTGGCGATGGAGATCTTAGTGGAACCGGCCAGTTTCAATTCATCGAGCACATTGACGAAAGAGCGGTAGGTAGCCCCGCGCTCGGCCTTGAGCGAGATGATCAATTTGTCGTTTTCCCGCAAACGGCCCTCAATCCGGGTCTTGAACTCGGCGAAGGGCACGGGGGTCAGCTGGTCATTCTCAAAAAAAGCGACTTGGTCGCGCGCATTAATCCAGACATTGAGGATATTCTTGCTCTTGACTTCCTTGGTCTCGCCCACTGGCGGCAGATGCAACGAGAGCCCTTTGTCTTGGTTCATGGTCGTCGTGACCAAGAAGAATACAATGAGCAAAAAGGCGATATCCGCCATCGAGGCCGTGGGTATCTCGGGCGAAACCCGGCTCGCGCGCTTCTTGATCACCCCTAGACTCCCCGATGCTCGCGCTCGGCCAGCAGATCGATAAAGGCCGCAGTCTGCTCGGTCATGTCGGCGATGATCTTGTCGATGCGATTGGAAAAGAAATTATAACAAAACTGGATCAGAATACCGACAATCAGACCAGCGGCCGTGGTGATCAGAGCCTCGGAAATACCACCCGCGACCATCGAAGGTTCGACATCGCCGGCTTCCTTGATCGCTTGGAAGGCGTTGATCATACCGCTCACCGTACCCAAAAAGCCGATCATCGGCGCCAAGTTGGCCACCGTTGAGAGCCAGACCATGCCCCGTTCGAGGAAAGCCATCTCCACTGCACCAGAATTGTCGACCGCCTTTTCCACATGCTCAAGGCCACGATCGAGGCGCAAGAGCCCCGCGTGAATAACCGAAGCTACCGGCCCAGGAGTTGCAGAGCAGAGTTCGGCGGCCTTATCCGGCCCACCGCTCTCAATAGCCTCTTCTAAATTCTTAAAAAAACCCTCAGCGTCAATCGCCGCCCGCGACAAGTTGTACAGGCGCTCAATGGCCACGCCGATGCCCAGAATGAGCAGAATGAGCAAGGGGTACATAGCCCATCCGCCGTCATTGAAAAGCTCGACCATTTTCTTTCCTCGCAATTTAGTTAGGACCCGATATAGAATCGGGACAATTCTTTAGTCCTAGTTTTGATCCTCTTGAGATTCTCCACCGCCGAAAAACTCGCGTTTTAGTTTCTCTTCTTCGGTCTCCGGAGGCCGAAGTTGCCAGATGCGCTGTTGCGCAACCTTTTCCCAAACCGGGTCGCTTTTGGCTTTTTCGAAGGCGGCGATAGCCCCTGCCTCATCGCCTTCGCCCACCAGCATCTCGCCCTTCAGCAAGAGCAGATTCCCATTTATAGGATCCTCCTCCAGGCCTTGTTTTAGCCTAGCCTTCGCCGCAGTCGTCTCGTCGCGGCTGAGGTGCCACTGCACCAACACCGCAACGCTTTCCAAATCCTTGGGATTGGCCTCGACCATGCCAAGAAGCCCCTTAAAACGCATCGATTCGTCGTTCCGTTCAGTCGCAATCGTGGCGATGCGACTATAATAAGAATATGCGCTCTGCGAATCTATCTTCGCCAATTCCAGCAATGAAGTATAGGCACCTTGCACATCATCGGTCTGTAACTGCAATTCGACGATGCTCTCTAATTCACCGACTTGTCCCCCACCCCCTCTACCGCGATCCACTAAACGACGACGCCATGCCAGCGCCTGCCCAGTTTGCCCCAATTCCTCGTGCAAACTGGCGAGCATCGTAAGAAGTTCGGTGAGTCCGGTATCTGCAGCAACTGCCACCAACTGCTCATAGTGAGTGATCGCGCGGGCACTTTGGCCTTCACGGCGGTAGAGATCGGCCAGCTTGCGCCGATAAGCGGCGGCAGTCGGTTTTTTGAGCAATACACGCTCCAAACTCCAAGCGGCCGAATCGACCGCGCCAACGGCCTGATAAACCGCGTAGAGGCGCAGATTCGAATTGAGATGCAGCGAATCAATCGCAACCGCCCGAGCTAAAGCCGTCCGCGCCTCGGCAAAATTTCTTTTGCGATAGTACATATCGCCGAGAAAAAAAGCCGCTTTTAGATCGTGCGGGCTGTACTGCAAAAGAGCGGTATAATAACCGATAGCCTCGTCGTAATCTTTTTTCTCCCGGGAGGTCTTCGCCAGAAATTTATATTTGCGAACCGAGTCCGCTATGGAAGCTTCCTCCGCCCTAGCGTCGGCGAGCAGCATAAACATGCAAACCGCTAGCCCCAGCACGCGCATCGTTTTACATTTCATCGAAGCAATCCATAATATCGGGTTAGCCACCTGCGTCATATGATTTTTAATAAGAATTCGCGCAAGAATATGCAAATATCTACTTATTAGGGTGTCGATGCAACTTGCAACAGCCCTTTAGATCGTTGAAGGCCAAGCATATCAACACCTCAGTGGTTACCGCCATGAGAAAATTTAGTTACATCAAAGGGACCTAAAAATATTCCTGCCAAGAACAGAATAGAGCGAAGACCCCAAGGGCATTTAAATCGCCAAATTCGTTATATTAATTTATAGCTAAGGACAATCGCCATTTATTTTGCGGTTTAATCTCCAAGCCCATCGCTTGCTGGATGAAATACCCGCAATAAAGAATAAACGCAATGCTCGATTTCCTTCTTTATTTTTTGTCTAAATAATAACACTTAAGCCGAAGAAAGTGTTCCTTTCGGTGTCTATCTAATAAGACCGCTATGGCAAATTCAAATCAACTAAGCCTTTACGACGACCGGGAAGCCGAGCGCATCCAGCAAGCGCTCAAGGGCGACATCCAGGCTTTCCGCGATTTAGTCGTGCAATATCACCCCTTGGCCTATAGCATGGCCTACAAAATATTAGACGACCCGCAAGACGCCGAAGAGGTGGTCCAGGACGCCTTCGTCAAAATCTACCGCGCTTTAGAGAGCTTCCGCGGTGACGCCTCTTTCAAAACCTGGATCGCGCGCATCGTCTTGCGGCTCAGCTTAAATCGGCGTCGCGACCGGTCGCGGTCGGCATGGCACCGGCTGGGTTTGCACTTGCACAAGGACCCCGACGGCCACGGTCCAGCATCCGGAGCACAAACGCCCGAAGCCGACTGCATCTCCCGCGAGACCCTACAGTTCGTGCGCCAGTTGGTCGACGAACTGCCTGAACCCCTGCGCCAAGTCGTGGTGCTCAACAGCTTTGAGGACCTGTCGTACGAGGAAATCGCGCAAATTCTCGCCATCCCGCCCGGCACGGTTAGTTCGCGATTATACAGTGCCCGCAAAAAACTACTCGCGCGCCTGCGCCGCTCAAGACCTGATCTGAACTACGGAGAATAAGAATGTCCCTATTACCCTGGAAGAGACGCGACCTGCAACAACAGCTTTCCGCCTACCTAGACGGCGAATTAGACCCGCAAAAAGTCCCGAGCATGGGCGAACACCTGGTCTTCGATCACGAATGGCGAGACACACTCGCCGACTATGCGCACACCGACGCGCTAGTCTCGCAAGCCCTTGCGCCCGAGACGCTGCCCGATGCGCGGGCCTTCGCCGACGCCTTGGTTGAGACGTTGCCCACCGCGCAAACAAATCCAGGGCATTCCCGCCGCATCAAACCCGCCGTCTGGGCCTCGGTCGGCATCCTAGTCACCGCCGGAATCACCATCGCTGGGCTCAAACGGCGCGGCCTGGTCTAAAAGGAGTTTTTCTTGAACTGGTTCGAAAAAATGAAGACCGGGCTCAAATCCCGGGTCAAACGCGAGATCCCCCAAGGCATCTGGATCAAGTGCAAAAAGTGCAGCCACTCCAACTACGAAATCGCCCTTGAGCGCAATCATTGGATCTGCCCCGAATGCACCTGGCACAATCCCATAGGACACCAGCAATACGTCAATCTCCTGATCGACGATGGCACCTTCAGCGAAACCGATGCCGCAGTTGCACCGATCGACCCGCTCAAATTCAAAGGGTACCGGGACAAGATCAAAGACGGACGCCGCCAGAGCGAGAGCAAAGAATCGGTCCACACGGGCGTGGGCAGAATCGGCGGACATCCTGTGGCACTAGCGGTAATGGACACGCGCTTTCTCATGGGGACCTTGGGCGGAGCGACCGGCGAGAAAATCTGCCGCCTCATCGACCGGGCTATCGCCGAACGCCGAACGTTAATAATCGTCTGTCAATCCGGCGGAGCACGCATGCAGGAAAGTGCCTTCTCGCTAATGCAGATGGCTCGCGTCAGTGGCAAGCTCAAACAACTCTCACAAAATGGCCTGCTCTATATCGCGATACTCACCGATCCCACATATGGCGGCGTCACAGCCAGCTTTGCCATGCTCGGCGATATCGCCTTGGCCGAACCTGGAGCACGCATTGGTTTCGCGGGCCAAACCGTTATCCAACAGTTCCTCGGCGGCGACACCCCCCTGCCCGCGGGCTTTCAGCTGGCCGAGACCGTGCTCGAACACGGTTTTATCGACCGCATCGTCCCGCGCGATCGCATGGCGGCGGAATTAACGCGCCTGATCGCACTTTTCGCCCCAGCAGATGAGGCCCCGCGAGAAACGGCGGGTTGACTACCCTCTATACAGATCCGAGTACAATCATTAGAAGTTCTGCCCTAGGCTCAGCCAGGCGTCCGTCTGCTCACCGCCTATTCCCATGCCCATGCGGATCACGAAGTCGGCATCCCAAATAATCCGCATCCCCCCGCCCCCGCTCCCGTGCATGCCTGACAACCCGATCTGCTGCAGATCCGGCCAAACCCGGCCCGCATCAAAAAACGCCATCGCCTGCCACTCGATATGCTGCCGGAAGAGCCGCATTTCGTAGATCTGGTAGCGCAGCTCGGCGTTGGAGAAAAAGCGTACGTCGTCGGTAAACCGTTGGGTGTCGAAACCGCGCAAAGAACCATTGCCGCCGAGCCCCTTGACCCGACGGCTACCGCCGATTTCGCCATAGGCGTAGAGCGGGACCAAACCGTTGAGCACTTCCAGCACGGTTCGATGGGAGAAATTCCACCGACTCCCTATCGGGATATAGTAGACGTTGGTCAAGGTAATGCGGCTGAAATCGATCTGCTCAAAAAATAGACCTAAGAGCGAGTTCCGCGCCGACTCATATGACCACTCCTGATAAAAACCGCGGCGCGGGACGACTTCGTCGTCCCGCGTATCCCACTGCAAGGTCGCGCTGGCGAAACCCGAAAAACCGTCTACCACCCCGTCGGGCGTCCCCCTCTCCAAATAAAAAGCCTTGGTCCCGCGTTGATCCACGTCAATGCGCTCCATACCAAAACCGACGGACATTGATACTGGCCCATAGATTTCGCGCAACAGACTCAGCAAAAACCGCGGATTCCTCTCCAACACGTAATAATAGTAATTTGCATCCTTGAAATCGGGGCTTTCATCATTGACGAAATCCCGGTTGAATTCGCTATTATTTCCCAAGCCATAATAACGCGTGCGCAGATTCCGCCCCCGGATAAACTCCAAACGCAACCCAAAACCCGTACCCGAAATACGCGGTACTTTCAGACGAAAGCGATTTTTGAGCTTGCCCGCCGAAGACCGGTGCACGTGCAAGGTCAGCTTATAGCGATAGGGACGGCGCCTGTAGTCCGCCAAGTGCAGGCGGACGCCATAGTTCCAATTCGTATTAGGACTAAAAAAAATAAAGGGCAGCCCCGTAACACCGTAGGGAATGCCCGCTACGGTGAACTGGCGACGCTTGGACATCCAGCGCACCGCATCAACCGTTTGTGCCGTCGCCGATCGCGGAGCTCTGACCACTATAAGCGGAGACGGCGACGGACTGGATGTCGAATCAGCGCTGGCTTCCTGCTCCGCTCGTGCAACTCCCGTAAATAGTAACACTGCAACGCAAGTGCCATTTAACAATGGACGCCATATAAGCGTATGCACAGACCCTCTCCCAATAGCGGATTCAGACCCCGCGCTCGAAGCGCTGGCGATCCGCTGCTCCTATGGGCGTACTAAGCGAATAACGCAGCGGAGTAATCGCGATCTCTCCGCGCCCCATGGCCTCTAGGTCGCTACCAACCTGGTCACCGACTACGTGCACCTGGCAGCTATTATACGCAAATTGCGGCTCTGACGGATGCCGGGCAAAAATCGATCCATACTCGGTATGGGCCATACCCGTCAGTCGTCGCGGGGACTCGCGCGAAGCGATCGCCGGTATATTCACCGTGACCATATCGGCTCCCTCTGGCAGCCCACCCCGCAGCAATTCGACGACAATTTCCCCAGTAATCACGGCAGCATCTTCGAGCAAGCCTGCAAGTGCTGGGTCTAACCGCCGTTCCCGCCGCCACAAGGCATACCCCTCTTTCGGCAATTCCAGTGAAAAAGCGGCCGACGGCACTCCGGAGAGAAACCCCTCCACCGCAGCGCCGATCGTACCGGAACTCAATGCCAACGAGCGACCGGCATTCGTACCCATATTAATGCCCGATACGAGCAGAGTCGGCTTTTCGGGGCTCAAGTTGTGAATGCCGATATTCGCGCAATCGGCCGGATAACCCGCCAATGTCTGAATCGCAAATCCCTCGCGCTCGATCTCAACATGGGCCAATGGCTCAAATCGGCTGACTATCTTGCTAGTCCAACTGCACTCCGTCGCCGGCACGACAGCACGGACCTCAGCCGATCCCGATAATTCCCGCAATAGCGGCACCAATATCGGCGAATCGGCACCATCATCGTTCGTCAACAAGATCTGAGGTTTTGCGCTGGTCAAAGATCACTCCTTTTTAATGGTTATGTATTCCAAGTGAAGCCATATTATAACAATCGCCCACTTCGCCCCCAACAATTTCCTTGTTTGCAGATATCCGATCTGCTATTATTGCCATAATTCACTCTGGTAGGCATGGACAATTCGATTCTCCTGCAAGAACTTGAAACCCTAGCCGAAGAGCTCGACATCGAAGTCCGCTACGATGCTTTAGAAGGCCGGGGTGGACTCTGCCGCTATGGCGGCAAGACGTATTTGATCGCCAGCGACAAGTTAGATGTCGGCGAAAAGGTGAATCTATTTTGCCGCGCCCTTTCTCGACTATCCCTAGATGCGATCTTTATCCGCCCCCAAGTCCGCGAAAGAATCGAGAAATGTGCTTCAGGGTTTGATTCCAACAATACATAACTACTTGACATTATTTGTACTTTATTAATTATTTAGGGTGTCCTTCCCCTCCTCTCCCGCCCCCTCTCGCACCCCGAAGACTTACTCGAGGAACCAAGGATCCTGTCTATGCTATTCCGCCTGTTTGCTTTATTGTGGTCTATTCATCTGCTATCCGTGACGCCGACCCATGCCCTGCGTTTCTATGTCGACCCAACGACCGGAGACAATCGGCACAGCGTTCAGAGCGCGCAAGATTCGGCCACGCCGTTCAAAACCATCGCCCACGCTCTGCGCATCGCCCATATAGTAACCGAAAGCCGACCCCATGTCATTAATATCGCGGGAGGCACCTATTCGCTCAGCAGCGGGGAACTATTTCCTCTAGAGATCACACAGGCCGGCATATATATAAAGACCACGGGGCTGACGATTTTCGACGGCGAAAACAAGACAAATTTCTTTAAGATCACCGCTCCGACCAGCGACTTCCTCATCAAGGACATCGATTTTTACAATGGATCGGCCGAGAAGGGCGGTGTCGCCTTCTGCCAGACCTGTTCGCTACGGGTCACCGACAACCGCTTCTTCCAAAACAAGGCCTCGCAAAACGGTCACGTGATCTACACCGAAAATGGCCGGCTCAAATTCTACAACAACCTGGTGCGGGATTCGGGCACCGGCAACGATACCCTCGCCGTGCTCGAACTACGCAATTCCTCCGTCGACACCCTCGTCCGCGACGAAATTCGCAACAACACTTTTTACCGCAACCCCTCGCCCAACATTTGGGCCTCCGGGGCGCGGACCCATATCAGCAGCAACCTGTTCATCGATCCACGCCAGGCCGCTATCCGCGATGCCGACTCTACCGCCACGCCTCTTATTGACCACAACCTGTTCTGGGAAACCGAAACCCTATACATATCGGACAAGGGCGACAGCGTCAATATCACCAAGGCCACACGCGACACGCTCAACCTTTCCACCGCAGGCGTCTCGGTCCCCTCGTTTATGACCAATATCCCCAACGTGCGCACCTTGCGCTTTCGCGGCGACACTTTGAGCCTGGCCCAACTCAACACGCGCATTCCCTCTTTCGTCACAAACAACCCCGACACGCTATTCAAATTTCAGGTCGGCGTCGGCTATCAATATCTGATAGCCGTCGACGGCACCGCCTCCCAATACGGCTTCAAAGCCCTGACCCTACCCACTGGCGCCACCCTCGCTAACGTCAGCAATGTTCCTCGGCTCATTATCTGGAACCCGGGCCTCAACGATACCACTAGCCATCCGGTCAGCATCGAGATCACCCCGCCCTCGGGCCCGGTGGATACGCTATCCTACAACCTCGATATATTGTCCGCCCAGAGTTTTCCCGATACCACAGGTTTTTTCGCGGTACGCGATTCTTCTAACCGCTTTATTGGGATGGTGAAAGAAACTTCGACCATCGAAGTGCCCCACACCGCCGGGGAAACCTACAATTTCACCATAGGCGTGACGGGCAATCGCTCGCAATATTTTTTCAACCCGTCCATTCTTCCTACTGGTGTTTCGAGCTCCAAAGTCTCCGACGAGGGTACAGTTGAATGGGCTACTACCCCCGCCGATATCGGCAGCAACGAAATTAAGATGGAAATAATCGGCCCGGCCGGCAACGATGAAACACTCAACTACAAAGTCTTCGTCTTTGCCGCCGAGAATTTTCCCGATACCACGCAAACCACCCAAGTCATTACCACGACCCTATCCCCCGACACCACCGGGGCCATTACCGCACTCAATGCGCTAGTGCCGAGTTTTTCGGTGGCTGCCAGCTTTTGCTGTGACAATATCTACGCCAACCCGACCGTCCTCGACTCTTCGGTCAACCGCTTCGAGCTCGTCACCGGCTCGCCGGCCATTGACAAGGGCACGCCCAACCTCTCGCTCTTCGACGCCGTTAGCAGAACGCGCAACGATATGGGCGACGACGGCGGGCCCAACAATAGCGGCGCTCCCACACCGGACACGTCGTTCGCAGAAATAAAAATCACCACCCTGCCTGACAGTGTCATCACTGAAGGCCAGGTATTCACCTACAACCCGACCCTCGACCCGGCGGCATCCATCGACCTGATCGACTTGATCCCCGGTTTTGGCGCCCCCACTATGGGCACATTTACCACCTTTGGCAAACAGCCGCCGATCACTTGGACTCCGACCATCGCCGACACCGGCTCCCATCTCATCGGCATCAGTGTCATCACCTCAAGCAGCCAGGGACGCCACTTTTTCAACTTACGCGTCAGACCGTCCAACGAAATACCCGTCGTCACTAGCACCGCAGACACAACCGCCCTGGAAGACGAGGCCTACAGCTACGCTATTCAAGCGACCGACGCCAATGGGGACACTTTGGCTTACAGCCTCGATAGCGCCCCCGAGGGGCTAACCGTCGATGCGACGACCGGCCTGGTGCAATGGACGCCGACGCAAGCGAACATCGGCAGCGACTCGGTCGCCGTTCGCATTGACGACAGCAAGGGGGGAATAAATATCCACCGCTACCTGCTGACGGTCCTCAATACCAACGATCTACCGATTATAAGCAGCACCCCCGACACGACGGCCCTCGAAGACAGTCCCTTTGGCTACGCATTAGCAGCCAGCGATCCCGACCCAGCCGACACCCTTTCCTACAGCCTAAGTTCCGGACCCTCTGGCGCCAGCATCGACTCGCTCGGCTCCTTCACCTGGACTCCAACACAACCCCAGGTCGGCACCCAGCAAATCTCACTACTGGTCTCCGACCGCAACGGGGGCAGCGCCGCCCAGACGTTCTCTGTCGAGGTCGCCGCCTTCGACGACGTACCGGTTATCGCGGGGAGCCCCGACACGACGGCCCTTGAAGACCAGGCCTATCTCTTTCTGCTCAATGCCAGTGACGAAGAGGGCGGGGCCTTGGCCTATTCTTTGACCAATGGCCCGACCGCCATGAACCTCGACACCACCGGCACCCTTAGCTGGACACCGGGCCAAGCCGATCTCGGCAACCACGCCGTATCCGTGCAAGTAGCCGACCCGGCAGGGCAACTAGCCAGCTTGAGCTATCAATTGGCGGTGCTAGGGGTCAACGACGCCCCGGCGATCGCCGAGCAAATTCCCACCGACTCCTTAGCCCGCACCATCGGAGGAGTCGAGTTGTCTTTTTCGGTTTCCGCCAACGACGAAGAGGGCGACTCGCTGAGTTTCTCTTGGACCGTCGGCGATTCGTTACAGGTCGCGACCGACAGTGCCTTCGCCTATGTGCCCAGCCTCGCGTCGCGAGACACGGTCATCTCCCGCGTCTCTGACGGAACCAATACGACGGCAACCATCTGGGTCGTCGACGGCCGCCAAATCCCTCGCATCCTTATCGACCCTGCTCTGGTCGACTTCGGCAACGTGGGGATCGGCGATACCGCCCGGGTGGAACTGCCGGTAAGCAACAAAGGAGAGACCATCCTCAGTATCAGTTCGCTGCAGGTGGGCGACCTGCACTTCGCCGCCGCCTTCGCCGCCATTAGCATAGGCCCCGGCGAGTCCACATTGCTTGCCCTCAGCTATACCCCGACAGGGCGCAGCACCAACACAGACAGCATCCGCTTTGCCACCGGCGATCCAGACAACCCGACCGTATCCATCCCCGTCACGGGACGAGGCATCGTGCCCACGCTACTAAGCCTCGATCTCGACGCGGCGGCCGGCGACCAAGGGTTGACCGCAACCATAGCCGAAGCCGGGTCGACCATCGAACTCGGCCTGCACGCATTGCGCACCGTCGACCTGCTCAGTTATGACCTGCGCCTGATTTTCGACCCGACCGCCCTCACGTTCAACGGCTTCGTAGCGCAATCGGGCACCGAGACCAATCTGCTCGCAGCAACCGGCTCCTCCCTTACCATCGCGTCACTGGTTAGCGCGGATTCTATCGTCGTCGCTACATTGGTGGCCGACACGCTGACCACGGGCATCTCCGCCGACGGGTTACTCGGCGTCTTCACCTTCACCGCCGATTCGAGCTTCGCGAGCACCGAGACTTCGATCCACATCGAACGGGCACTACTGAAAAGTGACGATCAGGCCACCGACACCCTCGCCGTTGGCCTAACCGTCGTCCTCACCGGCCGCCCGGCCGTGCCCGGCGATGTCACCGATGACGGCGTGGTCGGTTTTGACGACTTCTTCCTCTTCGCCGACAATTTCGGCCTGATGGAAGACAACCCCTCTTTTAATCCTCTTTTCGACTTCAATGGCAATGGCGCCGTAGACTTT
>Ga0233433_10001192_pt1 | contig 25634 bp, 28 predicted proteins | sample SI_122_August201_5_FD_179868 | JGI IMG/M metagenome (GOLD analysis project Ga0233433, IMG submission 179868) | Seawater microbial communities from Saanich Inlet, British Columbia, Canada - SI_122_August2016_100_MG | ecosystem: Environmental > Aquatic > Marine > Inlet | place: Canada: British...
TGAACCTCTACAGGAGAGTTATGTAAATTTAATACCAACAATGTATGGTGGGACTCATGTAAATGCTTTTAGAACAGGATTAATAGATTCAATGAGAGAATTTTGTGATCGCAGAAATCTTCTACCTAGAAATATAAAACTATCACCAGAAGATATTTGGAAAAATGTATCATTTATTTTGTCATTTAAAATGAGCAACCCACAGTTTTCCGGACAAACTAAAGGTAAGCTGCAATCCAATCATCTACTCGCATCATTGACATCGCAGTTAAAAGATAAGTTTGCATTATGGCTAAATAAGCACTCTGATGCAGGTGAAAAGCTTGCTGAGTTAGCCATCAAGAATGCTCAGGTGCGTATTTTATCATCTAACTCTGATTCAAAGAAAATAAATGCACGCTCAGTCTTACTTCCAAGCCGTCTATCTGATTGCACATTAAAAGATATTAAAGTTACAGAACTTTTTCTAGTAGAGGGTGATTCTGCTGGCGGATCTGCCAAACAAGCCAGAGATAGAACATATCAAGCTATATTACCTCTAAGGGGCAAGATACTGAACACATGGGAACTATCATCTGCGAAAATATTAGAATCAAAAGAGGTTAAGGATATTAGTACATCTATTGGTGTGGTACCAGGGTCGGACGATATATCAAAACTGCGCTATGGAAAAATATGCGTTTTAGCAGATGCTGATTCAGATGGCTTGCATATTGCAACATTATTAGCAGCTTTGTTTTATAAGCATTTTTACCCTTTAGTAGAGGCTGGACATATTTATATATCTAAACCACCACTTTTTAGAATTGATTATAAAAAGGAAACACACTATGTAATTGATGAAGCTGAGAAAAAATCACTTTTAAAGAAGCTCAAGCTAAACGAAAAGGATTCATCGGTTTCAATAACAAGATTTAAAGGTCTAGGTGAAATGAACCCTACTCAATTGAGAGATACAACTTTATCAAAAAAGACAAGAAAGCTTGTTGAGTTAACTTTATCTTCTAGCAATAAAGATAAATCTTTAATGGATATGTTATTGTCAAAAAAGAAATCTTCAGAAAGAAAGGCATGGCTGGAGAAAAAAGGAGATCTTGCAAAGATAGACTAAATTATGGATATAGACCTAGAAAAAATTATCAAAGAATCAGATAAGTCATTAGAGCGATTACCTATAAAAGATTTTTCAGAAGAAGCATATTTGAATTATTCGATGTATGTAATATTAGATAGAGCACTACCTCATATATCCGATGGATTAAAACCTGTCCAGAGAAGGATACTTTATGCCATGAATGAATTATCTCTAAACTATACTTCTAAGTTCAAAAAATCTGCAAGAACAATTGGTGATGTATTAGGTAAATTTCATCCTCATGGAGATACTGCATGTTATGAGGCTATGGTCATGCTAGCACAAGACTTTTCTTATAATCATACATTCATTGAAGGCCAGGGTAATTGGGGCACGCAAGATGATCCGAAGTCCTTCGCCGCTATGAGATATACCGAATCAAGACTCACAATGTTTTCCCAATTATTTCTTGATGAGATAAATATGGGCACGGTTAAATGGTCACCTAATTTTGATGGTACTCTTAATGAACCCAAAACTTTACCATCAAAAATACCGAATATTCTAATAAATGGTAGTTCAGGTATAGCTGTAGGAATGTCTACGGATATTCCATCTCACAATCTTTCGGAAGTAATAAAAGCAGCGATTAAGTTAATTGATAATCCAAAGCTATCTATCGAGGATCTGAGAAAATTTGTTATTGGCCCTGACTTTCCTACACAGGGAGAAATTGTATTAAATGAATCGGAGCTGGATAGTATATATCTAAATGGAACTGGAAATATAAAAATTCGCGCCACTTACAAAGTTAAAGGAAAAGAAATAATCATAAACTCAATACCATATCAAGCTAATACCAATAAAATAATTGAACAAATTCAAGAACAGATATTTTTAAAAAAGTCCACATTTATTGATAGTGTTATGGATGCGTCTGACCAAGATAATCCCGTCAGGATTATACTGAAGACCAAAGGAAGAAGTCATGATGCAGGTACAATCATGTCGCATTTCTTTTTTACAACAGATTTAGAGAAAAGTCTTAGAGTAAATCTCAATATGATTGGATTAGATGGCAAGCCACAAGTAAAAAACTTGAAAATAATTTTGTCAGAGTGGATAAAATATAGATTGACTACTATTACAAATAAACTATCTTGGGAATTAGAAAAAATACAAAAACGTATACATATTTTAAATGCTTATATCATTGTATATAATAATTTAGATAAAATTATTAAAATTATAAGAAATGAGGATAACCCTAAAAAAATCCTCATTAAGATGTTTAAATTCACTGAGATGCAGTATGAAGCTATTATTAATATAAAGATTAGAAGCTTAGCTAAAATTCAGGAAAAAAATATAATTATAGAACTCAAAGAGCTGAGTGAGAATGAAAAAAGATTATCTGCAATATTAAAATCAAAAGCTAAGCTTAATAAGTATCTGAAAGATGAATTACTAGAAGTTTTAGAGTCATTTTCTCGAGCGAGACAAACAAAGATAACTAATATTTCTCCCGCCAAAGCTATTGAGGTTCAAGTTACTGTGAGCAATGACCCAGTAACAGCAATTTTATCTAAGAATGGATGGATTAAATATTCTAAAGGACATGATATAGACGTTAACCGCTTAAGTTTTAAAACTGGAGATGATTATCTTTTGCATGAAAAAGGATATATGGATAAACCTTTGGTCTTTTTAGATCAACTAGGCTTTGTTTATAATTTGGACTATTCTAAAATAGCCATATCTCGAGGTCAAGGTGAACCCCTCAGTAAATATTTCCAGATACAGGATGGTATATCAATAATTGGCATGCATCTTTTGACAAAAAAATTATCTATTCTTACTATGTCTGATCGTGGCTATGGATTTATTTGCCTACAAGAGGATCTATTTGTAAAGAATAAAAAAGGTAAAACATTACTTCGCACAAAAGATTCTTTGGCTGTAAAATCAGTAACTGTAGATCTTGATACAGACTTATATTATCTGATAATAACTAGCGCTGGGTATATGTTGATTAGTGAGATTAAAAATATACCAATTCTATCAAAAGGAAGGGGTGTTAAGTTGATCAACATACCTAAGGCAAGTGATGAAACCATCATATTTTCTACTGTTTTAAAAAAAGGGCAATCCTTAAGTTTTTCTTATGATTCAAATAGAAAACGTATAATTAATTTTGATGGTCTCAAGGCTTTTATAATGGAAAGAAGTAGAAGAGGGAAGAAAATTGATAAAAAGTTTTTGCTTGAAAAAGTCAAAACAACCTATAATATTGAGTAGAGGGAAATATATGAAAAGAATCTTATTTTTTATAGTAACAAATATTGCAATATTGTTAGTTTTGAGCATATTTTTATCACTAACAGGTTTTACTGGTATCTTGCAAAGCAATGGAGTTGATCTTGATTATGATTCACTGATGATATTCTCCCTTGTTTTTGGTATGGGTGGCTCATTTATTTCTTTGTATATGTCTAAATGGATGGCAAAAAAGATGGCTGGAGTTCAAGTAATCACCAGTCCTTCAAATGATTTTGAAAAATGGTTTCTAATGGTTGTTAAGCGACAAGCAAATATCCTTAATATTAAAGTTCCAGAAATTGGTGTTTTTCAATCAGCTGGTCCAAATGCTTTTGCCACTGGTTCATCTAAAAATAATTCTCTAGTAGCTCTTAGTTCTGGGCTAATAAGTAATATGAATAGAGAGGAGATTGAGGCTGTTATTGGACATGAGATGAGTCATGTTGCTAATGGTGATATGGTAACTCTCACTCTAATTCAAGGAATTGTAAATGCATTTGTAATTTTCTTTTCTAGAGTGATTGGTCATTTTGTAGATAGGGTTATACTGAAGAATGAGAGAGGTTATGGGATAGGTTATTTTTTTACTGTAATTTTTGCTCAAGTTGTACTTGGAATACTCGCTTCAACAATAGTAATGTGGTATTCAAGACAAAGAGAGTATCGTGCTGATCAAGGTGGTGCTGAATTAACATCAAAAGAAGCTATGATAGCTTCGCTGCGTGCATTAGCCAAGCATTCATCCGCAAAACTACCTGATCAAATGTTAGCATTTGGAATATCTAATCAAGGAAAAAAATCTTTTTTTCAAAAATACTTTTCTTCTCACCCACCTTTATCTGAGAGAATTGAGAGATTACAGCAAACTAATATTGCTACATATTCAAAACAGCAAACAAGTTAATGGCTGATAATTCCTCACTTTTAAGAAATGGAAATAAAGTTCTAATCGATAATGAGCCATACTTAATATTAGACAATAGTTTTGTTAATCCTGGTAAGGGACAAGCATTTACGAAAGTCAGAATCCGCAACCTTCTAAATAGCAAGGTATTAGAAAAAACTATTAAAATTGGCGAAACCATATATGAAGCAGATGTAATGAATACTAAGATGCAGTTTTTGTATAAAGAGAGTGATTCATTTTTTTTTATGAATTTAACTTCATATGAGCAGTCTGAAGTTAATGAGTCTATTCTGAATAGTAATAAGAAATGGCTAATAGATGGCGATGAATGTGATGTGACTATATGGAATGACAATGTTATACAAGTGGACCCACCTAAATTTGTGAACTTGACCGTTAAGTCAACCATAGATGCAATTAAGGGTGACACGGTATCATCTACACTCAAAGAAGCGGTCATGGAAAATGGTGAAATGATTATGGTTCCTATTTTTATTAAAGAAGGAGAGTTGATTCGAATTGATACCGAAAATAGTGAATACGCATCTAGAGTTAAATCATGAGTAAAATAAGAAATAAGAGAATGGAAGCTCAGCAGTTATTACAAGAGAGCAAAGTTAAGAAAAATGCTAAAATAATTTCTGTATTATTTTGGTTTGGGTCTAGTTTATATATTTATTCTACCGATGTTGGGTTTGCTGATGTTTATTCTTGGAAACCATTTGTCTTTTTTGTGCTAGGACCATTATTTTCTGCTATTGTTTTTGGAAATATTATATATTCTTTGCAGAAGATTATAGAAAAACTTTTAATTAAGTCTCTGGCTGATACTAAACCGGAACTTATACCACCGCTCATAGTAGTAATATTTTTCTGTGTATTAATAGGTACATTTTTGATTATCTTTGAATTTGCAAAAATGTTGCAGATTTTATTACATTAAAATGCAAAATGATTTTATTTTAAATGATGATTTCAATGAAATTATATCACTCTTTGAAAATTCAACTAAAAATATATTCATCACAGGAAAAGCTGGAACAGGAAAATCATCTTTAATTAATTATATAAAAAGAAAAACAAGTAAGAATCTTATAGTTCTTGCACCTACAGCTATCGCTGCATTAAATATCAATGCTAAAACAATTCATTCATTTTTTAATTTTCCATTTCATGTCATTACTCCGGATGTAATTAAAAAACACTATAATAAAAGACTTATTAAAGAGATAGATACTATCCTTGTTGATGAAGTTTCTATGTTACGCCCTGATATTATTGATGCTATCGATTTAACTCTTCAAATGACTAGAGAAAATAAAGAACCTTTTGGTGGAATTCAAATGATTTTTGTTGGCGACTTATATCAACTTCCTCCTGTCATAACTAAAGATGAAGTAGATGTCATGAATACTTTATACCCTGACGGCTATTTCTTTTTTAACTCTAATATAATAAATAAGATTGAGTTAGTTAAGTTTGAGCTATCTCACGTTTTCAGACAATCTGACAAGAAACTTATATCATTATTAGATAGAGCTAGAAAAGCTACTTTAGACGATGATGATCTGATGATTTTTAATAAACGTATTGTCAAAAATGATTTTATTGTCCCTGAAGAAGTCCTAACATTGTCAACTAATAATTATAAAGTTAATAGTATTAATGCCTCTAATTTAAAAAATATATCATCAAAAGAATATATATATCATGCAGAAATTGATGGAAAATACTCTGGTGCTCCTGTCGATGAAGAGTTAAGAATGAAAGTGGGTGCACAAGTGATGTTGGTTAAAAATAGTAAAAACTGGGTAAATGGTACATTAGCTACAATTGATAAACTGAGCAAAAAAGAGATACATATTAGAGTTAAGGATGAAGTTTATTTATTAGAACCAGAGACATGGGAGAGGTTTGAATATATTATTTCAGATAAGAAAATTAGTTCTTCAGTCAGTGCAACTTTTACTCAATACCCCATAAAATTAGCATGGGCAGCTACCATTCATAAATGCCAGGGACAGACTTTTGAAAATGTTATGATAGATATGGATTATGGAGCTTTTGCTCATGGTCAAACGTATGTTGCTCTCAGCAGAGTAGTTTCATTAGATGGTTTGTTTTTAAAAAAACCTTTGCGCAGTGAGGACTTTATTTTTAATCCAGCCATCAAAAGATTCTTAGAATAATAATCTATAAATTATCTATAAATATATATCCACCATATATCAGCATGACTATATTTAGCATATTAGAAAATAACTTGCTATTTATTTTATGATAAAAAATCTGTGCAACAAAAAAGCTGGCAATAGGGATAAATAAATAATATAGATTACTTGGCATTAATATCTTATAGAAAGTATTTATAAATAATAACTGAACTACTCCAAGTATCAGATAACCACTTGCTATATTATATCTCATCTGCTCTTTTTCATTGTTTAGATTTGTGCTAATTAAAGTCAGTAAACTGCCACCAAGATTTGTGAGACCATGTATTAAACCTAGAAGAACCAGACTTATATTTATCCTCTTATCTCTATCGTTGTTAAAAATAATATTTTTAAACTTAGATAAATTTATTATTGAAAATAATACTATTGTTAATGATGTTAATAAAATGAAATCAATACCATCTTGATGATTCAGCAAAATATATAATGTTAAGACTAATGCAGGTATACAATATTTAATTATCTTTTTATTAAAACCAGAAGTCACTTTTTTGCTATATATTACCTGTAATAGGCTAATAGTTATTGAAAATGGAAGTAATATATTAAGGACATCAAAAAATTTATAACCAAGCAAGAGAAATGTTGGTGTACCTATCAATAGTAAACCAATACCAAATATAGATTGAAATATTGATAGTAAAATAATTATTAGTAATTCAACAACACCCATTAATTTCGCTCTCTTGTGGTTACCATAGGACTATATAATATATTATGATCTTAAACAATATTGGTAAGTCTATTGTTTATGGTATTTGATTATATTTACGAGTATAGATATAGTAATTATGCTTATAGATTAAAATCTTTGTTTGTTAGAATAAGTATAATTATGATTTTTAGATATGATGTAATAATAATAGGTGCAGGTGCAGCCGGTTTAATGTGTGCTATTGAGGCTGGTAAACGAGGTCGGAAGGTGCTTTTACTGGATCACACAAAAAAGATAGGAGAAAAAATTCGCATTTCAGGGGGAGGTAGATGTAATTTTACTAACCTTTACTCACAACCAGATAAGTATATTTCTAATAACCCCAGCTTTCCAATATCAGCATTGAGTCAGTATACTCAAAATAATTTTATAGACTTAATTCAAAAACATAATATTAGTTATCATGAAAAAAAGTTAGGACAGCTCTTTTGTGATGAAAGTGCTCAGCAAATTATTGATATGCTTCTTTTAGAATGCAAGATAGCAAATGTTATTCTAAAAAAAGAGGCCATAGTAACAGATATTAATAAAGAGAATGATCAATATTTTGTCACTACTGAAGTAAATAAATATTCTTGTGAATCTGTAGTAATTGCAACAGGTGGGCTATCAATACCTAAAATTGGGGCAAGTAAATTCGGGTATAATATAGCTAAAAAATTTAATCTTAATGTGATAGAGACCTCACCTGCTCTAGTACCACTAACTTTTAATGATAAGATACTTTCTATGTGTCAGGAACTCAGTGGAATTTCACTAGATGCTATTGTTTCTACTGGAAAGAAATTATTTGAAGAGGGGATGTTGTTTACTCATAGAGGTTTGAGTGGACCATCAATATTACAAATATCATCGTATTGGAAAATGAATGATAGTATTAAAATTAATCTTTCTCCTAACATTAATATCCTTTCTTATTTAAATGATAAAAAAAAGAGAAAATCTAAGCAGGAAATCTATACCATAATTGCAGATGTTATGCCTAAGAGATTAGCTTATTCAATATGTGAAGCTAACAATGTTAGCGGCAATATTTCTGAATTATCTAACATAGTATTAAAACAATTAAGCGACTCTATAAATTGCTGGATAATTAATCCTACTGGTACAGAAGGTTATAGAACTGCCGAGGTTACGTGTGGTGGCATAGATACAAATGAACTATCATCTAAAAATATGATGTCATTAAAGCATCCAGGATTATTTTTTATTGGTGAGGTAGTAGATGTAACAGGTCATCTTGGCGGGTATAATTTTCAATGGGCATGGTCATCTGGTTATGTAGCTGGCCAAAATGTATAATACATCTTTTTAAATTAGTAGGCTAAGATATTTTCTTTGAATCAATAGTTGTTTTAGATAATTTATCAATTCCCTTGTTTGTTAAATTAAATTTCCATCCATGCCTAGGACACACAAGATAATTATCCGAATTAATTTCTGCATTACATAAATCCGCACCATTATGAGGACAGAATCTATTAATTTCAAAAACTTCACCATTTTTATTTTTTACTTGTATTCTCTCATTGGATATATTCTTTGTGAGAACAAAGTTGTCCCTTATATTCTCTATATCTGAGAAAAGAAATATATTTATATCATTACAAAATAAATCTGGCTCTCTTAAAACTTTAGCTCTTAATGATAAATAAATATTCTGCCATCTTTCTTTTGAATGCATTAGTGAAAAATATTTCTTATCTGAAATAATCTCTTCATATGGCTTGTCATATTTAAATGTTGATAGAATATTTTTATTAGATAGGTCGATAAATATTTTATCAGTATTACTATGATCATCTTTATTAAAAGTATTTGTATAGTTGAATATCAAAATAGGAGCTTTATCAATATCTATATCTTTGATTTCATTTAATCTGTTAATTATAGATTGCTCCAATAATTCCCTATCAAAAATGTTATCTATTTTATCCCATAGATTTATAGTATTTCTTTTATACTCCTCCAAGTCATCATGATTTGATGGAGGATTTATTGGTAAATGCCTCTTGTCATCAAGATGGTCGCCCGGATTAAGATATAAAATATTATTTACATTATTCCTTTTTAAAAAACTATTAAGAACATTATGATGAATAAATATATTGTCAATCCCAAATGATAGCTCATCATCCAGATAGGGGAATATAGCTGGACCTGCGGCAGGAAGAAAATATTTTGGCTTCAGGTTAACAATACCTCTTAAAACGCTGTTTAGTTTATTATTTACTTTTTGCTTTGATATCTCTTTTTTTCGCTTATCTGAAAGAATAAAATTTGATGGATGCCAAGTTGCACCTGAAAATTGTACCGAATAGTAATCTATTGACTCATTAATTTCATCAAGCCTATCAAATATTTTACAGTCATTTTGATTAAAGAATTTGAACTCCTCGGTAACTACTAATAAAGCAGAATCATGATTAATTCCAATATGGCTTATATATGGACTAATCCAAAAATCTTTATTTAACTGATACTTCTCTTTATCTTTAATCTCAAACACTTCTAAACCAAGACTTTCGCAATCTGATCTAAAGCTTTTATCCATGTAGCTCGGTATAAGAATTTTAGTATTTTTGCTGATGCAAGATAAGAATTCTTTATCATAATGATCTTGATGTTCATGCGTGATAAAAATATATGCATTATCAGATAACTCTATCAACTCTAATATCTTATTTTTCAAATGATGATTTTTAGGGTATTGGAACCAGCTACCAAAAAAAGCGCCTGAATTAGAAAACCATGGATCAGTTATTAGGAGTGTCTTATCAGATATTATACTGAAACAATTATGCCCCCAAAACTTTAAGTTTTTTTCTACTTTTTTAGTCATTATTATTTAATACCTGTATAGAAACTATTGTACTATAATACATAGATGTTTATTAAAAAACTTTTTAAAAATACACTCAAAGAGACTCTAGGTTTTTTTTATTATAATTACTACCTTAAATATGCTCAAACACCTGGCAATAGGGCATTAATCTATCATGCTTTTGGAACTAAATTCAAACATGATACTTACGGTTTTAGCATTGATATCAACAAGTTTGAAGAACATATTAAATATTACCGAGATAATTATAAAATAATAAATATCAATGAATATATGAATTATAATATAGACACCCTATCAATCACTATTGATGACGGTTATAAAGATAATTTGGATGCTGTTGAGATATTAAATAAATACAATATACCGTTTACTCTATACGTAACGTCGAGTACTTTGGACACGAGAGATTACCTCTCTTCTGGGGATGTTAAATCATTGTCTGATTTAGCTAATTGTGAAATAGCTAGTCATTCTCATGACCATGTTAAACTAGAAACTATAGCTAATGATAAAATACTTTTTCAGTTATCTGAAAGCAAAAAAGTTTTAGAAAATATAATAGGTAGTGAGATTTCAGGTATTTCTTATCCGCATGGGTCTTATAATGAATATACTCTAAGTATTTTAGAATCAATAGGCTATAAATATGCTTCGTCTAGTATTAAAGGTAAAAATAATAAAAATACAAATAAGTATCTTTTAAGACGTTCAGAAATTGTACAATCAGATTCATTGTCTGTAATATCAAAAAAAATTAAGGGTTATTATGATTACTATGCTGTATAAAACTTATATTAAAAGAATTATTTATATGCATAATTTTACCTATATAAAGTTTTACCTATACAAGTAGTTTTAATATATTTGATATTAACTGCAACTCCACACGATTTTAAGTTGCAGTTAATACGCCTAGATTATTATCTAAGCTTAAGATGTAATCTACCCCTCACTTACATCCTGAATTAGGATCAACAGATCTATTTTTTGCATCCATCGCAATACTGTTTCCAGCCCACTCGCTTATATAATCTATATGCTCAACTCTATTAGCTCTTGAGGCAACCAATGCTCTACCTTCAAGATCTACTCCCCAAATAATATATGCAATAAATTCTCTCAAATGTTGCGGTACTTGATCTTTGCATGGGACGCCAAACTTAGTTATATAATTACTTCTTGGCTCTCCATTAGCTTTTTGATTAGCCTGTATCCTTTGAATTTCACTTTGCAGAGTTTCAATCTTTACTCCATCCCAGTGACCTACAACAGTCCCATCTGGAAGTTTAATTTCATCATTTTCATTACAGTCCTTACAATCTTTACATAAAATATCATTATTCTTGTTCATAATTATCTCCTTTTAGTTAACAATTTAGGCATAAACATGATTTAATAATATAGTCATAAACATCTTTGTTTATTGATTTATATCAACGAAATATAAATTGATTTCGGTCAATATTAATTATGGATAAATACCAAGCTTCAAAGTGTTTACATTGCCCAATTAGATCTAAAATATACTGTAGTTGTCTGGATGTGGAAAATCTAAAAGATTTGTCTGATAAGGCAAAACATGAAACTTTTGATAAGAAAGTGATTATCCTATCTAGTGGCAATGAAATTAATAGTATTTATAATATCTTAGATGGAATTATAAAAGTCTATCAGTTAAATGAAGATGGTAATCAGCAAATTATTGGATTCTTATATCCAGGTGACTTTTTTGGATCTCACGAAGGAGGGCAATATCAATTTTTTGCAGAAACAGTTTCTCAGGCTAAATTATGTAAAATTCCAATAAAAAAATTTAGAATACATTTGAGCAAGAATGCTGGCATAAGAGATAAATTTTATGAGGCAACAACAAATGAATTATCTCTGGCTCGAGAACATATTAATATACTTACAAAAAATTCAGCTGAACAGAAAGTATTAGATTTTATAAGGATGATATCCCTCAGACAGCATAAAATGGGTCAACCTATAAACCCTGTACATTTAATCATGCCACGCATTGATATAGCAAACTATCTTGGCTTAAGATTAGAGACTGTTAGTAGAGCCTTTACTAAGCTAAAAGCAAATAATTCTATCTCACTAAATAATTTTGACTCTATTATTATAAATAATGCTATCTCTTAGAAGTAAGCTATTCAAATCTTTCTATGTTTCTGCTTTTGCGTTCATTACAATTGGAACATTATCATTTCTAGGTAATATGACGGATATTGGATGGTTTATCACAGGCTCTTTCGGAGCAACAATGGTAATAATTTATGCTTATCCGGAACATGAATTCGCTCAACCCAAAAATATTTTCTTTGGCCATCTAGTTACATCATTATGTGGGCTGATTATATTGCAGTTTGTCGATGCACCTACTTATATTCTATTAGCATTAGCCGTTAGTGCTGGTATATTTTTTATGGTCTTACTTGATATCGTACATCCTCCTGCGGGAGGTAATCCTATTATTATCGTCATTGGCAATCTATCTCATGAATTTTTATTCTACCCTATTATTAGTGGAACTTTGATAATAATAGTACTATCGATATTTCTTAAAAATATATTTGATAAAAATAAATATTCAGATTAATACATAATAATAAGTTAATTCTATTTATTATTTTATTCTGACCTTTTTATGATCTTTCTGTTATGATGACCTTGCAATGAGATACCTTATAAATGCAAAAGATAAAAGTATAAATCCAAGTGAATACATAGTCGATGGGACAGTCGTATTTACACTCATCACTGGTATAATTTTCCTATACTTTGGGATGAAATTTAAAAAGATATGGATTAAGTTTTGGGGTGTTTTAACAATTATTTCTTGTTTTCTATATTTTGTGTATTCGTGATAAATTTATTTAAATAAAATAGTAAAAACTACCCCGAAGAAGAATACTATCGACAAAGAAAGAAGAACAGGCATATTTTTCATTGGACCTAATCTCCAGAAATCCATTTCTTTATGCATAGAGAGCTGACCTTTTATGTAAGCAATCCTCCATGTTCCTTTCTTTTCACTCATATTTTTATTATAACAGTCTTAGTAATAATTTCTATGCGTTAAGATTATTAGTCATCACCTTCTTTCACAAAAATACCATCAATCATTTTGCCTTTACGATTTTTGATATCATTATATGCAACTGATAGACAATCTTCCATTGTTAAATTATTTCTAACCATAATATTTATTAAAACCACCATCATGTCTCCAATATCATCTCGTATATCTTTTCCTTTACATAAGCTATCAGATAATTCTCCTGCTTCTTGAACTAATTTCATATATTGATCTTTGTCAGTACTCCCATCTATAAGGTTTCGGTCTCTATGCCATTGCCCAATTAGTTCTTCATATTTTACTTCTGTCATACTTTTCTCTATTTAGTTAAATTATTGTCAGTGATTTATTTTATATAATCTACATCATACCTAATAATATCATCTTCAGATAATATTTTACCTAATTGTGTTTCTAAAATTACAAGAGGCTCAGACGATTTGTTCATAATTTTATGCTTCCTTTTTTCAGGTACAAACACAGATTGAGATTTCTTCAATATTATTTTTTTTGTCCCAATTTGAATGTTAGCTTTACCGCTTAAAACTATCCAATGCTCTGATCTATGATTATGTTTCTGAAGGGAAATACTCTGTTTTGGTGATATTACAATTTTTTTTATTAGATACTCACTAGTTTTCACCAGGAGAGTATAGTAGCCCCATGGCCTTTTAGTTTTTTTATTCATGTAAAAATAATAACACAAATATTTTGTTTGAGTTTGAATGCCTATAATTTATAGTCAAGTGCAGTCTCAAAACAATCTAATGAATATTTGAGCTTCGCCGCAATTTGTCAAGAGTAAATTCTCTTGATTGTCCTTTATGATGTATATAAGGAATTTATAATAATTAATCTGACAGAATATAGCATTAAGATTACTAAACCTGATAAATACGCTCTTGTTTAGGCTTCCATAATAAATGCGAATCATATAAGATAATATTATTAATCCAACTTTAGACATCACTGTCAGTTAATTATTATGATAATCAACGTTATGGAAAATAAATGATTATTGGAGTTCTAAGGGAAGTCTTAGAAAACGAAAATCGTGTTTCAATTACACCTGATATAGTAATTAAATTTATTAAGCTTGGATACTCAGTGCTAGTTCAAAGTAAAGCTGGCTTAAAATCTAATTTTACGGATGATCAATATGTAGAATCTGGTGCATCTATTATTGATGAGGCTAATGAAATCTGGTCATCTGCAGATATTATTCTAAAAATAAATGCCCCATCAGAGGATTTGCCTGATGAGACGGCTGCGCTAACTGGGTCAAAAACTCTTGTGTCATTCTTTGGTCCTGCACAACATATGTCAAAATTAAAAAAAATGGCAGTAGAAAATGTAAATGTATTAGCAATGGATTGTGTGCCAAGAATATCAAGGGCGCAAAAAATGGATGCATTAAGCTCAATGGCCAATGTTGCTGGTTCTAGAGCTGTTATCGAAGCTTCGTTTAAATTTGGAAGATTTTTTGGTGGTCAAATAACTGCAGCAGGTAAAATACCTCCAGCAAAAGTATTGATTATTGGAGCCGGTGTAGCAGGTCTCTCAGCAATCGGAACTTCCGTTAGCTTGGGAGCAATTGTTAGAGCTTTCGATACAAGACCAGAAGTTAAAGAGCAAGTCGAAAGTCTCAATGCAGAGTTTTTAACAATAAATGTTAGCGAAGACGGCACTGGTTCTGGAGGATATGCTAAAGAAATGAGCAAGGATTTTCTTAAAGCAGAGCATGAATTGCTTAAATCACAATGTGAAGATGTAGATATAATTATTACAACAGCCTTGATACCAGGTAAAGAAGCGCCTAAATTAATTACAGAAGACATGATCGAAGTAATGAAGCCAGGAAGTGTTATCGTAGACTTAGCAGCACAACAGGGTGGAAACTGTGCTTATACACAAAAAGGTAAGTGTATTGTTCAGGATGGTAAAACTATTATTGGTTACACAGATTTACCTTCACGTCTAGCATCACAGTCTAGTAAATTATATGCAACGAATCTTTATCATGTCATACATGATCTAACACCAAACAAAGATGGTGTAGCACAAATTAATATGGAGGATGAAGTTATAAGAGGAATGACAATAATTAGAAATGGAAAGATATCTTATCCGCCGCCAAAGATAGAGTCTCCTAAACCAAAAACTATCACTAAGAGTGAGCCAAAAATTCTTATTCCTGAAAACAAAGATACTACTAAGCAAGCATTCCCAGTCATACCTTTTCTAATATCGTTACTTTTACTTATAGGTGTTGGTTCATCTGCACCTGCCTCATTTATGGCACACTTTACAGTATTTGTTCTATCATGTTTTATTGGATATATGGTAGTTTGGAATGTTACGGCATCATTACATACGCCACTAATGTCGGTTACCAATGCTGTCAGTAGTATTATAATCATTGGTGCCTTAATACAGGTATCTTCTGATAATCCTTTATTAGTAATTATGTCATCACTTGCAATTTTGATTGCTAGTATAAATATTGTCGGAGGCTTTGCGGTCACTAAAAGAATGTTGGATATGTTTAGGAAGTAATTTTATGAATTTCGAAATAAGTATTGAACTTGCAAGAGCATTATATATAGGCGCTACGGTTTTATTCATATTAACTCTTGGTGGTCTTAGCAATCAAGAATCAGCTAGAAAAGGGAATATGTATGGTATGCTTGGCATGTCAATTGCAATAATTGCAACACTCCTAAGTCCATTTGTTAAGGAAAACTTTTTATTAATATTCATACTAATAACCATTGGCGGCTCTATTGGTATTTATTTAGCCAAAAATGTTCAAATGACAGAAATGCCAGAATTAGTAGCGATATTACATAGTTTGGTAGGGTTAGCTGCAGTATTAGTTGGCTATGTAAATTTTTTAGATGAATCGTTAATTTTAAAAGGAACTGAAAAGCTTATTCATAATATTGAGCTATACATTGGAATATTTATTGGGGTCATCACTTTTTCAGGGTCAATAATTGCATTTGGAAAACTTAGCGGGAAAATTGGTGGAAACCCGCTCATCTTACCTTCTAGACACTTACTGAATCTTGGAATAATTTTAATAGTAATATTTTATGGTTATATTTTTTCAACGGCAAGTTCAATCAATGGTGCCATTATCCCTTTAATTATCATGACTGCACTTGCATTTTTATTTGGCATGCATTTGGTTTTGGCAATAGGTGGAGCAGATATGCCAGTGGTAGTCTCAATGTTGAATTCATATTCTGGTTGGGCTGCATCAGCAACAGGTTTTATGCTTAATAATGATTTGCTAATTGTTGTAGGTGCTCTTGTTGGAAGTAGTGGCGCTATCCTAAGTTATATTATGTGCAAAGCAATGAATCGTAGTTTTATTTCTGTCATTGCTGGTGGTTTTGGTACAGATACAAAACCAACTTCAACCACGGTTGAAGATCAAGGCGAGGTAATTGCAATTGAGTCTCAAGAATTAAGTGAATTATTATTATCAGCAAAGAAAATTATGATTATTCCTGGTTATGGAATGGCCGTAAGTCAAGCGCAGCATACTGTAAATGAAATTGCCAAGATGCTTAAGGGTAAAAATATTGATGTCAGTTTTGCTATTCACCCCGTTGCTGGAAGAATGCCAGGTCATATGAACGTACTCTTGGCAGAAGCAAAAGTACCTTATGATATTGTTTATGAAATGGATGAAATTAATGATGATTTTGAAAACGTAGATGTCTCAATCATTATTGGTGCTAATGATATTGTTAACCCCTCTGCTTTAGATGATCCTGAAAGTCCTATAGCAGGTATGCCAGTATTAGAGTGCTGGAAAGGGAAAACTTCCGTAGTGTTAAAAAGAGGAATGGCTACCGGCTATGCTGGAGTCCAAAATCCATTATTTTTCAAAGAAAATACAAGAATGCTTTTTGGAGATGCTAAAAAAACAATGGATGAAGCATTAACAATACTGCAATCATCATAGTATTCTACCTCCATAAGGATAATATTATAAACAGACATAGTGTGAATACTAACAGCATATACCCAAATGGGTAAATATAATGATTATGACCTCATTAATGCAATCAGTAAATTGACACCAAATAAAGGAGCTATGGATACTATAAAGAGCAGTTGTAGAAATGCAGCTATAGCCATATTTGACGGCATATATCAAAGCGGTGAAAAAATTACAGGTGAGTATCATTCTGCGGCTACAGATCTTACATATAGTGGTGTAACGGGAATTACTTCACATTTAGGGTATATGAAAAATAGTTATTCGGGAGATTTTAAAAATGATGCATATCATGGAAAAGGACATCTAATAATAAATAATAAGCGTTATCAAAATTATGGAGAAGGAGGAGTATACGTAAAAGATTTAACAGAGGATTTTTGCATGATACGATATGATGGAGAATTTGAGAATGGGGAATTTATTAATGGCCAAATTATAAAAGATGCAAACAATAGTGAAGAATGCAAGATTAAGATAAGGAATATGGAGGAGTTTTTAAAAAATAAAAAAGAAATAGGTCACAAATTTGTAGCTAGCCCTGAACAGAAAGATGAGGATTTAAGAGCTTTAAATAAGCGTAAAAAATATATTAATGAGCATAAATTATTTATGAATAAGTCTATAAGTTCTTCTGGAGAAAAAATTACTAAAGATTCTAATCAAGATATATCTAATTTAGAAGATGAAAGTCTCTCACAACCAAATGATATTCCAATAAATGAAGCAAAGTGTGAAAATTCAAGGCCCATGAATCTAGTCAGCCTACCATCTGATTTAGCCAATAAGCTAGGCTCAGCAATTGGTGCTGGCATCGTTGGAATTCTAGATTTAGGCGTTGAAGGTACTTTTGGTATCGTTGATAAACTCGCTGGTACTAATATGAAAGATGGTTATAACAAATCAATGGAAACCAGTAGGCAAAAGAGATCACTATTGTTATCTGGAAAATCTGCTGATGGAAAGTGTTATGTAGTTGCAAATCAAGATAGTAATAAAGACAATAAACAATTCCAGCCTAATAAAAAAATAAAAACTCAACTATCTACAGTTTTTTTTGCATCTGTGACTAAGTATCTTGAAGCTCAAGAATTACTTATGATGGCATATGGTAAAGACAAGGATGCTCAAAAAATCAAAGAAGCTATAATATATTCATCTAACAGTAAAATAAGTGAGTCTGAGAGGATGACCAACTCGATTAGAGTTTCCGATGAAAGTAGTGCTGTCCTATCACAAACTATGCTTGAGCAAAGCGAAGAATTGAGTGATGATAAAAGAGCATATTTTATCAAAGCTATTAAACCTGCGACAGCTGGTTACAAATCTACCATATTATTATTTAAAGTTGGTTCAGCTACAATTGAATATGCTAAACAAGATCCATTAACTGCATTTGTTGAGTTAAGTGGATTTTTAACCGTATTACCAAGTATACCTCCTTATGCTAGTTCTATGATGAAAACAACAAAATTAATATTAACTTATGCTAAAGCAAACAATGTTGAAAATAGCGAAAATCTAGAGTCAACCTTGGGTGAGCTATAAAAAAATAGCAAATGGTGGCATAAATTTAATGTATTTTAATTATTTGTTGAATACATTGATTTCTAGCTTGACAAAAGCCTCACCGCCCGGTGAATTTCATAAACAATAGTAATTTGAGGTATGATTAAGTTATGAGTTTTAAAAAATATATTGCTATAATATAATTGTGCTTATTATTTTATTAACTTTTCTTATAGTACTAGGGTGTATTTACATTCATAAAACATTCATAAATTTATCTAATGATTTATATTTTTCTGTTCTATTATTAATAATTTCGCATTTAATACATGTCTTATTATTTTCTAGTATTTATTTTATTTGTATAGACAATATGATGGGGCATCATAATAAACAATTTGCAGATATATTTTATTATTCTATCAGTACCTATACAACATTAGGTGTTGGGGATATATATTTCACAGGAGTTGCACGGATTACATCAGGGATAGAAGCTTTAGTCGGCTTGATTATGATTGCTTGGTCTGCCTCACATATTTATCTTAAAATCAAAAAAGAGAAATCAGTTTGATTAAAAGACTACTCTAGCCACACACTCACTTGCTATGATTAATCTACTAATATTATTTTATTTTTTTAAAATATCTACTTACTGCAAAAAATATTATACTTAATATCAAAAAATCAATCCAAAATATAGTTTTCCATGACCCGTCAGCAAGTTTATATATTGCGATAGCGTATCTTCCAATAAATGGATTATCAGGGAAATATTCTAAAAAGAATAATGGTAGTAAAAGGGTTATTAATGATAAGTTAATATAGAGTTTATAATTTTTAAACATTTTCTCTCCTTGTAATTAATTATTTAAAATTTTATTTATTATTTTCGGAAGATTCTTTAAAAAGATATCGACTATTCTAGGAAATATTGAATTAATTTTTACAAATATTTTTTCTGGATAACCTATGTATTTTTCTTTATGTTTATTTTTTATTGAATCTATAATTATTTTAGACACGTAATGAATTGAATCAGATTTAGACTTTGTTGCATCATTGAAGATATTAATCTTTCCAGAATTAAATTTTGTTTTAATTGCTCTTGGTGCGATATAAAGAACCTTGATATTTGTATCGCAGAGTTCTCTTCTTAAAGCTTCTGAAAATCCTCTTAGAGCATATTTAGAGGCAGAGTAACTTACAAAGCCAGGAAAAGCTATACTTCCAAAAACAGACCCAATGTTAACAATGATTCCAGAGTTTTTTGACATCATGCCTTTCAAAAAATACTTTGTTAAATATGCTGCTGATAAAAAATTAATTTTAAATAATAATTCTGTTTTCTCATTTAATTCATTCACAAAATTATTGAACTCAATAACACCAGCTAAGTTAATAATAATGTCTATATTTTTATACTTTAAATCAATTTTTTTACACACCTGCTCTATGTCAGCAACCTTGCTTAAGTCACATCTATAATAATCATGACTTTTTGAGGATTTTATAGGCGGGTTTTTATCTAATAGTATTAAATTTGAATTTTCTTTATCTAAAAAAGATATGATCTTGCTACCAAGATCTCCAGATGATCCAGTGATTATAATATTAGCATTATAAAAGTTCATAATAACTCTCCTTTAATTTTAATTACATTAGACTCTTCAGTAATGCTTCTAAGGACATTTCCATAAAAATAATATATTTCTTTAGACATTGCCAAGATATCTTCTTTATCTTCATCAGAATTAATTCGATCAAGTATATTGGTTAGATCAACAAAGTGTTCTTGATCTGCCAACCCATGACTACTTAAGTAAGTCACTGATTTTGAAGTTGTATTAAATTTTTTCTTAATTAATTCAGAGCATTTTAATGCTACGTCCTTACTCGTACCTTCTAAGACCTTAACCATGCCAAATATAGCTATAGGGTTAAGTCGCTTTATTGTTCTATAAGCATGACTAATCATAAAATGATTATGTATGGATGGCCCTACTTCATAAACATACTCTCTAGATATATTTAAATAATTTAAATCATTTAAAATCCATTGCTCATGTCCTTTCTCTTCTTCTATATAATGCATAATATTTTCTTTGAATGTTATGTGCTCCGGATAGAGATTTTTATGAACTTCCATAAATATTGGGACTGTATGTTTAACATGATGATATGCTTGTATTAAAAATCTAATGTAGGTTTCTTTGTCTATATTTGAATTCAATGTATTCATAATAATTGGTGAAGACATCAAATATTGCCTCTCCTTCGTTGTATTGGTGTGCAAATAATTACTGAATTTCATTTGATATTTCCTCTTGGTTATTAATTATGTGTCTTTTAAGGTATTCTCTCTTTTGATATATATTTAATATAAGACTGATAGTTTTATAAAGAGTACTTCTAATACTATAATTATGTAGTATTTTTATTTCAGCGTATTTAGGCAATATTTTATTTAGTTCTTTTAAATGTATCTTGACATTAATGTTGTCAGAAAAAATAATACAAGATATATAGGGCATGTTATCACCTAATACATAAACCTCAGGTATAGATGAAATGCGTTTCATTTCATTTTCTATCCAAGCATACTCAATATTTTTTCCATATGATGTTACAAAGTAATTAGATTTTCTCCCGGTAATATATAAATTATTATTAGCATCTATATAACCAAGATCACCTGTAGCAATATACTCTTCATCTAAAAGTGGAGTGTCATCTATATAACCAGCCATATTAGATCCCTTTACAAAGATTTGGCCATTATTTATTTTAGTTTCAATATGTTGTAAAACTTTACCACTACTATATTTATTCTCTTCACAGAAATTATCGTTAATCGATACGACTGAAGTACTTTCTGAAAGCCCATATCCAGAGAATATTTTAATATTATGTAATAAACACATATCTAAAGTTTCTTTATCAATTGGAGCTCCACCAACAGCAATAGTTTTATATTTCTTGAGTATTGAAATATCAAAATTCACAATTTTTTTAAGCATTTCTGGAACTAAAATAATAGAACTACAATTATATATATTAGTAGAATTAAAGAATCTGTTCACATCAAAATCAGATAGATTTTCAAATCCTATTTCATTTTGATTTATGAGAACAATATCATTATTAGTAATAATGGATAAATATAAACCAGCAATATTCTCCAGAAGAATACTCAAAGGCAACACACAGAGATGAGATCTTAGATTTTGATTTATAGAGAAGTTATTAAGAGTAGATAAAACTTTTATCAAAGATGATTCTCTGATTAGAACACCTTTAGGTTCACCTGTGGTACCTGACGAGAATGTAATCTTGCAGATATCATAATTATGCAAATCTAATAATTTTTCTTTACGATTATATTTATATATGTAGAGAATAGTAGTAAATAATTTAATCTTGTCTACTAAAATAATATCCATGATTAATGCGCTTAAAATAGAATCAGATATTATATATGAAAGTTTTGCTTTGCTTATAACATAATTTTTTTGTGAATCTGAAAAGTATTTGGGTATTGGCACAGATATATATCTTGAATCTATACAGAATAGATCACATACAACCCAACTTATATTATTCTCGCAGTGATTGCCAATAACATTTCTACTATTAGTATCAATTATTTTTTGTAATATAACAATTTGATCTCTTATGTCTTGAGAAGAATATGTATCATTGCAATCTACAATTTTATACTTAGTGTTTTTTAATAAACTATCTCTTATATTCATCTTTTGTTAAATATTTATTTTTAAGTGAATCAGGATTATCAGAAAATAAATTATGAAATGAATTAAATATATCTCCGTAATATAGTTTTGGTGATTTATCATAATAGATTCCCCAATCTGAATTACTAGAAAGCCTCTCTTTTTTAGCAGATATTATTTCAAATGTTTTAAAATTAAGTTTATTACATGCGTTAATTATATAATCAAATGTAACAAGTACACACCATTTATAATTAAGCTGATATAAAGTATAAATCAAAATACTTAAGATATATCTTATATTAATATTATCGTTCATTGTGAGATTGCCAACTTCAGCAAACTCACTGGGCATTATTTCTTCTGATGCTATAGAATTAACATCTTGTAATATATTTATATCTATATACTGTTCTGATAAAAGCTTATTTCCTACAAAAGGTTTGATTCCAACGCAACCTATTATTTTATAATCATCAAAAAAAACAATATAGTTTGTATAGAAATCATTCAACACAGCTTTGAATGCAATCAAATATTTTTTTTTAACATAAAGTATTACGCTTTTATACTCAACATCATTTTCAGTTATATATTTTGTGTTTGGCGTGATACTAATTGAACTAATTGGGTTTTTACTTGTCATAGTATGTAAGTTATAGAATAATTCTGTAACAGGCAATATTTGTTCCTTATGTGTTACTAATAAAAGTTATGAAAATATTAATTATTGATGATAATAAAGGTGTCACTGAGAATATTTCTGAATATCTTGATGGCCTAAACAAGGGATTTGATATTAATATTGCTCATGATGGCCCTATTGGACTTCATAAAGCAATTACGCATAAACCTGATTTTATAATACTAGATCTAATGCTTCCTGTTATTAACGGAGAAAATATATGTAAGTTTATTAAAAAGAAAATTAAACAACCTCCATACATAATGATGTTAAGCGCAAAGGATAAGTTAAATGATAGATTAAAAGGATTTGAACATGGTGCTGATGATTATTTAACTAAACCGTTTTCACTGAAGGAAATCTACTATAAAATAGAAGCTTATATCAGTCGTACGAATAAACCTACCAATATTATTTTTGAAGATATAGAGATAAATGTTTCAAGCTTAGAAGTTAGAGTTAATAATAAACTTATTGATTCAATGACTATGTCACAAAGAAAGATATTACTAATATTAATTAGAAATCCTTACTCATTTATAAGTAAAAATAAATTACGGAAAGAAATATGGGAAAATAGACCTATAAGCGATGTCTTAATTAGAAAGAATATTCATGCGGTAAGGTCTAAGATTGATAACAAAGATGGTGCATCATGGATAACCACAGAATATAGGCATGGCTATAAAATAAATACAAATAAGAAAAAATAAGAATGTTAATAAAGAAAACATCACAACTACTAATGGCAAGTCAGCTAATCATTTTTATAATTATAATGACTTTAATTTATATATCATCTGAATACATGGAGAATTTGGAACATAAATTATTAAGTAGCGTTGTTGAAAAAGAATTTAATTATATTAATCAAGAATTAAGAAGCTCAAATAAGTCATATAAAATTAGGGATGATATATTATATTTCAGAACCAACACATTACCTTATAGTTTTAATAAATTAAAAGAGAATGGGTTTTATCATGATATTAAGTTTAATGATAAATCATACCATGTATTAGTTGATGATGATTATTATGGAGATAAACTGTATCTTGCATATGATATATCTGAGTATGAAAATGAAGAATTTAATGCGCATATTATATTGTATTTCGTGGCAGTATTTTTAATCATTAGCCTGGTAATATTTTATATATATATGTTTAAAAATTTATTTAATCCCATTAAAGAGTTAGCTGCGAATATATTAAAAAATAAAGGCACTCCATTAGATTTTGATTTTAATAAAAAATATATAAATCATGAAGTATCTTCTATTGCAAAATCTTTAAATAAATATATGGTAAAAATAAATAATATTTTGGAAGATGAGAAACTATTTACATCTATAACAAGACATGAAATTAGAAACTCTCTAGCGGTTATTGAAAGCTCAATAGAGATAATCTCAAGTGATCAGTCATTATCCGAGAATATAAAAAATCATATAAATAAAATCAGTCATAAATGTAAATCATTAAATGACTCAACATCTAATATATTGTTTCTACTGCGTAATGATACCTATGATGGTTCTAAAATGATTGATATAAGTGATATAACAATAAAAATAATCAAAGAATACCAAGATAAAGTTATAGGAAAGATTAAGATACATTTAGTAGATGCTGTGACAAATAACATAAACATGAATATATACGACTACGAAACTATAATTTATAATTTACTCAATAATGCTATAACTCATGCAAATTGCACGTTAATAAATATTGAATTAAGTGATAATGTTATATCGGTATCAGATAATGGTGTTGGAATTGATAAAAATATATTTCCTAAAATATTTGAGAAAAATATTAAATCAAATAAAAGTGATGGTATCGGATTAGGTTTATTTATTGTTAAAAAAATATGTGACAATTATGGTTTTAAAATTAATTTAACAACAGATAAAGGGCATGGATTTAAAATATCAATTATTTATAAGAAGTAGGTTAGCTAAAAAATATCATATGGTGATTACTGGAGAAGCAGATTCTGGAAAAGCATCGTGGTCTAAAGGTGAGGCTAAAATAGCAACAAATAATAATACCGCCAAGATATTAAAATCCTATGAATAACAATATTGATTACTGTTTTGATAGCCATTTAAGGGTAAAAGACTACTCTAGCCACACACCGTAGGGGAAACATAACAGTAATTGCTTGTAATTTTAAATATAACCATAATATACTAATTGTAGCTAGAGGGTATATGATGGGAAATTCACATGTATGGTTTTTTAAGATTTTAACAAATATATGCTATGCAATTGGGTTTTTGGTTGGATTTGCTGCAGGTCATGAACTCTTACTAGACATCTATCCTGATTATGGAATATTTATTTTCTTAGCATGGTTTTTCTTTATGCTAGAACTGTTCTATGTAATACCTTTCTATCCAGCATTTATGCATGGTGATTGGACTTATACTTATATATCAATCCCAGCTTTTTTAATAGGCATTATAATCTCAAATACTTTTGTAAAAAAAATGCATTAACT
>Ga0233433_10001193_pt1 | contig 25607 bp, 26 predicted proteins | sample SI_122_August201_5_FD_179868 | JGI IMG/M metagenome (GOLD analysis project Ga0233433, IMG submission 179868) | Seawater microbial communities from Saanich Inlet, British Columbia, Canada - SI_122_August2016_100_MG | ecosystem: Environmental > Aquatic > Marine > Inlet | place: Canada: British...
GACGGGTTCGCTTGAGACTGCGCTCACCGTCACCCCCCCCCGACACGAACCGCCCAACGTGCAATAAGCCGGATAAGAGCAGCAGGATTCTACGGGCTTCCGGCGGAACTTTCGCCACGTTCCCTACCGAGAGACGGTTCCTGATCGCCAATTTAGGCAGTTTCCAGCAAAATCCCTGTTTGCTGATTTCCGTCACCACTCCGTGGCAAGTTCCTTAGGGTTCAGACACAAATGTCGAGCATTCTCCGCGGCGTTCCCCAGCAAATCGGTAGAGACGTTTCAGTTTTCCGGCCGTCCTTTCGACAAGCGGCCCACCATCAAGGATCGCCTCGGCTTCATCGGTTGCCAGCTTTACGAACCACGAATGCGCAATAACGACGGCGTTGATCAAGCCGGGATCGGGCGAAAATAGTTTGGTGACACCCGGTATAATCATATTGCTTTCGACATCACGGTGTCGAATGGAAAACAGAGCGTTGGCGGGGGAATGTCTTGGGGGAAGCAGGGTCGGAGCGATCAGCTTGATATATAAAAGTATTATAGTATACTTTTATATATCAATTCAATAAATATCTCATCGTGGCGATGATCCGGAACCTTGCCGCATCCCGCCTAAAAATGGTGCAACACGTGACAACTCGGAAAAAGAAAACTGTGGGGAAAGGGAAATTGAATGCTCCTGCGTTCATTTGTCCGCTTGCCCAAGCAAAGGATCACGGCATACGCCAAGTCATGGATGCGGAAGGAAATCTGACCGGCGATTTGGCCGATCCTGATCTCGCGGACGGGCAGCTCATCCGTCTCTACGAAATGATGGTCTTGGTTCGTGCCATCGATGACCGGGGATGGATATTGCAGCGCTCGGGCCGGGTTGAATTTTGGATCCCGCACCGGGGCCTGGAAGCCGTCCATACGGCGGCAACAATTGCCTTCAATGATGACGATTGGATTTTTCTCGGTTACCGCCACCCGGGCACCCTGCTGCTGCGAGGCGTGCCCTTGGTGCAATTGTTCGCACAATTCTTTGGTCGCGCCGATGAACCTTTCAAGGGCCGTCGTTTGCCGACACTGATGGGCGACCGGCGCGCCAATGTCGTGCCGATGACGACACAAGTGGGTTCGTACATTCCGCATGCCTGCGGCGCCGCCTGGGCCGCCAAAATCAAAGGCGACGACACGCGGTTTCTCGCATTCTTCGGCGAAGGCTCATCGTCGCGTGGCGAGTTCCACAGCGCTCTTAATTTTGCCGGCGTCCACAAACCACCCGTCGTCTTCCTCTGCGAGAACAACGGCTGGGCCGTGACTACGCCGACTTCCTTGCAAACCGCCTCGACAACCTTCGCCGAGAAAGGCGATGCTTACGGAGTCCGCAATATCCGTGTTGACGGCAATGACCCCCTGGCGGTGTTCGCCGCGACTAGGGAGGCTCGCGATTTGGCTCCAGAGAAAGGTGCGACTTTAATAGAAGCCGTTACCTACCGGATGGGCTATCACACTACATCGGACAATCCCGACCTCTACCGAACGCCCGAAGAGGTCGCCGTCTGGGAGGCATGGGATCCGCTGATCCGCATGCGCAAATATCTCGAAAACAAGGATCTCTGGAACGAGCAACACGAAGAAGAATTGTGGGCCCGGTGTCTGGCCGAAATCGATGTCGCCGTGCATGCAGCGGAAGCCATGCCGCTCCCCGGACCCGCATCCATGTTCGACGATACCTTCGAAGAGCCGACCTGGATGCTGGAAGAGCAGCGCGAACAGCTACTCGCCGAACTGGAGCCGGGCGAATGAGCGCGGTGAAACAACGCAGCCGCAAAACAACCATGCTCGAAGCCATCAATGCCGGCATGGCGCACGAATTGGAGAATGATCCCGATGTTGTGCTGTTGGGTGAAGACGTCGGCCGCGCCGGCGGCATCTTCCGAACCTCGACGGGTTTGCAGCAGAGGATCGGCTCAAAACGCGTCATCGATACGCCTCTCGATGAAAAAGGGATCGTTGCCCACGCCGTCGGCATGGCGTTGTACGGCCTGAAACCGATCGTCGAAATCCAGTTTTCCGGCTTCATCCATGATGCCTTCGAACACATTATGTTCTGTGCGGCGCGATATCGCTGGGCGTCGGGCGGGCAGTACAGTTGCCCCATGGTCATCCGCGCACCATCCTTCGGTGGTATCAAGGGTGGTTTTTGGCATTCGCAAAGCGTCGAGGCGTATTTTGTCCATCACGGCGGCATCAAAATCCTCTGCCCGAGCACGCCGGAGGACGCCTATCGGATGATGATCGCCGCCGTCCGCGATCCCGACCCGGTTCTGTTGGTCGAGGCCGTGCCGCTTTACCGGGCCATGTCGGCAAGTTTCGTCCATGACGGTGTGCCAGCCGAAATCGGCCGGGCCGAGATTATCCGGCCCGGCAAAGACCTCACCATTTTGAGCTATGGACCCATGTGCCATCAGTCTGTCATAGCGGCCGATGATCTCGCCGATACCGACGCCGTCGATGTCGAGGTCATCGATCTTCGCACCTTGATCCCCTACGACATCGAAAGCATTCTCAAATCAGTGAAAAAGACCGGCCGCGTGGTGATCGTCCACGAGGCGCCCCTCAGCATGGGTTTTGGTGCCGAAATGGCAGCAGTGATCCAGGAGAAGGCCTTCGGTTATCTGCACACGCCCATCCAAAGAGTCGCCGCACCAGATGTGCCCTATCACTTCAGCATTGGTGACGAATGCTACAAGCCGAACGCACATCGCATCGGCTTGGCCATCAAACGCGCCATGGCGTTCGAGTTCTGATGACGGAAGGTTTCGCTATGTATGAGTTCATTCTCCCCGATATCGGCGAGGGCATCAGCGAGGCCGTACTCATTGACTGGAGTGTCGAAGTTGGTCAGGCGATCAAGGAAGGTGATGAAGTGGCCTCCGTCAGCACCGACAAGGTCGATGTTGAGCTGCCGTCGCCGAGATCCGGTACCGTCAGTGAATTGTGCTGGACCCCGGGAGATACGGTCGAGGTCGGATCCGTGTTCATGCGCATCAATACGGGTAACGCCACGCCGGCGAAAAAAGCCAAGATCAAAACCAAGAAAGCCGCCGCACCCAGGCGGAAAAAGTCGTCTCCTGATAAATCCTCTGGCAAGGCCTCAACCAAAGTTGCCGAAACCATCGTCGCGGCACCATCGACACGAAAACTGGCACAGGACCGCGGCGTCAATCTTTCGCTGGTACCGGGCAGCGGTGCGGATGGCCGCATTCTTGAGCGTGATCTCAACGCTTTGTCTCTTTCAGGCGATGGCAAAACACGCGAACCGTTGACCCCCGTACGCATGGCCATGGCTGAGCGTATGGCAACTTCGGTTCACACCCTGGCGCATTCGACGATGAATTTCGAAGTCTCGGCAACTGGCTTGCGCACGCAGTTCGAGACCTTGAAACCCACTGCGGTGGACGCCGGGGTTCGATTGTCGCCAACGGTTTTGTTGATCAAATGCCTGGCCGACACCTTGCCCCGGCACCCCCGCTTCAACGCCAGGATCGATGAACGCAGGCGGGAATTGCTGCTCCATGATGACGTTAGCTTGAGCATCGCCATGGCCACGGAAAAGGGGCTCATGGTACCGGTCTTGGGCGTGGCGAACGGCAAACCTCTTTTCGATTTAGCGGTTGCCTTTGAAGATCTTGTGACACGCTGCCGATCCGGCAATCTCAAGCCGGCCGACACCAAGAGCGGCACTTTCACCCTGTCTAACACGGGCGGACTGGAAACTGCGACCATCCTTTCCGCCCGTCCGGTGATCAACGCGCCGCAGACGGCGACGTTGTGGGTGTCGCGCATTCAAGACCGCCCGGTGGTTGCCGACGGCACGCTCAGCGTTGGCGCGGTGATGAACGCCTCACTCAGCTTTGATCACCGCTTCATCGACGGGGCCGATGCCGTGATGTTCATCAATGACCTTACCGACAGCCTTGAGAAAACTGAATTCGTGATTGAACGTTAACGCTCTCGCCGATGCGCGAAAGGATACAAGGTAAGTTATGGCGGAAATTGACCCGGTGATTGAACAGATAAGAGCCTTGATCGGTGATGGATTAGCCACACCTCAAGCCTTCTTTTCGGTTGAGCCCATGCGATGATTAATTCCAGCGTCATGCCACAATACCAACAGGTCGCCACCACCTTGCGCCGGCGGATCGCTAACGGCGAATACCTGGAAGGCGACATCATCCCACCGTCCAGCGAGCTGGAAAATTTCTTCTCGGTCAGCAATATCACCATCCGCAAAGCCCTTGCCCTGCTCTCCAATGAAGGCTGGGTGCGGAGCCGACGCGGCGTCGGCACGATCGTCACTAGGGCACCATCCAGCCAACCCTTAAAGATTGCTGTATCAGGTAATTTCACCGAATGGGTCGATTCGGCCAGCGGCAAAAGCCTGCCCATTAAACAGACAGTCCTCGAATGTGCCCTCAAACCTGCGCCGTCGCGGGTATCGAACATCCTTGAATGCGCCTTGGGGGATGCACTTTGGACCATGCAGCGCATCAGGCGCATCGCCGGCAACATCATCTCCTACCATGTCAATTTCGGCCGGCCTGAAGTATTGGGCACGATCAAAAAATCGACCATGGTGCCGAACCGCAATTTCGTCGATGTGCTGCGCGGTGAGTGCGGCGTCAATTTGATGCGCATGGATCAAACCGTGGAAGCGATGGCCGCCGACCGCGATCTGGCGGCATTGTTAGAGGTCGAATTCGGCACGCCGCTATTCTTCGTCGAGAACATCTACTTAGACGGCGCAGATACCGTCGTCGCCGTCTCGCACCTCTATTTGCGCGGCGATCATTACGCTTATCAGACGTCCATATCGCTGGAAGACGATGCTCATGCCCGATAATTTCCCCAAAAAGGTAAAGCTCCGCGAGGTCGGCCCCCGCGATGGATTTCAGAACGTCGAGGCCTTTATTCCAACAACTGGCAAACTGGCAGTGATTGATGCCCTGGCCACCGCGGGCGCGAGGGAAATTGAAGTTGCATCCTTCATCAATGAGAAGGTCATTCCGCAATTGGCCGACGCCGAGGCCATAATGGCCGGTTTGGCGGGAAAGAAATTCATCCGCTCAACACTTGTGCCAACACCCAAATACGCCCTTGCAGCGATCGAGGCGGGCGCCGACCAACTTGTCGTATTTCTGTCAGCGAGCGAGAGCCACAATCGAGCCAACGTCAATCGCTCGATCTCCGAATCACTGGCCGGCCTGGACACGGTGTTTTCTCTTGCCGCCGATCACGGCGTATCCGTTCTTGGGGCCATCGCCGTTAGTTTCGGCTGCCCCTTTGAGGGCGCGGTGCCGCCGGACCGCCTGCTGTCCATTGCCGAAACATTCCGGGACTTGGGCGCAGACGGCGTCATTTTCGGCGATACCACGGGAATGGCGACGCCGGGGCCGGTGAGCCGTCTGGTCAAATCTTATCAGGATCGATTTTCAGCGAACGATTTCTCCCTGCATTTTCACAACAATCGTGGTTCGGCCATGAGCAATCTGCTCGCCGCCATGCAGGTCGGGGCGACGACCTTTGATACGGCGCTGGGCGGCATCGGCGGCTGCCCGACGGTGCCGCAGGCCGCCGGCAATCTAGCTACGGAGGATGTCGTCTGCCTGCTCCACGAAATGGGTATCGAAACGGGCATCGACCTCAACCTCTTGATCACGGCAGCCCGTGACATGGAAGCATTGCTTGGCTATCCGCTACCGGGACAGGTGATGAAAAGTGGCCCCATCGATTGGCAGGCAGGCAACCCATGAACACCGAAGAACCATCACCCCCCCAGAACCTTCCCCAGGACCTCCCCTTATCTGGCATTCGGGTGATTGAGCTTGGCCATGTCGTTCTGGGTTCATCCTGCGGCCTCATCCTAGCCGACATGGGCGCCGAAGTGATCAAAGTGGAAAAAGCGCCCGACGGCGATGACACCCGGCGCTACAGTGGGTTCGGTTCCGGCCTGTTTCATTACTTCAATCGCAACAAGAAAAGCCTGACGATTAATTTGAAAGAAGGCGACGGCAAGGCCGTGTTGCGTAAAGCCATTCAAGGCGCCGATGTCTTTATAGAAAACTTTGGTCCCCGCACCGTCGAACGACTGGGGTTCGGTTATGAAGATTGCGCGGCATTGAATCCGGGCTTGGTTTACTGCTCGCTGAAAGGCTTCATGCCCGGACCTTATGAAAATCGCCCGAGCCTCGACAACCTCGTCCAGATGATGGGCGGACTAGCTTATATGACGGGGCCCGCGGGACGGCCGCTCAGGGCCGGCGCCTCGGTCACCGATATTCTCGCTGGCACTTTCGGCGCGCTCGGCATCATCACCGCACTATACGAACGACGGGCCACCGGCAAGGGCCAGAACGTTGTCGCTTCGCTGTTCGAAAGCACAGCCTATCTGGTTGCTCAGCACATGTCCGCCGCCGCCGTCACCGGCGAGGACCCACCGCCCATGCCGGAAGGTGAGAACCCCTGGGCCATTTATGACTTATTCGCCTCAGCCGATGGCGATCAGATCTGCATCGGCGTCGTCAGCGACCGGCATTGGCAGCAGCTGTGCGAGGTATTTGAGTGGACAGACCTGAGGCGAAGTTCAGAGTTCGACACCAACGACGGACGCAAACAGAACCGTGAATACCTGCTTGAACAAATCCAGGATCGCCTGGCCAATCTGAGTTGCGCCGAGATCAATGCCCGTTGCGAAGAGGCCGGCTTGCCGTTCGCGCCGGTGCGCAAGCCGCAAGACTTGTTCGAAGACCCACATCTGCTGAACAGCGGCGGTCTTCTTGATACCCGCTTGGCCGACGGCCGCACCGTCAAATTGCCGCGGCTGCCGCTGCGCATGGGTGATCATGAATTCGGGATGCGACTACAGGCGCCAGCGGTAGGCGAAGGCGCACGGGATTATCTTGCAGCCCTCGGCTATGACAACACCGAGATTGATCGCCTCGTTTCCGATCATACGATTGTCGTGCCGGAAGATTGACCGGCTCGCGGCTTCAGCTTCAATAAAACTCTGGAAGTCGAAACTTAGCTGCCCTCGATATCGCGCAGCCATTTTGATTTGTAGGCGCGCACGTATTGCGGCGGATAATCGACCTCACCGCCCAACGCCGCAGCGGCCCGCCAAGGCCAATGTGGGTGGAACAGCATACCGCGTGCCATGGCGATGAAATCGGATTGTTGATCCGCGATGATGCTTTCAGCATGCCGGGGCTCGTAAATCATGCCGACGGCCATAGTCGGAATTTCCGCCGCTTTTCGAATTTCTGCCGCGAAAGGCACTTGGTGTCCCTCACCCAGTGGGATCACCTGATCAAGGGAAAGGCCGCCCGTGGAAACAGCAATGTAATCGCAACCCAAGGCTTTTAACGCCCGGCAGAAAACCGCCGCCTGATCCGACTCCCAGCCATCCTCCAGCCAATCGGTGGCGGAAATCCGAACGCCCATGGGTTTGTCATCGGGCCAAGCGGCGCGCATGGCGGCGAACACGTCCAAAGGATAACGCATGCGGTTTGCGAGAACGCCACCATACGCATCCTCGCGACGGTTCGAATGCGGCGACAGGAATTCGTGCAACAAATACCCATGCGCGGCGTTGACCTCGATCAGATCGAGACCAAGCCGGTCGGCGCGCCGGGTGGCATCGACGTGGGCATCCTTCACCGCCTGCAATCCGGCCTCGTCCAAGGCCTCGGGCGCGGGCCAGCCATCCGCGCGCGGAATGCCAGAACAACTGAGCGTGGGCCAACCGCCATCGGTGGGGTCCAGAGGGGCGCCACGCTGGTCCCAAGGCAGCCTAGCCGAACCTTTGCGGCCCGCGTGGGACAATTGAATGCCCAACTTCGCCGAGCCGTGCTCACGGCAGAACGCGATGACCCGCGCTAATGCGGTCTCGTTTTCGTCGGAATAGAGACCCAGGCACTTCGGCGTGATCCGACCGGGCGCCTCCACATGTGTCGCTTCTATGATCAGCAGGCCGGCGCCCGACATGGCCATTTGGCCCAAGTGCACCAGATGCCAATCCGTCGCCGAACCGTCGATGGCGCTGTATTGGCACATGGGCGAGACGACGATGCGATTGGGCACATGCATGCCACGAAGCGATGTTTCGGTAAAAAGCGCGCTGGTCATCAATGAACAGCCGCTATGGTGCGACTGATTTGCCTGAGATCATCTCCATCGCCGAAATGGCGGGCATGGTCGAACAGCGCCGCCGCATCATCACCCAGCACCGGCTCAACCAAGGACATGAACTTCCAATTGATGCCGTCCCATCCCAAAGGATTGCCGGGATTACCGGTGGCCAAGGGCGTTTCTGCGGATATCTCGCCGCCGTCGGCCAGATCAATCGTCACCTTCGCCGCCGTCGCCGAAAGGGTCTCGTCGCTGACTAGATGAACACGATCCATTGTCGCCAAAACGCCGGGGTCGGAAAGCCGCGCTGGGCTGAAATCCCGTTCCGAGCCCCGGTAGCCGCAAAGGCCAAGAGCCGTGCAATAAGTGGTGCTGAACTTACCTTCCAAAGGTGTCTTGGGGTTCGCTTTCGCTGCGAACCGCAACACCATGGGGTTCACATGTGCGCGAATTTCACGGGCCTCTCTGCCGTTTAGTTTGTTATGCAATTCACGCGCGCTATCGATAACGGGATGGGTGAGCAGACAGGCGGCATAAGGCTTGAAGGTGTTTTCCAATATCTCCCAGCCGTCATTGAAATCCATAACGCCAATATCCGTCTGACCACCTTGGACAAGGACGCGGGCCAAACCGTCGCCGGCCACCTCAAGTAATCCGCCCGCAGCCTCAAACCCGTTGGACGCCATTTGCGCGGATAGTACGCCATCCATGGCGGCCTTTCCCGCATGAAACGGTTTCGACATGGTGCCGAATGACGCAACCAATCCGCCGGCCTGTGTCGCGGCGACGCCCAGGGCACTAATCATTTGATCTTCGTTCAGGCCCAGCAACGCGCCGGCCGCCGCGGTTGCCGCAAGGCGCCCAAAGACAGCTGTCGAGTGAATGCCCAATTTATTCACCGCCTCGCCGAACCCCTTCCCGCCTAACCGGGCGCCGACTTCGAAGCCGGTGACGAATGCTTTCAGCGTTTGTTGGTCACTGGCGCCGTTCTCCGCCGCCACGGCCAATGTCGCCGCCCACGTCGGGCCGCTCAAATGCGCCAAGCATCCAACATGGGTGTCATCGTAGTCGAGGCAGTGAGCGAACGTGCCGTTCACCAACGCAGACACCATCGCCGCGCTTTCGCCACCCTGCATGACCGGCGAGGTCCCGCTCGATGACCATGCCTTCACAGTTTCACGAACAGTGATGCCTGCACCTTGATCATGGGCGCCAATTCCAACAGCCAACCAATCGGCCAAACACATCCGCCCAGCGTCCATGACGTCCAGCGGCAATTGCCGATCCATGGCGCCAGCAACGTAGGCGGCGACGATTTTAGCATTCTCACCCGCTTCAATACTCATGACGAGATGATCCCTGCATTTGCAAAGCGCGACAAGTCCGCGCCATCAAATCCCAACTCGGACAGGATAGCATCACCGTCGGCCCCCAGTGCGGGCGCCGGCGCCCGGGTTTTCCGCACGAGGCCTGACTTGATCAACGGATTGACGATGCGTGGAATACGAAGGCCTTGCGGGTTTTCCACATACTCAATCAACCCCCGCGCCTGAACGATCTCGGATCCCATCGCCTCTTCAGGCGTGTAAATGGGGCAGAGAGGAACACCGTGGCGAACCATTTCATCAATTAATTCATCGCGATCCTTGGACAGACAATAATCCGAAATGGCAGCTCGGTATTCTACCGCGCGTTCACCGTGATCACTATGACGTGCGTCCGGTGACTCATCGTCATCCACCAAATCCGGGCGTCCGATCGCATCGCAAAACCCTCGCCAAAGGCGGGTCTCCAGCAAAGCAACCGCGACGGCCTTGCCGTCGCGGGTCGCGTAATTGGCATACCGCGGATTGCCCCCCCAAGCTTCGATCAACGAGGGGTTGGCATCCCCGGCGGCCTTGGCCATGGCGCCGGTGAGGGTGATGTTGCACATGGCCAAAAGACTATCGAACATAGAGAGATCAATGTTGCAGCCCTTGCCGTGCTGACCGCGGCTCATGAGGCCTGATAAAATACCGATGCACGCCAACGCCGCACCGGCGTAGTCGGCGGCTTGAAATCCAGGGACTTGCGGCACGTCGCCGTCAGGCGTGCCCAGCGTCATGAAACCGGCCAGGCTTTGGATCGCCAAATCATGGCCGGAAATATGCGCCAGCGGTCCGTCTTGGCCGAATCCGGTAATAGAACAGTATATTGCGCGATCATTCACATGCTTCACTGTCTCATAATCGATCCCAAGCTTTTTCGCCACACCGGGACGAAAGGACTCGATCACCACATCGGATGTTTCGATCAGGCGATGGGCGATTTCACGCCCTTCCGGCAAGGTCATGTCCAAGGTCATCCCGCGCTTGCCGCCGTTGACACTGTTGAAGTAGACGCTGGTGTCGCCAAACCGAGGCGGGTTGTGGCGGCTCATGTCGCCGGTGCCGGGAATTTCCACTTTTATTACCGAAGCACCTAGGTCGGAGAGGAATTGTGCGCACCAGGGGCCCGGCAGCAGTCTGCTGAAATCGGCAACGCGAATACCGTCCAGCGGCAAGCCTAATTGGTCCTCGCCTTGACTCATAAATCGTCTCCGTTCTTGGATAAATTGACACCTGATCCATGAGTAAATTACAATTCGGAACGTGTGTCGTCTAGTGGAATTCAGGGATGCTTTTGCGCTCAGCGCTGTTTCATCAATTTCGTTCAGTGCATGCGTATTTGTATTTATGAGGGGATTTCCGATGGATTTGGGGATTAAAGGGAAGGTCGCGCTGATCGTCGGCGGTGCACGTGGTATCGGTTACGCTGCAGGTTTGGAAATGGCAACTGCCGGCGCAAAGGTTGTGCTGGCAGACCTGAACAGTGAGGGTGCGATTGCCTCCGCCGCCAAGATCGCCGATGAAACCGGTGCTGAAACCCTCGGTTTGCAAGCCAATGTTACCCAACTCAGTTCCATGCAAGACATGGTTGATACTCTGACGGACAAACTTGGACCGCCGGACATCGTCGTTGTTACCGCCGCCATCGTCGATGACAAATTGTTCGTCGAATCGTCGCCCGAAGACTGGCGCCGCATGATCGATATCTGTCTTTATGGTCCGATGAATATCCTGCACGTCGTCTTGCCCGGCATGATCGAGCGGCAATATGGCCGCATTGTCTGCATGGCCACGGATTCAGCCCGCATCGGCCAGGCGCGGCTGTCATATTACGCCGCTGCGAAAGGCGGCGTAATTGCACTGATCAAGTCCGTGGCGCAAGAGGTCGGCCAGCACGGGATCACCATCAACGCCGTATCCCCCGGCGCGACAAATACGGAGCTCAGGATCGAGCGCGAGGACAGTCTGCGCGAACAGATGGGCGAAGAAAAATATCAACGCCGGGAACAAAAAGTTCTCCGCATGTACCCGCTGCGCCGTATCGGTGAGCCGGAAGATCATGCCAGCATCATCGCCTTCCTGGTCAGCGACCGGGCGTCGTGGATCACCGGTCAGGTGCTCAGCGTCAATGGCGGCTTCACCATGCCTTAGCCGCCGAAGGAGCATCCGATGGATTTCGCCCTCAACGCCGAACAAGAACTCATCCAGGACACCGCCCGCGCCATGACGGCGCGGGACATCCAGCCCATTTTGGATGCCCACGATGCTGATACACCACTGCCGAAACCGGCATTGCTTGAAATTTACGGCGTTTTGGCGGAGCAGCGTTTAATGGCGCCCCGCCTTTCCGCTGACGACGGCGGTGCGGGCTTAAAGATGCTGGAATATGGGTTGGTATTTGAAGCGCTGCCGCCAGTCATCGCCATTTCCTTGTTAGCCCAGGAATGCACGGTGGCACGCATCTTCGCTGAAAGCAGCGATGAACAGCGCCAACGGTTTTTGCCTGACTTGCTCGAAGGACGAAAGATTTCCTGCACTGGCACGACGGAACCCGATGTCGGCTCAAACCCGCGCGAAGTAAAAACCCGGGTTGCGGAAGACGGGAATGAATTGGTGATCAACGGCACCAAAATGTGGATCACTAATGCCAATGTCTGCGACATCATAAATGTCACCTGTGCCGACGGCGTTGATGACAGGGGTTATAGCCGCTTACGCCGGATCGTCGTCGAACGTGATCAATCTACTTTTGAAACCCGACACATCGAAAGTTTGGGCCTGCGGCAAGGCCATCTCAGCGAAGTCATTTTTGACAATTGCCGCGTACCGGCAGCGAATTCCCTGGGCACATCCGGTGATGCGGCCAAGGTTTTGACCATGACGTGGAATGGCAATCGGCCTTTGGTTGGCTTGGCCGCAGTCAATCTGGCTCAGCAGGCCTTCGAGGCGGCGCTGGAATACGCCGGGGTACGGAAACAGTTCGGTAAATTGATCGGCGGACATCAGTTGGTGCAAAAGCAGCTGGCGGATATTGAAACCCTGATCGTGACCAGCCGCCTGCTCTGTTATTCGGCGTTGGATGCCATGGACCGAGGCGAGCGTGCGAACGGTACGTCGGCCATGGCCAAGCGCTATGCGACCGACGCCTGCGAGAAGGCTATTTCAGAGGCAATTCACGTTATGGGCGCCATGGGCATCGCCCAAGAAACCGGTATGGAACAATTTTACCGCGATGTCCGCATGCTGCCTATCCCGGATGGGGTTAACGGCATTTTGACCCTCATTCAGGGACGCGAGTTGGTCAGCATCGATGCCTTCCGATAACGCGTGGCTCAACGACCTTACCGTTGTCGAGATCGGCAGCCGGGTTGCTGTCGGCGGGTGCGGGAACCTGCTCGCACAAGCCGGGGCGACGGTGATTTTTGTTGAACCGCCCGATCAGCGCGATAACAACAAATGGCGGCATCGGGCATTATTCGCCGCTGGAAAGCGGAGCCTCTGCATCGATCCCGCAAACGGCGACGATCCGGAAATCTTGATTGACCTCATCAAGTCATGCGATGTGGTTCTGATCTCAAGTGATGTGGACCCGTCTTACGCGGCGCGTCTTGAAGATGCCTGGGCGGCGGACACAATTGTTTGTGATATTACAGCCTTTGGCCACACCGGCCCCATGGCGGGAAAGGCCTATTCCGAAGCCATGCTCGAAGCCATCACCGGTGCAGCGCATACGACGGGCCCAGCAGACGGACCGCCTGTCATTGCCGGGGTGCCGGTCATCGAATATGCCGCCGCCGTCTATGGCGCTGCGGCGACAGTCGCGGCCATAAAATCCCGGTCCGACAGCGGCAAATCCCAGCACATCGACTTGGCTTTGTTTGATTGCGCGGTGAATTGTTTGGGGACGTTCCTGCCATCGCATTTCGGTGGCGGCAGCCCGGCGCGGGTCGGCAATCAACATACCATGTGCGCGCCATGGAATGCCTACCGGGCGACCGACAGTTGGATACTGATTTGCTCGGCATCGCATTCGTCGTGGCACAGCATCTGCAAAGTCATGGAGATCGAATACCTGAAAACCGACCCAATGTTCGAAACATTGGCAGCGCGGGTGGATCATCGCGATGAGATTGATGCGATTATCCAAGAATGGGTCGGTCAACGCGACTTGGCGGCATGCATGGAAATTCTGCTGGAGGCTGGTGTTGCCTGTGGGCCGATATTGAAGCTCGATGTTAACGGTGAGGACGTCAATTTGGCGCACCGCGCCATGGTCAGCGAAGTGCGCGATCCGATCAGCGAACAGACCGTGCGTATTCCCGGTGCCGTCATCAAGCCAACCCCAATCGCTGCCGAGGCGATGGCACACATTCCTGAACCTGATGCAGATCGTGCCTATGTCCGCTCGCTCGCCAACACGGGTTCGGGAAGCTCTGAACACAATACACCCGGACAACCTTTGGCCGGCATCCGTGTTCTCGAAATCGGTCAATACACGACAGCGCCCCTGGCCTGCCGGCATCTGGCTACTTTAGGTGCCGAAGTCCTGAAGATTGAACCGCCGGAAGGCGACGCCGCCCGCCATTGGCAGCCCAGCAACGAAGGGCATAGCTATTTTTTCGTCATGACCAACAGTGACAAGCAAAGCTATGCGTTGGATTTGAATGATCCGACGGAGGCCGAAGATTTCACGAAGCTTGTCGCCTCGGCCGATATTTTAATCGAGAACCTCAAACCCGGTTCCCTGGCACGGCGCGGGTTCAGCCGCGAAAACTTGAACCAGATCAATCCGCGACTGATCTACTGCGCCATTTCCGGCTTCGGCACAGATTCCGCATACGGGCAGCGCCCCGCCTTCGATACCGTAGTTCAGGCCATGTCGGGGTTCATGGATGCTAATATTCATGATGGCATGCCCATGAAAGCCGGGATTTCGGTCGGTGATCTCATGGGCGGCGAGGTCGGGTTGTTTGCTGTATTGGCCGCCCTACATGGCCGGCGGCAATCCGGGCTTGGCGCTTACGTCGACCTCTCCATGCAAGATGTCGCCGCCTGGGTGACGGCGCCCGCGTGGAACAATGACATTGAAGACGCATCTACTATGGTGGCATGCGCCGATGGGTATGTATTGGTGGATCAAGCTGATGATCTAGACCGCAGTGATTTAAGCCGAACCGAATTGGTCGATAAATATACCGAAGAAGGCATTCCCGCGGCGCCTGTTCTCGATATTGCCGAAGTTGCCGGCCATCCGCAGGCAACGGCGCGGGAATTGATCGCCTGGCGGAAATCCGAAACGGGTACGGATTGGCCCTTGTTGGGATCACCTCTAGGGCTGTCTGGGACGCCGCCGGTTGTCTCCAAGCCTATTGGACAGGCGCGCCGAATGAGTGCGTCGGAAAAATTGGCTCTGGGATTGGATTAAGCCGGGCTATTTTCCTTTAAATTCGGCTTTCCGTTTTTCCAAGAACGCACCGATGCCTTCGCGGCGATCTTCAGTCTCATATATGGTTGAGACGATGAAAGATTCATAGTCCAGCGAAGATACCAGATCCATCTGCATGCCTGTATAGACCGTGTGCTTAATAAACGCATGGCTCAGCGGTGCGCGCGTGGCGTAATGCGCAACCATGGATCTAGCTTCATCCAATGCTGATCCTTTAGGCACCAGTTTATTGATCAAACCGATACGGTAGGCCTCTTCGGCAACGATGGGGTCGGCATCGAACATGATCTCCAGGGCCTTCGCCGGGCCGACAATGCGCGGCAGACGCTGGGTGCCGCCGGCACCGGCAACAGTGCCGATGCGCGCGCTGGTGATAGCGTAACTTGAGCCTTCCGCGCCGACACGGATATCGCAGGCCATGGCGAACTCACATCCGCCGGTCATGCAAAAACCCTCGATGGCGGCGATCACTGGTTTGTTGTGCTCTTCGAACGTTCGGCATAGGCGATGCCAGCGCTTCAAATAAGTCAGCGTTTCAGCCGGTGCGCTGAGCGCCTGGGCGTCATTGAGGTCGGCGCCAGCAGAGAAGAAATCTGTGCCGCCGGTGATGATGATGCCCCGAATGTCGGCATCGTCTTCCGCATCCGCTGCAGCGGCCATCATTTCACCCATGGTCACAGTGCTGATGGCGTTGCGTTTCGCCGGTCGATTGAATGTAATGATGAATGCGGGGCCGTCCTTATCCACCGTGATCGTTTCGTAAGCCATGACGTCAATTCCTCATTATTCAATGCTCATTCCGTTGGGATCACTGGCAAGGCAGCGCTGCCCAACTGCGTCGAAATCCGCGCCGCCGCAGCCCGGATCAGTTCAATAAATGGCTGCTTATTTTCGAGAATTCTGCTTTCGGGACCGGCGATGGATAAGCAGTGCGTATTCATATCGTTGATATCAAAAATGGGAACGGCGACGCTGGCCGCGCCCGGTGCGCGAGTTCCCGCCAGATAATCAAATCCCTGTGCTCGAATTTTGTTTAACTCCGCCGTCGTCGGTGGGTTTATCGAATTCTTCTCCGACTTATCTTTAAAGACATTGTCGACATTGATCTCAGGATGATGAGCCAAAAAGACCCGCCCAACGGCGCCTATTCGAAGGCTGACCGTATCACCAACTTGAAATACCAATTTCAACGGTGACACGCTTTCCAAGACTTCCAGCGCCGTGCGCTGTTCGCCGGCCAGAACTGTCAGCACGACCGTTTCGCCGGTTGAGGAATTGATTTCGCGCATCTCCGGGACGGCGATATCACGAACATTCAATGTCGATTGAACCAGTCCCCCCAGCCGCAACAATTTCATGGAAATGCAATAACGCTGGTCTTCCAACTGGATCAAGTAGCCTGTCTCGACAAGGGTGCCGACCAACCGAAACGTCGTTGATTTCGCCAGCTCTAATTTTTCGCTGATTTCGTGAAGGGAAAGTTTGGGTTGCTTCTGAGAGAAGCAATCGAACACGGCTAAAGCTCGCATGACGGCGCGAATAGCCATTTATGATTCACCCTTTCATGAACCGTCGGTTCACCGAATGGAACCAATTCCGAATTTTAATAGACGGTTCATAGCGCCGATGATAGTGTTAATTTCGATTTTATAGAGGGGTATGGGCGCGCAAGCTGTTCGTATCACAATAATAAAACTGAATACGGGAGGAATTAGATGTTAGACAAATCGCTTTTCCGCACGTCGGCGCTCGCATTGGCCGTTGGTGCGTTTACGTTGGGCGCCGCACAGGCACCGGCAACGGCAGGTCAGACCCTTCGGTACACGACACAATTGCCGGGCAAGAACTTTGCCACCAAGAACGCCAACGCGTTCATCAAGTGTGTTGCCGACAGCACTGATATTAACATCGAGATGTACGACTCTGCGCAGCTGTACAAAGATAAGGAAGTGCCGCAGGCCGTTGCCTCGGGTGCCGTTGATATGGGGATGAGCACGACAGCGCGCTTCGCCGGCACGATCCCGGCCATCGAAATTTTCTATGTACCTTTCGCGACAGGCAACCGTGAAAAAACGGTCGCCATGCTGCAACCCGGCGCCGCGCTCCGTACAATGCTCGATGACGCTTTATTGAAAACCGGCACCCGTCCGGTTTGGTGGATCGAATACGGTCGCGCCGTGTTCCTTTCCAAGAAAGAGAAGCCGGTTCGCGTACCGAGTGATCTGAAAGGATTGAAAGTCCGCGTTTTCGGCAAAACCTTGGGTGATTTTGTCAAAGCCAACGGTGGCGCTGCGACTCTCATGTCCGGTTCCCGGCAGTTCGTCGCTTATCAGCGCGGCACAGTGGACGCGGGTATGACTGGCGTTGCCTCCGTGAAGTCCCGCAAGCTGCATGAAGTCATGGATGTGGTGACGATTTCGGAACATGCCTATATCTATTTCGTCAGCCTGATCAACGAAAAGAAGTGGCAGTCGCTGTCGAAATCCGATCAAGCCGCCATGACGAAATGTGGCCGCGCAGCTGAGAAAGCTCAACATGAAGCCGTTGAAACTGTTGAGGCCGCGTCGATCAAATTTACCCGCGAAAAAGGCAAGCAGGTCATCGAGCTATCGCCTGCGGAAGTCGCCCAATGGCGCGCTTCCGGCAAACCTGTTGTCGACGCCTATCTGAAGAACTCGGGTGAATTGGGGCAAATGGTTATGGATGCATTGAATAAATAACCACAAGAACAATCACATCATCTAACGCATCAAGAGCGGAGAGGGAACTTTCAAACGTTCCGTCTCCGCTTCTTGCTGTGTGTCGGATTTTACCCGAGACTATAAAACATGCTTAATGTCATCGACCGTATCAGTGACAAATTCGCTGCCGTTGCCTCGGCGACTTTTTTCATTATTGGCCTGATGATCACCTATGAGGTTGTCGCCCGATATGTATTTCTGGCGCCGACCACCTGGGCCGAAGAAGGCGCAATCTTTCTGCAGCTCTGGGCGACTTATTTGGCTATGGGTTATGTCCTGAAAAGCCACAGCCTGATCCGCATTACCGCCTTAACCGGTCGGTTTTCCATCAGTGTCCGCCGCGGCTTGGAAGTTTTCGGCCTGGTTTGGGTCATTGTTTTCAGTCTAGTTGCCGTCTGGTTTGGCTTAGAAACCGTCATCGAAAGCATTGAAATTGGGCGGGCCACGGAAACCATGAATCAACTTCCCAAGGCCTGGACAGAATCGGCCATTCCCGTTGGATTTTCCGTTCTCATATTGCAGGCTTTGGCGGAAATATGGAAATTGCTGCGTGGCGCACCACCCAGTGGTGAAGGCGGCCCGCACGACCATGAAGTTCGGGAATTCAGACCGTGACGACTTTTCTCATTCTAGCCGTCCTCCTGATTTTATTGCTGGCGGGTATCCCCATTGCGTTCACTTTGGGGGGGCTCGGGTTGGTGTTGCTTGCCCTCGAAGGGTTCAACCCGATTATGATTCCACAAGGGCTCTATTCCAGCATCGACAATTTTATCCTGCTCGCTGTTCCCTTATTTCTTTTAATGTCGAATATTCTTTTAAAAGGCGGGGTCGGTAAGGATTTATTTGCCGCGGTCCAATCGTGGGTCGGTCATTGGCCGGGTGGATTGGGGGTTGCAACCATTACATCGTGCGCTCTGTTCGCGGCGATCTCCGGGTCGTCCGTGGCAACCGCAGCGACCATCGGCACCGTCGCTATCCCCGAGATGACCCAAAGAGGTTATAACCGACGTTTCGTTCTCGGGCTCCTGGCTGCTGGCGGAACATTGGGCATCTTGATCCCGCCATCAATTATCCTGATCGTCTATGGCGTGATTACCGAGGAATCAATCATCGGGCTATTCACCGCCGGAATCGGACCAGGTATTTTCTTGGCCGTGGCATTTTCCGTCTATTCTATGGTTTATGCCCGCTACAAAGGTCAATTCGAGATCGCGCCTAAAGCGACATGGGAAGAGCGTAAAAGAGCCAGTATCCGAGCTATTCCAACCGTGTCGCTGGCGGCGATCGTTATTTTCGGCATCTATTTCGGCATCTTTACGCCGACAGAAGCCGCTGGCATCGGCTTCGTTCTGGCCCTCATTATCACCTTCGGCATGCGACGGATGACGCTGGAAAAAATTAAGGAAGCCAGCATTGAAGCCATGCAGACGACAGTAACCATTTTCCTTATTGTCGCCGGTGCAAAAATTTTCTCAAAAGCTGTTACCCTTTACCGAATTCCCCAGGACGTCTCACAGATGGTCATTGCCAACTTCAGCGAACCATGGAGTTTCGTACTGGTGATTTGTGCTGTGCTATTAATTATGGGCTTTTTCCTGGAAGCCCTAAGCATGCTGTTGATCATGGTGCCGGTGATCTATCCGACCTTGGGCATCATGGGCATCGATCCCATTTGGTTCGGCATTGTCTTTGTCATCATGGTCGAGTGCGCCTTGATCACGCCGCCCGTCGGCCTGAACCTGTTCGTCATTCAAGCCGTCGGCAATGCCACCCTGACCGAGGTCTCGTCCGGAGTCTGGCCGTTCATCGTCATTATGCTGTCGACTGTCGTGGTTCTCTACTTCTGGCCGGCCCTGGCGATGTATTTGCCTTACGCCTTCTGACGACGCCTAACCGGAATTTGCCTTGCTTCGAAAGTCCGGCTTGCGTTTTTCGCGGAAGGCATTCCCGCCTTCCTTGGCCTCTTCGGTATTGTAATAGAGCCCAAGCGCCTGGAAGCCCATTTGGGATATGCCGCGGATATGTTCCGTCGCCGCATTGAAGGAGCGTTTGGCGATTGCGATGGCCGTCGGGCTGCGCTCGACGATTTCGGCACACCAGGCCTCGACCTCGGCGTCCAGGTACTCTTCCGGCACGACCTTGTTGACGAGGCCCATTTCTTGAGCCTCGGCGGCCGGATAACGGCGGCACAGATACCACATTTCACGGGCCTTTTTCTCGCCGACAACTTGCGCCAGATAGGCCGTGCCGAACCCCGGATCGACGGAGCCGACCTTCGGCCCAACCTGACCGAATTGTGAGTTCTCCGACGCGATGGTCAGGTCACACATGGTGGCGATGACATTACCACCACCAATGGCATATCCGTTGACCTTGGCGATCACCGGCTTCGGCACATCGCGGATAAGCGCGTGGACTTCCTCGATGGGCACGCCGATTGTGCCGCGCCGAGCACGCTCGGATTTCTTGTCGCCGCTGTCGCCGCCGACACCGAATGCCTTGCCGCCGGCCCCGGTAAGGACGATGACGCCGATGTCCGGATTCCAGCCGGCGCGCTGCAGCGCGTCAATGACCTCGAAATAGGTCTGTTCGCGGTAAGCATTCATACGGTCCGGGCGGTTGATCGAGATCGTCGCCACGTGATCCTTTTCTTCATAGAGGATGTCTTCGTAATCTTCCGCTTCCATCAATATTATCCTTCGATATTCGGCTATGAGCACTCGGCGATCGCCGGAACGTAAACCGTGCCGTCCATAATTTTTCGGGCCGTGCGCGGAAATGCCAGGCTTTCGAATTCAACGCCGAGCTCGTTGTTGGCGCTTTTGGCGATTGCCTGGACTGTCATGGTGCCACCGGGATGCCCGACCCGCATGTGCTTGGCAGTGGGCACGCGATTGCGGTGTTCCGCGCCGGAGGCGATAACGATATCGTTGACCAAGGTGCCCGGTATTCTTGACGCTGCGGCGGTGACCATGGAGCCCGTGCCGGGATACCGTTCGTGGCACTTCCGCATAAAATACAGCCGAGATTTAAAATCCATATCGGCGCCATTCACAATATCACCGGCATCATGCAGGCTGTAGCTCTTGTAATCGGTCGGTGGCGACACAAAGAAGGTCAGCGGCAACAGGGCGCTCGTTTCATCGGCCCGCCGCCAATCGTCGGTAAAGCCGAACATCTGGGCACCCTTGGCGTGGATTTCGGCAATGCGCTCGACAAGCTCGTGGTCGTTATTTAAATCTTTCGGCCCTTCGTCACCGCGCATACCGATATCCTCGGCTCTGAAAAATAACGCCGGATTGGCGTAATCGCAAAGCGAAACCTCAATCTCCGAACCATCCTCCAAGACCATGATGTCTTTGGTGTTGCCGGTCGGTAAGACCTTGCCCGTTTTCGCCCCCGGCGTATCGACGAAATCCAGCAGCACCTCGGCGCCGGTACCGGGCACGCCATCAATCTCACAATCGCCATGTACTGCAGCGTGGCCTTCGGCCATAGGGACGCGAGCAATGAAGTTCTTCCCAGTATTAATGTTGCGGATGCGGACATTGGTCACATCGTCCGCCGCAGCAACCAAATCAGCGTCAATACTGAACGGCCCGACACCGGCTGAAATATTGCCACAATTGGCTTCCCAATCGATGATGTCGCGTTCGATATCGATTTGCGCGAACGTGTAATCAATATCGGCGTCGGGCGATTTGGATTTTCCAATCACCGCGACTTTAGACGTGATCAAATGCGTCCCGCCCAAGCCGTCGATCTGCATGGGGTCGGGCGTTCCCATGATTCGTTTCACCAAGGCATCCCGCTCCGATCCCGGTGGCGGCAGATCATCCTCCATCAGGAATACCCCTTTTGAGGTGCCACCACGAACAATCGAACATCGAATGCCGATCTGCTCACCCACACGGCTCCAAGATGAAAGCATATGCCAGCCTCCGGAATGATATGCGGGGCAGTCTCGGTGATATCAAAAGGCCCCTGAAATCCAGCGTTTTTCATATCAGAAGGCCGAGAATTCCGCAATGTGGAATGAATGCCATTACTGAAAACACGACTCGTTCGAAGTATACAGCGAGAGCTTACTTACCCATTAGTAGTGGTTGCGGGCACGACGGAAAGAACCATAATTAGAAGCAACGGGGAGGATTTCAAAATTGCCGACATCACTTAAGCTTCGAACAATTTCAATGATGGCGATTACCCAGGCGCCGATCATGCCCTCTCGGCAAACTACGGATTCGGCGGCACCAAGGGTAATATGCCGCCTATTGGCCAGTTAAGCATCGACTATTCTGGTCCTTTATCTTTCATCTGATATTGCAAGGATCGGATAGTAGAGAACGGTAAATAGGCCATAGGCCGCGGTCCATGCTAGGCCTGATATCCAAAATGCCGTCAGATCCTGGTTGCCCAGAAACGGTGCCGCGACACGCGCGATGGCTGCGGTCGTGACGAGAATGAATATCGCCATGGTGCCCCGTGTCGCCGCCAACTCCCTTCCGGTATGGCCCAGGGATGCGCGGGTCATGACGGCCAGAATCATCGTTCCGAATGCGCCTACGGTCAGTGCATGAATGGCCGCCGTGACCGGTACCGCATCGCTTAAGCCCGACAATCCGATCAATATCAAAGCTAGCGCCAGCCATGCGTAACCCAAATGCAGGGCCCACATCAGGGGTTCGGCACGGACCGCCCAGCCTTTCCATCGCACCAGTCGGAAACCATGAAGTCCACCTGCGATCAGCGCGAGATACGGCGTCAAGAAATAATTGGGGGTCGCTACTTGGAAGACGACAAATATTACCAAGGCAGCCAGAGCAAAGACGTCAAATCGGCCCATCGGCGCGGGCAGTTCTTCCGCGCCCCTGCGCGTCAGCCAGTTGCGCGTGAAACTTGGAACGATTCGGCCGCCGATCACCGCAACCAGCACTGACAAAATGAATATCGAAAGCCGAATGCCGATTTGTGCTGTTGCGCCGTGGCCAGTCAATTCGAAATGCACCAGCCAATTTCCACATGTGAATAATGAAATCAAGACGAGCACCGGCAGGTTGCGCCAATTGCGCCCTGATATCAGTTCACGGGCGATCACGCCCACCAGCACGGTGAGGAAAGATAAATCCAAAACCGCCGCGGCCATTGGGCCGATATCCGAGGCAATTAGTGAGCCCCCACGTCCGGCAAGCCAGAGCGTTACCAACATCGCCAGCCGCCAACCGCTGACCGGCAGGCCGCCCGTCCAGTTTGGGATGGCAGTGAGAATAAAACCGGCGATCGCCGCGCTGGCAAAGCCAAACAACATTTCATGCTGATGCCACAAATGGCCGTCGATTCCTGCCGGCAAAACCAATATGTCGGCATAACTCATCAACCAAAACGGCACCGCTAACGTCGCCCAAACACCCGCCGCCAGGAAAAAAGGCCGGAAGCTGTTTTGAAAAATGACGGGCCCCGCCTCGGCTTTGCGTTTGATTTCGGAGATGCGTTCGTGCGGCGCGGCGCGAGGGTCCGGCATGTTTGAATTCTTGTCCAAATTAACTGGAAATTCGTTGGGACAACGTTTCGGCCTGAAAATCATTGGCCAGAACGGCGACATCCATGATGACCACTTGGTTTTGTTCCGTCTTTACGCCCAGCTTTCGCAGTTTCGCGAAAATCCTGGATAAGCTTTCTGGCTTCATGCCCAAGCGCTGTGAAATAAGGTTCTTGTCATAGGGCAGTCGGATCACCGCCGGTCCCTCCTCGACGGCGCACCGGCTCAACAGGAATTCGACCAGGCGCTGGGTTGCAGAGGATGTCTTCAGTTGTTCAACTTCCATGACCAAGTGGTGCATGCGTTTCGACATGGAGGCCAGCATGTTCATGGCCACATCGGGTATGGCTTCCAGGTTTCGGCGGAACGGGCCGCTGAGAACAGGCAGCACGTGAGCGTCGTCGACAACCTGAGCAGAAGCAGGATATCCGCGACCAAGGAACGCGGCGGCTTCAGCCACCGTCTCGCCACGAGTAAAAACACCCAGCACTGCCTCGTCACCGTTCGCGGTTTCACGGAAGACCTTCACCCATCCATCGAACAGGATATAGAAACAATCTGCCGGATCGCCGCGGTGGAACAGCATCTCGCCTTTGCCGAAACTCCGGGGTTGGCTATGTTCCAACAATCCTTCAAGGATGGAGCGTTCCAATCCATCAAACAACGGCAGCGAACTAATGATCGAATATTCATTTTCGTTGATCATGATCTTCCCCTATCAACCCGAGATCGGATTTTCGCGACCCTTTTCACTTTCCATGGGTTGTTAGTAGGACGTTGATTTCATTCTTACCTTGATCTAGGTCAATTTTTGAAATTTTCATCGCCACCGGATCAGGCGCCTGACCAAGAACTCGGTGCAGGCGGGCGTCCAAGGTGCCGAAGTGACCTCCAAACCAATCACCCAGACGTTTGATGAAGTCTTCGCGCCGACCGGCAAAAACGCCGGCTTCATAAGCACACATGATGTCTCGGATATGGTCGAGAAGAACTTCGTGGTCATCCTTGTGTGGCTGATATTCGTCATAAAGCTGTTCGCGCATGACGGCTTCCTCAAGCGCGAAATGCGCCGTAATGTGGGCAAGCAGGTCGCCGAGCCGATCACGTGTTTCATCGTCCGGCGGGCCATCGTGAATGCCTTCGCACACGCTGTTGATCCCATGGATCAGTTGTTGATGTTCATGATCGACGGCCGGATTGCCGGTGCAGAACTCATCCTTCCATGCAATAACCACCATGCTCAGCGCTCCTTCGGGTTACTCATAAATGAAACCGCCGTGCGCGGGCTTGAAATCAATGCTCAGGCTTTGCCCTGGCACCAGTGTGATCGTGTGCCGGCTGACATGGTCGAAGCCTTGATCACGCCGGCTGTCGCGGAGCTTTGCGACAATGGTGTGCCGGCCGGCGGTCGTAGGGATACGCCGATAGATCTTTGACGACCCATCGCCACGCCAGCCGGTCGGCGGCAATGTCTCGCTCAGGATCACGGTGTTATCGAGCGATAGCTCAAACCGCAGCGCGACCCGTTGGCGGGGGCAGATGCTGGCCTTGCGCATATTCGCGGCCAGCGCCTTCAACTCCGCGCGGCTTCGCTTGCGGCACGCCGTTACCGGTTCCCCACCGTGGGCGAAACTGACTTTGATGAGGGCCCGGGCCGGATCGAAGTGGGTGTAGGAAGGCCGTGTCGATAGAACCCCGATGCCTAGCGCAAATAAGGCATAGACCGTGGCCTGCGCAATGATTTGGGCGGGTTTCATCATGCCGCCGTTTCCGATGTCTCAGTGCCGTCGGTTTTGCCGCCGTTGACTAGAGTGAGGCGCGTCGCGGCATCGTCCTCGGGCAGGTCGCGGAGCCGGGCTTGAAATGCCGAAATCTCGGTGAACAATTGACGCCTATCCGTTGGCGCGGCCCAATTTTTCAGCAGGCGCTCGACGGGCACCCGGCGGCGTAATTGCGGGTCGCGTTCACGGGCCAAACGACCGTCCACCCAAACATTACCGATCCGATGATGGCATTCGCCTTCGCGACATCCGGAGACGACAACACCATCGGCCAAATTCTTGCTTAGCACATAATCAATGAACGAAGGTAGCAGCATACCGGCACACCGGAGCGGCACGAAGGCCAAATTGTTGATCCCCAGCTTGGCCGCGTCGCATCCGTGATCGCAACCGAAAGCGATGATCCGGTCCTTGCCGTTAAGGGGTACCGCGGCCTCGTGGGCCTGGGCGCGGATGTGCGCCACACTCAGATCCGGCAGCTCAATCCCAGCCACAAGGTCGCTGGCACGGCGGAATGGCATGGCCGTCGGGCATGCGCCGACACAAATACCGCAACTG
>Ga0233433_10001198_pt1 | contig 25548 bp, 16 predicted proteins | sample SI_122_August201_5_FD_179868 | JGI IMG/M metagenome (GOLD analysis project Ga0233433, IMG submission 179868) | Seawater microbial communities from Saanich Inlet, British Columbia, Canada - SI_122_August2016_100_MG | ecosystem: Environmental > Aquatic > Marine > Inlet | place: Canada: British...
CTTGGCCATGCCCTTGCTACCAACCATCAGGCCGCCAAAGAGGCTTTCCTTCTCGAAAGAGACCATCACCTTGCGGCCGTCCACTTTGTATCCGCTGAAAATCGGGCCGGTGCAGGCGATGTCCTTGCCATACTCTTTGGCAAGCGCCCAGCGCGCCATTCTCATCCCCGGGTGTAGTTTATTATAGTAGTGGATTCCACCGGGCCGGGCCGAGTTGAGATCGGATTGAACTACCATCCCCACGTTCTTGCGGTTGTTTTTGAAGAACAAGTGCTGAACCTGGCGAATATCTGCAAAGCCAACGTTATTCGGGTCGGGCGCCCCGTAGCATTGCATCTGAGTGAAATAGAACGGCATCTCAGGCATACCCCAGGCATCTCTCCAGCCCTTGACTAGGGCTTCCATCCTAGCCGCGTAAATCCTGCCGTCACCACCGTTGCTGGTTCCCTGGCACCAGATCGCACCTCGGATGGCGTAAGGAATAACCGGAGCAATCTTGCCATTAAAGAACTGAGACGGTCCGCGCCACATGCCTGCGATTCCAGGGAGGTTCAGTCGCGCCGGCTTCCTGCCCCCTGCCTCTGCCATCCTCCCGGCCTCTTCCTGCCATGTCTTCAGATCCGCGTAGTATCGTTCATAGCCATTGCGGCCCTGCTCCGTGAGCGGATCCGCATCGCGAACGAGATCGGCGTCCCCAGCGAGTTTCGGATGCTTCTCAATCGCCTCGCGTTGGGTAAAGGCCTCGATGCGGGTGTTACTGTGGGCACTGAGTAAGATGCCGATGGGCACATCCAGTTCCTTGTAGAGCTCGTAGGCGAAAGAAAGGGATAGGGCTGAAAACCCGCTCGCGCCACTGGCTTTTTTCCATCCACCCTCAGAGGTGGCCTTCTTCTGTGGATAGAGGGCGGACACGGTGTCGATGTTGATTTCCCTGATGGGAATGTCCTCCTTGGATGAGGCGAGTTCGCGAGCCACCTCGTTGCACATGCTCTTGCCAGCCGTCCAAACCATGTTGGATTGGCCGGAGGAGAACCAAACTTCGCCGACCAGGACGCCTTTAAGTGAGATCGATTTCCCCCGGTTGTTCTTCACCTCAAGCCCCCGTTCTTCGAGCGAAACCTTCAAGGGATCGAGTTTCACCATCCAATCACCATTCTTGTCGGCCACAGTAGTCTTGGTTTGCCCGGCAAACTCGACAGTCACCTGGTTTCCCGGCGCATCAAAACCCCAAATGGAAACCTTGGATTCCCGTTGAAGAATCATGTTGTCCGTAAACGGTACGGCCAATTCCAGTTGCTGATCGTCAGCTGACACGCTGAGCGCCATAGAGAGCGCGAGGAAAAGGGGGAAGAGTATTTTATTCATTTTGTGATAGTTGAATTCTAGATCCGTTGAGGCGGTCACTCTCGCTCGAGACCGTTACCTAGCCACGACATCTTCTAGGCGATGAGCCGTTCGATCGGGCCGAGGTGAAACACACCCATTGTTTCAAAATCGATATTCGATAAGGGAAGGATTACCTGTAATAGCCGACCTTACGCGGTTTGACGCCAAGCTTCTCGTAATTGAACCCGGCCTTTAGCGGCTTGTAGTCGCCAATGATGGCAACGGAGCTGTCCGGCTTGATTTCTTTTTCCATACCCAGCCCCCAGTAGACCGCGTTTACCGTCATTCTCCTTACCCCTTCATTTTCAAAATCAACCGCCGACCCCATTGTAAAATGAAATACCTTTGACTCTAACCCCTTGTTGCCAGTCCACTTTTTTGTCCAAGCGACAGGTAAAGGCTCTTTTTCGGTGTTAGGCGGGGCATCTTTTTCTAGGTTGATCAGTGGCTGCCCCAAAATTAGAGACATGCAATCCTTGGGGAAAGGATTCTTGTCGTTATGACATCGGTAGACATCGGACGTTCCCCAAATGTCTTCCACTCCGATAAGAATAGGATGCTTCTTGTTATCAGAAACAACGACGCCACGCGTTGCTTCACGATGCCAACCACCGTGATGCCCCATGAAAGTGCCCCCCAACATTTCGCGAAGTGAAATATTTTTGCCACCTTTTTTGTATTGCAGCCCTCCCCAGAAACCATGGTTGGCAGTCCGTAAAGCGATGAGGGGTTTTCCTGAATCGAAGTAGTCATAAAAGTGTTGCATCTGCTCTTCCGGAAGATGCATGAACCGTGAAAGCCAAATCACACAATCAGCTTTGGCCAAATGCTTGAGCCCTGGAATATTATGGCGTTTCGTTTTGTCTTTGAATGGAGCCGGCATCGTCGGATCGACTTCGCCTTTTTCATTAACAGAAAACAGAACGGTACAGTCGAAGCCATGATGTCTGGAAAGGACTTTTGCTAGCATCGGAATGGATTGTTCACTGCGATATTCTTGGTCGGCCGCAATGAGGACAACGTGCCTGCCCTCACCGGGGCCTTTCACCCCTGAGTAAGTTAACCACAAGTTGCTTTTTGCGACGGCTAGTTTGGAGCTCCCCTGCTCAGCTCCGAGGCCGTTTGAAAAAGCCATACAAAATATAAATAAAAAAATGATTTTGGTTCGGTTCATAAGTTATAGGTTTATTATTGTTTATTCTTGGTGATCAATCTCACTCAGCCCAGCAACGACGTAGCAACACCATGTTATCGGCAAAGAGGTTGTTAAGTTTCGCCAGCAACCACGAAACTGTCCCCCACGTATTTGTCCGCCAAGGCAGACGATGCCAACAAATATAATTCAGCCGCCAAGGGTTCAACGAGACGATTTTAACCCGAATTTTTCACGCATCCAATTGAAAACCAATTGGTGATGACTCTTATCCACGGAATGTTTGGCTAGTGGATACACCAAATATTCTTTTTTCCCTTTAACCCGGTTGTACACCGCAAAGCACGTGACTGGCGGGCAGATCGAGTCCTGCAGGCCTACCCCCATGAAAAGAGGGCATTTAATCCATGGGGCCATATTCATGGTATCAAAGTAACTCATGGTTTTAAGCGTACTCTGCCACGTACGTGACTCCTTCGCCTCAATCCATTTGTCCATCTCCGGCCAATGCGAGGTTTTAAAATAAAGATCCCAATTGGTCAGGAAAGGAATGTGCGGTGCACAAAGGCTGATGCGCGAATCCAAAGCAGCAGTCGATAAACTTAAACCTCCGCCCTGACTGCCGCCTGCCACTGCAATTCGTTTTGGGTCCACCTCTTTTCGCGAGTATAGAAAATCCAATGCCCGCACACAATCCAGATAAGCACCCTGATAATAGTAACCCTCCTTGTTATCCAGCCCGCGGATCCAAAAGTTGCTGGGCTTACCCTTGATATCCTCCTGACTGTTTCCGTGCCCACGGGGGTTAAAGGAAAAGACAATCATATCCTTGAAACGGGCAATAGATTTCATATTCCCGCCATAACCGGGTACTCGCAGGATCACTGGATGGGGCCCTTTACTCTTAGGCACTTCATACCAGCCTCTAACGCGAATATTACCAAAGCTACGCATGGAAACTTCATACACATTGAGTTCGCCCTTGCTTAGTTCCGGCTGATGAATGAGACGATACTGCGGGTCGACTTTCTTGAGACTTGCACGCGATTCATTCCAGAACTTTTGAAAGTCGGATTCTGTGGTTAAAGGCGGCAATAACTTCTCGGGTCCATAACCCACCTGAACGGTCTTAGTTACCCGACCGCCTTCCCAAGAACACGTGATGGTGCTCTTATAAAAACCCGGACCCGGAATTTTAGCCGCGTAGCTGGCTACCCTCTTTTCATCGACTGGAATTTTAATCGTAGAAGGATTCGATTTTATGACCAGCCTCTTTTGATCGGTCGAAACCTGCCATACCACCTTAACCTCAACCGGGTCCTTTAACTGGTTATTGAGTTCAAACCCGAAATGAACCTCTTTATTTTCATGAAAAATTCCATTGGCCGATTTTTCAAAGACCGGGCGCAAATAGATGCCAGGAGCCCCATGAGCGATGCCGGCAAGGCCGAACAAGATTAAGAGAACTAGTTTCACCGGCTTAGCGTTCCCCATAGATGGGGGCTTTCCAGTCCTTGGGTAGACGACCTTGAGGACGCACGCCGTGCGCGTCAGCAGGGATGGGATGATCCTTAGGCTGAAGGAGCGGCAGGTCATCGGGAAGGTGCTTGATGAGCATGTCCTTAAACTCGATTGTCATGGGCGGCCCACGATGCACCTGCATGGCGAGCACCCCGTCCAGTGCCCTGCCTTTTTCGTCGAAATCGATGAGATCGCCGGTGGGATGTCCATCGATCCAGTGACGGTGCCGGTTGCCCTCAACCAAAATTCGGTACTCATGCCACTGCTCGGGAGCAAATTCCTTTACCTCGAAATTTCCTGTCACCCACCGGTCGCCCTTTGGATCGACAATCACCTTCTCTCCAGTATATGAGAGAATGCGGCGCCCCTTTTCCTCGTAGATCATGCCATTGTATTGAGGTTTGTCGGCCACAATATCGCACTGGTAGCCTCTCACTACATCAAGTCCAAGCTCGGGAGCGTGGGCGCTGCGGTATTGAATCCCACTATTGCCTCCCTTGGAAATGCGCACCTTTACCTTCAGGTCAAAATTCCGAACGGTGGCAACTTTCCAGGTGATGAAGTGGTTCATCTTGAGCGTGCCATCTGCCTTCCCTGTCAGCACCCCATCCTTGTGTGACCAAAACTTTGAGTCGCCCGCCCAACTGCGCTTTCCTCCACCGATAAGGTTAGAAAAACCATTCGCTCCCGGGCGACTGGCCACGGTCGCAGCCGCTACAGGATGCGGAGGAGTAGAGACGGACAAGTCCCCTTGCATCGGCTGCATGGGACCGCCCAGTTCAGCGACGCGCTTATCGGTACGCTTGCGTAATTGCTCGAGCGTCTGGACATACTTGGGGTTCTTGGCAAAATTGGTTAATTCATCAGGATCCTTCTTCAGGTCGTGGAGAAACTCGTAGTTATCTTCGTCAACGTAACGAACGTACTTGTAGCGGTCGGTGCGCAATCCCTCGAAGGCTGGGATGCGCGAACGCACCGCGAAGTGCTCGTGAAAAGTCTGCTTACGCCAATTATCAGCCTTCCCGGTGGAGACAATGGACTTGAGACTGCGACCTTGATAACGCTCGGGCACCGGGGCACCGGCCCAGTCAAGGAAGGTGGAGGGGAGATCGAGGTTGAGGGCCGAATGTTCGACCACCTGCCCGCGAGCAGACTTGGGCGCACGGGGATCCCATATAATCATGGGAACGCGCAGGGATTCCTCGTAATGAGACCACTTGCCCGCGAACCCACGATTACCCAGATGATATCCATTATCAGCGGTGTAAACGATGATGGTGTTGTCGGCCAAGCCCTTTGCCTCAAGAACCTTAATGAAGCGCCCAATGGCGTTGTCGATTCCGCTCACCATCCGTAGGTAAGCCCGCATGTTGGTGCGGTACTTGGTTTCGGTGTTCCAACGCCAAAAGAAACGTTCGCGGTTGATGGTGGTCTTAAGAAAATACGGCTGGCTCTCGAATATCTTGGGATCATTCAATCGAGGCGGAGCAATCTCATCCTCCACGTACAAGTCATCGACTGCTCGTGGCCACGGGAAATGCCCGATACCTGGTCGACGATCCCCATCCTCGGCATGGCAGGCATTAAACCACATGTTAAGGGCAAAGGGTTTGTCCTTGGGCTGGTTCTCAAGGAACTCAATCCCACGATCGACAATCAACTCGGTCTCATGACGCAGAGAACCATCAGGTTGTTTCTTATAGAAAGGGTTGCGACCGATCGGTTGAAAGACATCAAAATGATCAGCAGCCTTCCAGCCCTTGGGCATCTTGGCATGCCATTTACCGGCAAAACCGGTCCGGTAACCGGCTTTACGAAGGAGATCAACATAGAGTTCCCTAACCGCATCAGGACGGGCGGCGTCATGCCTACCCGGCGTGCCATAACTGCGTCCGGTAAGCCCGGTCAGGATGGTGGTCCGGCTGACCCAACAAATGGCCTGGCTCACGTAGGAATTAGAGAACCTTGTGCCCCTGGCAGCCAGACGATCAATATTGGGTGTCTTGACCAAGGGATGACCATAACAAGCGAGCGAGCTGGAAGTCTGGTCATCAGCAAAGAAGAAGACGATGTTGGGTTGCTTGGCAGCATGCACAGAGCAAGCCAACAAGAAACAAATGGTGCTGATGAATTTTTTCATTTTGGTTTCTCTATATCTCGAGGAAAGCGGTACTTGCGAACTATGATAGAATCTAGGGGAGATGACAATCAATAGAGACAAGCTGCTTCTTTAAATAGTGATCCAATGTCCCTATTTTCTCCTAAACTTTTCTGAACTGACAAGCGTCTTGATGAATTCGCTAACGCTATATTGTTTGGCTTTGGCGGCGGTTAGAATCTCCTGCGCGAGTTCTTCATCGGTAAAGCCGAAGGGGCGGCCGAGAGAGTAGCTAATAAGGGCTTCAGTGAAGCCGCGGGCGAAGTCGGGCTCGCGTTCGGCAATGCGGTCGAGCAGTTCGAAATAGTCAGCGAAGGCCGGGCCTTTGTAAAAGGCGCCGGAGGCGTCGATTTCCCACGTTTTAATGGTTCTCCAGCTCCTTTTAACTTTGGTGCGATGGGCTTCGGTCGCGCGCCATTTGCCCGCGGCGTCGAAGTTCTCCAGACCGAAGCCGATTGGATCGATCTTGCGGTGGCAACTGGCGCATTGGGCTTCTTCCTGATGGGCGCGGAGCCGTTGGCGGGTGGCGATTGGCTTATCGGCCAGGCGCGAGAGCTGCGGCACATTGGGCGGCGCAGGAGGCGGTGGATCATTCAATAGATACCGCAATATCCAGGCTCCCCGTTCGACGGGGCTGCTCTCGACTCCGTCACTACCCATTGCGTGAATGGCGGCGGTGCCGAGCAACCCGCCACGCGGGGAACCGGCGGGCAGTTTAACTTTGCGGAATTCGTCACCGTTGACTCCTTCGATACCATAATAGTTGGCCAGCAAACCATTGATCATGACGTAGTCGCTCTTGAGGAGCTTGCCGAGGCGACCGGCCTTGGGATCGCGCAGCAGGTGGGCGAAGGATTCATAGACCTCCCTACGAGCCGAGGCCCGTACGCTATCGTCGAATTCCGGATGAAGCTTGGTATCGAACTGGAAGAAGTCCAACCGCTCCATGTGCAGCCACTGATGCACAAAGCCGGAAACAAACTCATCGGAACGCGAATCGGCCAGCAGGCGGCTCACCTGTTGGCGCAGAGTTGTGGGTTTGTGCAGGGCGTTCTTTTCAGCGAGGGCGAGTAGTTCCGCATCAGGCGGGGCACTCCAGAGGAAGTAAGCCAACCGTACGGCCAGTTCGCGATCGGTCAGAGTGCGGCGTTGCTTTTCATCACTCGGCTCATTCAGATAAAGAAAACCGGGAGAGGCAAGAATCACACTGAGCGGGGTGCGGATAGCGACCTCGAAAGGTTCACCGGCCGCTCGCCGGGTTTTGAACAGATCCAACAGTTGATCGATGAATTTGGGCGCCGGTTTGACCTGACGAAAGGCGGTCAGGGAAAAATCCGACAGGATTTTTCGAGCCCGTTCCGATTCGGATTCTTTCGGCCCTGCTAGATTATCGGTGAGGGTTCGAGCCAGCCCAGCCTTAGTGCCTGCTTTCGGTAGTGGACCTTCCAACTCGATCCAATCGACCCAGATCGCCGGTAGGTGGCCGTAGCCGTTTTCTTTCTTAAGTTTGTTATGCTCATCCCAAAGGACTTTTAAGTTTCCGTTATTGGGCTGTTTTTCCTGCACCGCAAACTCACGGAGCGTATCCGAACGCACCTCGATGGGAATCTCTATAATCTCCGGCTCTTCAATGGTTCCGCTAACTTGATGCACACTGATCGCTCTACCCTTCAACCCCCAGTCCCTTGAACCAATATCCCGCTGAGGGTGACCAATCTCGATGAATCGACGAGAAACAGGCGTTCCTTTCACCGTGCCCACACGAACCCGCAGTACATAGCTGCCCACAGACATCTTCTTTGGAGCAACGATCACGCGTCCGGTTCCATGGGTCAACTTAAGATAGGTGCCGGTATCCCGATGAGGGAGGCTCACGTAATGTTTATGCAGAGCAAGATTTCTAGATCTCGAAGGATCGGAGGCTGCTGCTTTTTTCGAATCGAGGAACCCGAAGTCCTTGGGGTTGGGAGTGCCCTTGAAACGGTCGGCATAGCCATAAAATCGATTGGGATGATCGATCAGGCGATCCGTCTTTCGAATCTCGGCAATGATCGCCTGATTCTCGGGAGTCTTGGCTGCCTCATCCACTCCTTTTTTCCAACGCTTAAAACGCTCCTGCCGTTCTTCGACCTGCTTAATAAACTTTTCGTTTTTCGGGTTAATCGTTTTCTCCGGCTCGACGCGGAAAGTGAAAGGTTTACTCGAGGGAAGTTTTCGTCGCTCGAACACTTCATCTATCGCGATCCGTCCAAGCTTCGAGTACTGCTCGAACTGGTCACTGGAAATAAACTGGGAAGCGCCCACCGTATCAAAAGTGCCCGTACCGCCATCGCTCGGCAAAGAGGAAACGTCGAGATTCACACCAGTCAGAGATTCGATCGTGTTGTAGTATTCACGCCGGTTCAGCCGGCGCATAGTAATCTTGCCGCCAGAGTCCGATAGTTTTTTTCGGGCGAGCACCATGGTCTGCGCCAGGTCATCGAGAAAATCGGCCTTCTCCGCGTTTTTCGGCTGTGGCTTCTTTTCTGGAGGCATCTCGCCGGCGTTCAGGGCGTTGAGTACTTTCTGCCAGAGTTCCGCCTGCTTGATCGTGGTGATGTGGAAAGACAGGGCTTCCAGGTTGACCTTGCCCTTTTGCGTGTCCGCATCGTGGCAATCCAAACAATAGGAATCGAGCAGTGCAGAAGACCTGGCCGGCAACTCCACCTCAAGATCTGCTGCTCCAGCAAACCCGCCCAGCCACAGGAACGCGGTCCCAACGAGGTACGAAAACTTCCTCACGCCTGCAGTTCCTTCACCACGCCAGAGCTGTCGCCGTGGCGCTCGGATTTGATACCCATGCCATGCAGCATCGTCAGCCAAACGTTGCAGAGCGGTGTGTCTTTGGGCAGAGCGAGGTGCTGACCCAGCTTCAGGTTGGCCCCACCGCCAGTGATCACTGTTGGACAATTATCGAGATAATGAATCGAACTGATGTTCGAGCCAAAGGCCAGCGCGGTGTGATCGAATAAACTCGATCCGTCGGCTTCCTTTGTCGCCTTAAACTTGTCAATCAAGCCGGCCAGCAATTGGGCGTGGACCTTATCCCGCGTCTTGGAAGCTTCCATGCGTTCTCCCGGGGAATAATGGCTCACGTTGTGAGCGCTATGGGTGAATGCTAGGCTTTTCAATAGTTCCTGACCGGGCATGCGGTAGCTCATCACTCGCGTGCTATCGGTCTGCAGGGCTGCCACAATCAGGTCATACATCACCTTAATCTCTTCCCTGCCTTTGAGGCCGGGTGAGGGTTCTTCCATTGGCGCCTTCGCCTTGGACACGTCGAGCCAGTCTTCGTCCTTGCCCAGACGGGTTTCGATATCGCGAATGCCCTGGAAGTACTCGTCGAGTTTATCATTGTCGGTTTTGGATAGCCCGCGCTGTACGCGCTTGGCTTCCGTGAGCACTGCGTCGAGTACACTGCGCTTCTGGTTGATGGCCGCCTGCCGTTGCGCCAATGGCAGGTCATCGGCCGAAAACAGTTTATGGAAGACCTGCAACGGATCATTGAAACCCGCCACGGGTTTGCCGCGTTGATCCCACGACAAGGACAACCCCGGCCCATGCCCTGAGACGCTACCGTCACTGCTATCCAACTGCATGGAAGAAAAGCGGGTTTCCTGCCCCAGATGCTGGGCGACCACCTGGTCAACCGAAATGCTATTGGCCATGTTCTGGCCGGGAACTGAATAACGGTTGGCGCCTGTCAGCCAAAAGGTACTGCCCCAGTGAGCTTGGTTGCTGTATTGGTTTGAGCAGCCTTGAACTACGGTGAAGTCCTGCTTGTGCCGTGACAAGGGAGTCAGACCTTCGGATAACTTATAATTCGCACCGGTGTCCTTCAGATCCGGATACCAAGTCTCCTTCGTCACCCCAAAACCTATACCGAGAAAGACAGCTCGTTTGGATGGAGTAGCCTTTGCCTTCTGGGCAGCGGATGCAAACGGCCGGAACCCAATCGATGCCAAAGCCGGCAACGCAATCAGTGCACCTGTTCCACGCAAGAAATGCCGTCGATTAGTGAAAGAGTTCATAAATAAAATTAGGGGATGAGGGGCTTGAGTTCCTTGCCTCCATCTGAAAGATATAGCGCGCCTTCCTTTTCGAGTCGAGCAATCATGGCCTTCGTCATTTCCTTCAGTTTCTTGAGTTCGCTTTCGGCCAAGTTATTGGTTTCGAATGGATCTTTCTGTAAATCGTATAGCTCGTATTTGGTTTGTCCTTTGTAACGGTAGATCAATTTCCAATCAGCCTTGCGAAAGGCAGTGAAGTTGGAACTGCGGTGAGAATGGGGAAAGTGACACATGAAATGATCGGGCCGATCGGGGCTTATCACACCCGACAATTGCTTGAGCAAACTTACCCCGTCCACGACGTGACCCGAGGGATTCTTTGCTCCCGCGGTTTCAAGAATGGTCGAATAGAGATCCATAACCGTTCCGATCTGATCCTTGTGAAGCGAATCACTTGCGATGGGGAAAGTATTTTTCTTCCCGGGCTTGGCCCAACCCGCGATGAAGGGGACGCGCATCCCACCCTCGTAGCAGGTTCCCTTCTTCCCGCGGAGCGGAACGGAACTAGAGTATCCGTGGACCGGGCCCAAAGGCGCGTCCGATCCGTTGTCGCCAACAAACAGAATCAGAGTATTTTCAGCCTCACCCTTGCTGGCAATGTGATCCATTAGGTCTCCCAGGGATTTGTCGATTCCTTCGATTAGGGTAGCGTATGCCTGAGCACTTTTCGGTTTCTTTGAATCCTTGTAGTTGGCAGCAAACCGAGGGTCCGAATTGAATGGGCTATGCACCGCATAGTGAGACATGTAGAGAAAGAAAGGCTTTTCCTTTTCCAACGATTGATCAATGGCGTCTTTGGCTTCAAGGGTGATTGCTTCGGAGAGGAAAACATTGGTCTTGTGGTATTTCTCGAGCCCGGGCACGGCCCGCTTTTTACGTTTTGGGTTCAAATTGCCGTAGCCATCTTCCCCGTAATAACTTCCAGGTTGCCCGAATGAACACCCCGCAATGTTTATATCGAAGCCTAGTTTTTTAGGATTCTCCCCAGCGAATCCGACCGGGGCGAAGTGTGCCTTGCCGGCGAAAATCGTATGGTATCCCTCCTTGGCTAGGAGTGAGGGGAGCGTAACATCCTTTTTGGTCAGTCCTTCCCATCTCCAGCCCTTTGGTCCGGCGTTTTTTTTCTCGGGCGAAATGAATTGGGTAACCCGGTGACGGGCAGAGTTTTGCCCCGTCATGATGGATGCTCTGGTTGGTGAGCAAACCGACTGGGCGTAAAATTGGGAGAACCGAATCCCCTGCTTGGCTAACCGTTCCATATTTGGGGTGCGATACCAATCGTTGAGCGGATGGCGTTTTGGTTTACCGTCCTGATCGGCCAACATCGGGACGGAGGTGTCCATCAAGCCCATGTCATCAACCAGAAAGAGAATGATGTTAGGTCTTTGGGTTTCTGCGTTTACGGATAAACATCCGAAAACGAGAATCTGAAGGAGAAACGGTAACGTTTTTTTAATTTTGTTTTCTAGAATATAGATATCTACGGCTACTTCACGGCTGGCCCGATTCGTCGACTGCGAATTTTCGGGCAAATCTCCTTGCCGTCGGTTAGGTCAGGCTTTGCCTCAATCCCAAGTTGTGAGGGGGATTTACCGACCCATTTACTCTCCCGACCCTTGACGTCGATGCGTCCGCTGGTAGGGTCGATAGTTAGAGTGGTAAAGAGGCTGTCTTGATAGGGGCAAGTATACTCAACCCACCGGAACTTGGAGTGGACCTCGGCCGGGTAGCTCTTGTTGCGGTAGGAGCCGCCAACCCATTTATAGGAGGCCGAGTTGACGTGTAGATAGGAGATCTTACCCACACGGGCCACATGATCAATGTGGGTGTGCCCGTTGACAGCCAACAAAACCTTGTCGGCAGCTGAGCTCAGTAGCGCCTGAACCGCCTTCGCGTTGTCGATACTCGATGGGCCCGCCAGGGGCTGATGGCAAATGACGAGAATCGGGCCCTTGAGGGTTTTCAACTGTTTCGCTAGCCACTCGAGCTGCTTCTCCCCAATGTGCGCGGGATAACCGCCCTTGTGATTCTTCGGTTTCTCGTTTCCATCAAGGACGACCAAATCTAGACCGTTAACGTTCTCGGTGTAGTAGCGTCCCTTCATACCCCAGAGCTTGGCAACCTCGTCGAAGGAGTGCCCATCATCAATCTCGTGGTTTCCGAGCACGTGCAGGGTTCTGGGATGCGCCTTTTCAAAGGCCTTGGTTACCGCCTCGTTTTTCTTTGTCGGATAGGCGAAGTCGCCAAGCTGTAGCAGGGCGTCGGGCTTTTCTTCATTCATGGCATCGAGAAAGGCCTTCAGTCTCGCCGGGCCGTCGTGCATCACGTCCTGGTGCAAATCGGTGATCATGCCGAGCTTGATGGGCTTTTTGATTTTCGCCAGAGCGGCCATGACCTGCCGGGGCAGGATGATCGAGGTCGCCACTACACCGGTGGTACGCAAGAAGTCACGTCTTGATGAGATTGATTTTTCCATTTTGGTTTCTCTTTATTACAAGGTAAGGGGTGATTACAAACTACGACTGAACCTAGTCAGGGTATATTCAATTGGGCTCGATGGCGAAAGCTTTGGCTGTGATATCATTGGATTCCTTGATCCATTGCTTCAGGAATTCACGGTGTTTGTTGAGGTGTTTTCCGAAACATGCTTGGCCTGCGAGGTTCTTCATTTCACCTGGGTCAGCCCGAAGATCGACCAGAGATTCGCGAATCTTGCCGCTTTTATAGACACAATATTTGTAGTGATCAGAGCGGATCATGCGGCCGGTGTTGTTCTCAGCCACCACGTAGAGACGTCTGGCATTGTCCTCTTGGTTTTCGGCTACAGGACGAAGGGATCGGCCCAATAAATAATTAGGGACCGAAATCCCGGCGTAATCACAGAGGGTGGGCAATACATCCAGACCATTGGAGATCAGGCTCTTATTATCAACCACACCAGTGGGAATCACCCCCTTGTATTGCATGATGAAAGGGACACCGACAGAGTTCTCATAGAAAACGTTCTTGGAGGCCAGACGATGACTGCCATCCATATCGCCATGATCGCTCGTGAAGATCACCAGGGTGTTTTTCTCCAAGCCATTCTTTTTCAAGGCATCCAGCAGGCGGCCGATCTGGGCGTCGACCCGCTCGGTAAGCCGGCAATAGATCCAGCGGTAATTGCGCCAGTCGCGTTCGTTGTAATCCTTGCGGATCAACTTGGCAGGCGTGACGGCGGTCACCTTCATGGTTGCCTCGATGGCGTCTGGTTCTCGTTCCGGGATCGCGCTGTTCTTCGGCAGCGGAGGCAACTTGTCTGCTGGCAGAGCCTGGGCTTCCTTGTAAAGTTTGTTTACCAGAGGCATGCCCCTGCGCTTGGGTTGCCGGGCGTTATAGGCAAAACAAATGTCGTGCGGATTGATGAATGAAGCGACGGCAAAGAACGGTTTTTCCCGCTTGCGGGTCATGAATTCGATGCAGGCTCCGGGCAACTCGTCGCGCTGATCTTTGCAAAATTCATCGTAGCCCGCCTTGAGCGGCACAAGTGCAGGCGCCATGTGAACCTTGCCTCCGTAGAAGGTGTCGTAACCGCCGGACTTGATCAGCTTGCCAAGCGAGTTATCGCTAACTTTCTTCGGGATGGTCGCCTTCATGCCATTACTGAAGACACCCAATCGTCCCGCCATCATTCCGGTTGCTATCGAGATGCGGCTAGGCGCGCAAACGGGGTTGGTTACATAGGCGCGCGAAAACCGAATGCCCGATTTTGCCATGGAATCAAGCGCCCGGGTTTTCAGATAGGGATTGCCGGCACTCGACAGCATTCTGGCATGATGCTGGTCGGTAATGATAAATAGGATGTTGGGTTGCTTAGCAGCCTGCAGGCTGGTCGCTATTGCAATTAGCAACATTGCGTATTTCATCGGTTGTTTTCCTTTCAAAGCCTAGGCGTCTTTCAGGATTTTCAAGGAGACGTCTTCGACCATGTCTTCTACCTTGGCCTTGTACTCCAGCATATGCGGGGCAGTGAAATGAGCTTCCAGGTGAGAGAATGATTCCCATTTCTCGATGACCGTCACGACGTTTGCATTCGTTTGCTGGATGGGAAGTTCTGTTTGGAAGTCCATCGTGGCGGAATATTCCAAACACCCCTCTTCCTCTAGCACCTTGGGAATATTCGCCTTGAGTATTTCAATGAAGGTGTCGCGTTCGGAAGCTTTGACTGTGATGGATGCTATTACGTTTATCATTCTTGTGGCTGTATCAGCTATTGAGCAAACCCATGTCCTCCTCACTACTGCCGAAGCTGCCTACATCAATGTTGTGCTTGTGCAGCAACTCCAGGTAGAGGTTGCAAAGGGGAGTCTGTTTCTCAAGGACAGTATGGGTTTGATGCCGGTAGCCGCCACCGGCCACGATCATCGGCAGGTTGTTGCAAGTATGGTTGGAGGAGTCGCCAAAGTTGCTACCCATCATCACCGTCGTGTGATCAAGCAGGGTCCCACCTTCTTCCTTGATTTGATCCAACTCAAAAAGGAACTGGTTGAAATGCTTGAGAGTATCGATCTCTATGTGGCTGAGCTTGGCAATCACGTCCTTCCTGCCGCCATGATGAGACAAAGTATGCCACCCCCCGGTGGCTCCTGGCACCTTGATGGCTCCATAGATCCAGTCCATGGAGATAGTCATGACGCGAGTCGAGTCGGTCCGGAAAGCCAGTTTCGCCAATTCGAACAGGTTCCTAATCTTGGTGGAGAACACAAACTCCTGATCGTCGCTCAGGGATTTCTCGACCTTCGGCTTACTGGTATTGAGCCAAAACTTTTCGTGGTTTAACTGGAGTTCCAGCTCCGCGATCACTGGTTGGTAACTGTCCAGTTTGCCGTGCTCTGAACCTCGCTTGCGGAGTTGGGCCAGGTCACGGTGAAGACAGCTCAGAATTTCCTGGTCGTTCTTCAACTGCTGCTTTTTTGCCTTCAGGTCCTCTTCCCCAAAGAGCATCCCGAAGATCTTTTCCTCATCGTGCATCGGGGGAATGGCGGAGCCACGATCATTCCAGGAACATCCCCAACCGCGGTCGTAGATACTGAAATTAAGAAAGGGGAAACGGGTCTCTCCACCCATTTTTCGAACCAGCACCTGATCCAGAGAAATGTCGTTCACGAAGTTGGGCGACTCCGGGCTGGGCGTTCCCGTGAGAAAGGATTTTTCTGAGTCGTGGTTGCTGGTATCCATGCCCGGATGAAAGAGGTTCTGGAACACCGTCATCTTTCCCTTGGTCTTCATTCCCTTAAGGTAATCGGACGTTGAGAAATCTCCCTGCTTCTTGGGGAAAAAGTACGGCTCATAGAAACCCAGGCAACTATTAATGAAAATGATACGCTTCGGAGGCTGCTTCCTCCTGCCCTCAGCCCGCAGGCTCAGCGATTTCATAGCCAAGGGAAGCGCCGCCCCGATCTTCAAGAAATCTTTTCTGCTGATGGTTCTCATTCCTGCTCTCCTCTAAGTGAATAGCCCAACACCTTAACAATCAAGTCTTTCATCCGGCATTCCTGCGCGTTCTCCGAAATCATAGCATGGAGGTGGAGGCGTTGCTTCAGGTTCGGCTGGTAGCCATTGGCATACTCGAAGAATTTCTTGGCGAAATTATAAGCAACCTTCTTATGATCAGAGAGCAGAATCTTCTTGAATCCGAACACGTCCTCAAACTTGGACTTATCAATCTCCCCCACTGCGTCCACATCCCCAGCCAATATATGGTAACCCTGTAAACGGAATTGGAAAGTTCCATTATGCGGTTTCTTGACCCGATACTTGCTTCGCCATTGCCCAGTTGCATCAAAGTTCTCGAGGGCGAAACCATAAGGATCGATACTCTTATGGCAGGCATAGCAAACCTTGTTATTCTTATGCTGCTCGATCTGTTCGCGAATCGTAGCAGCCTCCTTGCCGTGTTCGGGCTCGATGGCCTTAACGCTTTCAGGAGGCGGAGAAAGTGTGTTGCCGGCAATATTCTTGGAAACCCATGCACCACGCAGGATCGGAGATGTATCAAAACCATCAGCCGTAACCTTTAATACACTACCCATGGTCAGCAGCCCGCCGCGTGGCACCTCAGGAGCGAACGTCACCTTACGCATCTGTTGACCGATCACCCCTTCGATTCCGTAGTGCTGGGCCAGTCGCTGGTTCAGGAACGAGAAATCCGAATCAATCAGATGTCCAACAGGCAGGTTCTCCTGAATCAAGTGATTAAGATAATCCTCGGTCTCAAGCGGAAGATAATGATTCATAAGATCATCGTACAACGGATATAGCTTGAGAGACGGCGTCACCTTGTTGAACGATCTGAGATTGAGCCATTGGGCACAAAACGAATGGATCATGCGCCGGCTCTTCTCGTCCTTCAGCATCCGTTCGATTTGAGCGGGAATCGTCTGTGCAGAAAGCTTTTCCGTTTTCGAAAGGCTCAAGAGTTCTTCATCCGGGATCGAAAGCCAAAGAATCCGCGAAAGATCAGCCGCCATCAAGTAGGATCGATTGGCATGTTCTCCGGGAGCCATCAGGAAACGATGGGAACAGACTATGGCCTTAAGTCCAACCTTGGCCGCCATAACGAAATCGCCCTGTTCCTTTAAGGAATTGAGGCTCACGCCGTAGTAGGGAGCCAACTCCTCTTCGCTCAAATTCGAGGAAAAGGCCTTTTGGGCAAATCGTTTGATTACTTTTTTCAGATCTTTGGGTGAACTGGAAGCGACCGAGACCTCTATGGTGGAAACCGGCCTTGGCAAGGTCGTCATAACATCGAGTTTCCCGATGGAAGCGAGCGACTTGCCATCCAAGGAAAGGGCGTCAGTCACCAGAAACTTGATGAACCGCTTGGTGGTGGGCTTGGGGAACAGAATGGATTGCTCGTTGGCCAACCCGATTTCGAGTTTCCCTTCCAGGATTGGAGGCCCCCAGGATTTGCCTTCATCGGAGAGATGAATCGAATAGGCCTTTACCTGACCGTTGCCATTGCCCCCCGACCAGGTTGCGTACGAGAGCCCCTCGATTTCCTTGCCCTTCGAATTTTCTAGGATCACGTAATGCGGGGGCTTGGCCAAGGTCGGCTTGAACCGCGTATGCCAGAAGGTCCGGTTCGAACCATCCTGCATCTTTTCCTTTTCCATTCCCTTCTGGAAACTGCTGACGGAGATACTTCCCCCGATCGCCTTCAATTTCGTCAGCGACACGGATGTATTTCTCGCTACCCGGGGAGGCGCATTCATGGGCAATCCATCGAAGATATTTCGATAAGAGCTTGGTAGCCATTCGTCGAGAACGGGACCGCGAACCTTCAACTGCTTGATATAAGCCCCTTGCTCTCCGGTTTTCTTTCGAAAAGTATACTTGGAATAACAGTGTACCGAAACGTTCTCTCCGGGATGAAGGAAAGCCCGCACGGTGTGCGACTTCACATCTCGGTTACCCAGGGAAATGACGCCAAGCAGGCGCTGCTGCTGGGGGCGATCATCCGCATAATAATACTTTCCGGCAAAGACTTGAATACTTACGTCTTCCTTGAAACTCCCCAGCTTCATCGCATCAAAGGTCAATTCATACCATCCCCTCACAGGCGGATCGAAGTTGTCGTAGAAAAAAGAATAACTGTTGCCGTTGTTGGCACGGGTCCACGAAAAGAGAATGCCCTCCTTATATTTCTGGGTGTAGATATTGTAGGTCTTATGGCTGTCCTTTATCCTGTTTGTCACCCAGATACGTTCCTGTGCAAACCCTTTTTCAGGCAAAGCAAATTCGAGCATTTCATCGGCTACAGAGAAATAGGAAGTGAGCATCTCCTTGGTCAACTGAACCCTTCGGTCTGAATCGAAATTGTAAGTACCACGGTCTTCGGGAATCATTCCAGCCAGATCCAGCTTCACGCCCAGCAAATCATTCAGCGAATGAACGAACTCATGACGACTAATCCGCCGGTAGGAATTGGGGGCACTTTCAGTCTGACGCTGCGCCAGCCAACTCAGCATGAGGCGCTTCTCTTCGGCTCTTGGCTGCTTCTTGTTCTTAGGCGGCATCCTCGACGTGATCAGATGCTCAAATATTAGAGAGCCATCAAAATCGTCTTTTTGCAAAAGATTAGCTAAATCAAGATCACCTTTTGTTGTCTCCCCATCATGACAATCAAAGCAGTAATTCTCGAAGTGCTGAAAGGCTTTCTCACCAAGCTTTGATCTAGAAGGATTTGCTTCGGCGAAAAGCGGGGCAGAAACCATCAAGGTCAAGGTGCATATGGTGAGGAATTTCTTCATCATCAATCACTTGGTTTTTCCGAGTAGCTCCACCATCTCCCGGCCCATGGTTCGCCTACGTTCATGAAGGTTTCGGCGTTGCCGCTGTAGTGGCCGCCTTTAGAGAGCGGGTGACTGTAAACGGAAGCGACGTTGTCCTTGAACTCGGGGTACTTGCCGGACCTGCCGTCGACCGCGAACATGGCATTATTCCATTTCACGGTTTTCCTTTTTTGACTTTGTAATGAATCTTGATGCCATATTTGGATTCCACCTTGACTGCGTTATTCTCCTTATAGTCAGGTGAATCATCCTGCTTGCAGGACACCTCAAGGTTTTCGTCGTCAATCCACCTCACTTCAATATCGGTGAAGGCTTTCCAGGTCTTGTGCTTACCCAAAAAGCCGTCTCGTTGATCCAGTTTCTCGCCCGCTTTCCGTAGGCTCGCATTGAAGTAGAAGTAACCGGCCGCACCTCCCCCTGCACAAGAGAAACTCGTGGCGATGAACTTGCCATTGGGTGATTTCTCTTCAGCAACAATCTCGACGGTGTCCGTATCAGGCCCTCCTCCAAAATCAATACAGCCAATCAGAAGCATGGGCAGGCAGAGCACCAACCCAAGCATACGTACCATTTTACATTCGTTCAATTTGATCGAGAGTAGCTTTATTTAGATTGCCCCAAAAGTTCCACCATCGCCTTGCCCATCGCTTCGCCGACATTCATATAGGTCTCGGCATTCCCGCTGTAGTGGCCGCCTGAACTGCCGCCCTTGGACAAGGGATGCGTGTACACGCTGGCGACATTCCCCTTGAACTCAGGGTACTTGCCGGACTTACCGTCCACCGCCTGCATGGCATCCAGGATTTTACCGCCACCATCGGTAGAACCTTTCTTGGTTTGGCCAAGGGAGGCACAGACGAATTTCGCCTTGGGTGCATTGAAGTCCTTGCGAAGCGTCTTGATGAGATGAACCAGGTTCTTCTCGTACCGGCTGGAAAGCGCGGCGCTACGGCTATCCCGATCACCCTGCCACCAGAGAAAGCCGGCGACCTCATATTTCTTGGCCCCGAGATAATACTTGTCGAGTTCCGAGAGAACCTTCTTTGCCCGAGCAATATCACCGTCATATTGCATGCCGGCGTACCATTTAATCTTCTTGGGCTCGGTACCCTTGACCCACTTTTCAGGTGTGCCCTTGTACCCGGGATGAACCCAGGTAACGCCCTTGGCATCGGTGAACTCAAAGCCTTCGCCTCCCGGCGGCAACAGGTCCCAGCCCAGGGCACGGTTGCCGATGCAGCTCTTCAGAATCAGGACCGGCGCGTCGACAGCGTTGCCTATGTGGTGGCCGATGCCAAACTCCGGGCCTATCTTTCCGCCCTTGATGGTCATCCACTCGTTGTTGAATCCCCGCATGCCACCGGTGCCACTACCCATGACGCGCACGTTGCGGACGTCTTTTCGTTCAGTCCAATTACCGGCCACATCAACGAGGTAGGGATACAAGTTCTTTTCCTTAACCGCGTGTTCGAGTGAGCCGTCACCGCCCTTGATTTTTCCGGCCCCCAGCATATTGGACTGCCCCAAGAGGATGTAAACCTGAACGGGCTTACTCATATCCGCCGGTTTACCATCCGGATCGGGCAAAGGTTTGTCCTTAGCCGATACCGACAGGGTTAGGCCCGCCAGCAAACTAGTGGCCGTGAGAGTTTGGATAAGTTTATTTTTTAGTTTCATGTTATTTCTTGGGATTTCGAAGGTTTGAGAAAACATTGCCCGTTGGCTCGGGCGGCAGAGTCGTCTGCCATTGCTCGAGTGTTTTTGTCAGTTCCTTTACGACCTTGGGATGTTTCTCCTTGAGATCATTCTTTTCAAGGGGATCAGTGACCAGATCGTAAAGCTCCACATAACCGGCATCCCGATTAGCAACCAGTTTCCAGTTTTTACTTACCACGGCATAGGACACCCAATGGTCCGACTTGGTTTTGCGAGCCGGCCAGGGGGCAATCGTCTTCCAGAAAAGCGGTTTTTCACGCAGCGCTTTCCCATTTCCTTGCAAGGTCTCCACCTGACTGACTCCATCAGGCCGGTAGGAAGCCGGTAACTTTACCCCTGCAATTTCACAAAAGGTGGGCAGTAAATCCACCGCTGAAAAAATGGAGGTCTTGTCCACCTTACCCGCGGCAATCTTACCGGGCCAACGGGCAATAAAAGGCACCCCTATCCCCCCCTCAAAGAGGGCAGCCTTGTATCCCTTGCGACCTCCGGTAATGCCCTTTGCCGCTGCTATTCCATAGCCCAGTCCTGTTGCGGAATCATAACCGAGAGTCAAGGGTGCATCCGGGGCTCCGCGGGCAGGTCCATTGTCTGAACTGAAAATAACCAGTGTGTTATTGGTTATCTTCAGTCGATCCAAGGCATCAAGCAGTTGCCCTATCCTCAAGTCGGCATGAAAAAGAGTCGCCGCATAGATCGCATCTTTTTCTCCGAGCTTAGCAAAGCGCTTCTGCAACTTGGGGTCCACGTGAAAGGGAGTGTGTGGCTCATGAATCCAGAGGTTGATAAAGAAAGGTTTATCCGCCTTATGGCTTTTCTCAATGAAAGGGATGGCGCTCTTGACGTCGTCGTGCACGTACATCTGGGGCCCGGAACAGTTGAAGGCTCCATATTCGTCAAACCCATATTCACTGGGAAAAGGTGCATCAGGGATCATGTCATTGGCCAAGTGCCATTTGCCAAAGTGGGCAGTCTCGTAACCTGCACTTTTAAGGAAGCGCGACAAAAGTGGGGCCTTGGGGTCCAGCCAATCGGGCATGTTACGCCTGGCATTACTGGGCACCCAGGCGAAGTGCCCGTCAATATTGTAGCGTGCGGGAAAATGCCCGGTCATGATCGCAGTGCGACTGGGGGAACACACGCCACTGGCAGTGGTAAACCGGTGAAAGTCAGTTCCTTCCTTTGCCAGACGATCAATATTGGGGGTCTTCACATAAGGATGCCCGTGGCAACTGAGATCGCCCCATCCCCAGTCATCTGCAAAGATGAAGAGTATATTGGTTGGCGGCTCATTCGCAGAAGCCTGCGGAGCAAGCCCAATAATAAGCAGCGCAATAAATGATATTATTCTATCCATAAGACTTCGGTCCCGACCTGCTACTTTTCAAGGTGCACGGTTACCTGCAGCCACAACTCATGCGCGAACAAGGCTAGGATATGTCCCATTGCGATTACAAGACCCGCGCTTATCGGGATAAGTATTTTTTATTCACATCAGTTTTCCGTTCTAATGGATGCTTCTTTTTCTCATCCAAAATCTTCTGCTTCATCGAGGCCGGGTGGATTGCAGCGCGGCAGCGAAGTGGGTGGCCAGTTCGGCAATCTCTTTTTCACCGTGCGCCAGGGAGAGGTAGAGCTTGGTGCCCATCGGGTTGAGGAACACGCCCAGCCGCAGCATTTCCAGCATCACGGCGCGGCCGCGCTGGCGATCGGCGGCGAGCCAGTCGCGGTGGCAAAGCACCGGGCGATCGAGGAACACCGACTGCGCCAGCGGCCCGTCGCCGAGCACCTGCGCCGTCTCGCGCGCTTGGCCAAGCGCGCGCTCAAGGCGCTTCCGCAATAACCGCCCCATCGCGTGCAGCCGGTCGTAAACACCCGGCTCGCTGAACAGGTCGATGGTGGCCAACGCCGCCGCCGCAGACACCGGGTTGCCGCCCGTCGTCGAGGCGGACCACGCGTAGTTCGGCCCAGGCAAACGCTGCTCGTTCACCGCCTCCATGATGTCCGCGCTACCCCCGAACGCGCCGATCGGGAAGCCGCCGCCCAGCCCTTTGCCGTACGCCACGAGGTCGGGCGACACGCCGTAATATTCCTGCGCGCCGCCCAGGGCCAGGCGGAAGCCGGTGACCACTTCGTCAAATACCAGCACGATGCCCCGCTTGGCCGTGGCCTCGCGCAGTCCCTGCAAAAAACCGTCCACCGGCGTGATGCAGCGGTGCAGCGGCTCGACGATCACGGCGGCCAAATCGGCGGCGTGGTCGGTTAGAATTTGCTCCGTCGCCGCGAGGTCGTTGTACGGCGCGACCAACACATCGCGCTCGACCCACGGCGCGCCGGTGCCAGCCGGATCGGGCTGCGGCAGCGCGGGCGGATCGCTGCCGACGAGGCTCGTCACTCCCTCCGGATGTTGCCCGTGATACGCGCCCTCGAATTTCAAAATCTTCGCCCGCCCGGTCGCCGCTCGCGCCGCCCGCAAACACAGCATCGTCGCCTCGGTGCCGCTGGCAACAAAACGGATGCGCTCGACACACGGGCTGATGTCGGCGATGCGCTCAGCGAGCTCGACCATCGGCCGGGTGACGGCGGCAAAGTTCGCGCCGTTCGCCGCCGCCGCGTTGGCTGCCTCGAGCACTTTCGGGTGCGCGTGGCCGACGAGCGCCGCGCCCCACGCCATCGTCATGTCGAGATACTCGCGGCCGCCGGTGTCCCACACGCGGCAGCCCCGCCCGCGCTCGATCACCGGCGCGTCGCCCTCCGGAATGCCGTATTCGCCGTTGGAGCCATCGGGGAAAAACCGAAGCGCCCGGTCGCGAAAGTTGTCTTGTGAATCGTTCATGTTTTTACGCGCAGTTGCCAAATATAACCTCTACAAAAATCGTTTGCGCTCTCCCAGGCCCTCTCCCGGTGGGAGAGGGAGCTTAGCCAAGCGGCAAAAGGTAGGGATGGCTGTCCCCCAGCCGTCCACAAATACCCTGCCCGCTTGGCCGGGCCCGCGTCCCGTTTGATTCCTTGTCCCTCAGAGAGAAGGTGGCCGAAGGCCGGATGAGGGTGAAACCCCGCGGCTGGTTTTTCGTAATAGCACTACCGTGCGTTTCGCGATTAAATCACAGACCCAGGCGCTTGGCCAAGTTTTCAGCGACGTCCTCGACCTTGGCCCCGGAGCCGCACGACTTGACGCCGTCGGTCATCATCGTCAGGCAGAACGGGCAGCCGACGGCCACGGTTTCCGCACCGGTCTCGATCGCCTCCTTTGCGCGCAGCACGGACACTCGCTCATCGGCTTCCTCTTCCATCCACATCCGCCCGCCACCGGCACCGCAGCAGAATGTTTTTTCGCGGCGCTGCCCCATCTCGCTGATGCCGTCGCCGAGCAGATCGCGCGGCGCTTGGTGTACGCCGTTGACGCGAGCGAGATAACACGGGTCGTGATAGGTCACCGAGCCAGTACGTTCGGGCGCGGCGAGTTTGCCGTCGTCGATCAGTTGCTGCAGAAACTCGGTGTGATGCACGACCTCGAATTGGTCGCCGAACTGCGGGTAGTCGTGCGTCAGCGAATTCATGCAGTGCGGACATTGCGTGAGGATTTTTCGCACGCCATGCTGTTTCAACGTCGCGTGGTTTTTCTCGGCCAATTCCTGAAACAAAAACTCGTCGCCGAGCCGCCGGGCCGAGTCGCCGGTGCAACATTCGTTCGGGCCAAGCACGGCGAAGTTCACGCCGGCCTTGATCAGCAACTTGGCGATGGAGCGGGTGACCTTCTGCGCGCGACGATCGAACGATCCGGCGCAACCGATCCACCACAGAATTTCGAAGTCGGGATGGTCGCTGGCCAACGGCACCTCGAGTCCGTCCGCCCACGCCAAGCGCTCGGCCTGCGGGAAGCCCCACGGGTTGCCCTTGGTTTGCATTTGGCGCATCGAGTTCGCGGCGGATCCGGCCAGCGCACCCTCGGCGGCGCGGTCGCGGCGCAGCTCAAACAACAAGCCAAGCGGATCGACCCGCACCGGGCAGGCGGTCACACAGGCGTTGCACGAGGTGCACGCCCAGACGGTCTCGGCCTGAATCGTGTCGCCGTGCAGCGCGACCGACCCGCCGTTGGCGGTCACCTCCATCAACCCCTTCAAGTCCTGCACGACCGCCTTGGGCGAGAGCGGCTTGCCGGAGGCGAACGCCGGACACGCCTCCTCGCAACGACCGCACTCCATGCAGGCGTCGAGACTCAACAGTTGCTGCTGGTCGAGGTGTGCGATCTCCGAGACGCCGACCACGCCGGTTTCCTCCACGTCCTCGATGGAAATTGGCGCCAATTGGCCAAGCGACGGCGTGGAAAAAAACAAGTTCGCCGGGCCGGTGATGAAATGAAGCAGCCGAGTGAACGGAATCATCGCGAAGAAACCAAACACCATCAACGAGTGCATCCACCAAACAGACAAGTGCGCCGAGCGACTCGTCGCCTCACTCATCCCGCCGAAGATTTTGGCCAAGACGGCGCCGACCGGTGAACACCACAGCGCCAACCCTTCCGGCCGATCCCAGACTATACGCAGCCCCTCGACGAAGTAGCCCGTGACGCCGATGCCGAGAAACAGGCCGAGCGCCGTCCAGTCGCTCGCACGATGCCCGACGCTGCTTGGCCGCCGCATCCGACGCCACAGGAACAAACTGATGCCGATGATGAACAGCAGACCAAACAGATCGAGCGCCCCCTCGTAAATCACGTAATACCAGCCATGATGAAAATGAAGTTTTTCGGATACCTTGCCCGCAAGGTGGTCGACCTCCAGCAGCGTCGTGCCGAGAAACAGCATCATAAACCCAGCGAACATCATGATGTGCGCCCAACTGGCCAGGCCACGGCCACGAACCCGTTTTTGTCCGAGACCCTCCTTCAGCAACCGACCGAGGCGCGGCTTCAATCGCGCAAAATTGCCGAGCAGAATTTCCCTGATGGCAACCGGCCTGCCCTGCCGCCAAAGTTTCCAGCGCCGCCAAACGCCCCAGCAAAATACCAGCAACGACGCCACGGCCATCACGTAAAATGCAATGACCGACGACGGCGGAATATTGCCGAACGTCTCGCGCGTCAACTGAATCACCTGTTCGTCCATCACATTTTCACTCGTTCGGATTTCGGATCGTAGGCCGGTTGCAGTGACAGCTTGGCCGGCACTC
>Ga0233433_10001199_pt1 | contig 25528 bp, 21 predicted proteins | sample SI_122_August201_5_FD_179868 | JGI IMG/M metagenome (GOLD analysis project Ga0233433, IMG submission 179868) | Seawater microbial communities from Saanich Inlet, British Columbia, Canada - SI_122_August2016_100_MG | ecosystem: Environmental > Aquatic > Marine > Inlet | place: Canada: British...
GGATGACCTCAGGTGAGCTATTAAAATATCGGAAAGGGTTTTTAATCCAAAAAGGCTACGGAGCATCAATTGGCTGCTCAAGCCAATTTACTCTGACACTGCCCGTTTGAGGCTTTGATCTAGCTCAAACTGCCGTCTTTCCGACGCGCCTTCAAAAAGGCTGTCATGTGAAACGCGGTCTGCGCCGGCTGATATCGTGCCGCTTTGCCCTCCGGACAGGCGCGTCGGGCCCGACATCCAAGTTCCATGCAATCGGCACCGTCGCGACCCTCGGGATGGTACGCGCAAGCCGGTACGTCGTAGCCGGACGGACTGAACGCATGGACCGGACAGGTCGAGAGGCACGGTTTGCCTGGGCAAGTCTCACAGGGCGACAGTCGTTTGTCGGCGATTGGCAATGATAGTCGTTCGTGCAACGCCACTGCGCCGCGATAACCGTGCCAAAGCCCGTAGTCGGGGTGAATGAACATGCCCAGTGGCGAGGCTTGGCAGGGCTCAGCCTTTTGGGCCCAACGCTGGAACGGCAAGTGGGGCTTTTGAAACGGGTACAAGGCGAGGCCGCCAAATGCCTCTGCCAAGGGGGCCAGGACATCGCGCGACCAATCGTCCAACAAATCACGTGCCGGGTCCCGGCAAGCGGAGAAGGCATCCCACATGTCCGGCCCAGCATTGCCGGCCAGTACCAGCGTCGCCGTCGGGTGACCGGGCTTGACGTCGGGCACGCCGTCATCTGGCTCTGGGTGAAATGCACCGCGCGGCGTCAGTCCTACCTTGCGGAAGGCATCGTTGAGCGTTGCCAGTTCCATTGGCAATTCACCGTGCCGGCGCAACGCCGACGGTGGTACGGGTAAAGGTCTCGACGAAATCCACCAGCCGGTCGGATGCATCCGCCGCGCCGTCCGCGTCACCGGCCGCGATGGCCCGGGCGACTGCGGCATGCAGTCGTGCGCACAGCGGCATATCGGCGGCCTCCTTGTTGTGGACGTACCAGAACCGGCGCGATAACCCGTTCATCAGGCCGATGGCGCGAACCGCATACTCATTGTGTGCTGCCTTGGCGAACAGGTCATTGAAGGCGATGTCGTGGCGCATGAAGGCGATGTCATCGTTGTCCCGCGATGCCTTTTCCATTCCATTGGCAATTTCCAAAAATGCGTCGCGTTCCTCATCCGATCGACGCACGGCGCCGGCGCGGGCCATCAACCGCTCGAGTTCGCGCCGCACTTCCAAGACCAAAAGCTGTTTGCCGGGATTGATTTCGGAGACCAGGATTCCCTTGCGCGGAAGAATGACGATCAGACTTTCGCGCGCCAATCGTTGCAGGGCCTCGCGGATCGGTGTGCGGCCAATTCCCAATTGCGTCGAAAGCGCCGTCTCGGAGAGCACCGCGCCAGGCTGCAATTGGAGCGTGACAACCCGTTCCTCCAACTCGCGATACGCCCTGTCCGTCAGACTGCCGGTATTCTCATCAAGGGATTTCGGGTCGGTTTGTTGCGATGGCATCTGCGCATTCCGTTTCAATTGTTCTTGCCGCGCTCTTATATCTGCTTTCGCTTCTCCACCAAAGAAGCGAATTCGTCATACACCTTGTCGTCGACACTATAAGTGTGATCTTCATCGGGGAAGCTGCCTTCTTTGACCTCGTTCACATATTGCTCGATGCCGGCGATGGCAACCTCCGTCAGCTTGGCGTAGCGCTTGGTGAATTTTGGCTTGAAATCCGTAAACACACCGAGGAGATCGTAACCCAGCAGAATCTGCCCGTCCGTCCCGACGCCGGCGCCGATGCCGATCGTCGGGATCTCCAACTGCTCGGAGATCAGTTTTGCGATCCTGCCGGGCACTGCCTCGAACTCAAGCATGAAACAGCCGGCGTCTTGTATGGCGAAGGCGTCTTCGAGAATCTTCATCGCGGTGACCGCCGTTCGGCCTTGTATCTTGAAGCCGCCGAACATGGCCACCGTGTGCGGGGTCAGACCGATATGCGATGCCGTCGGAATCCCGGCATCGACCAAGGTCCGCAGGATATGCGCCTGGCTCTTGCCGCCCTGCGGTTTCACCGCATCGCTGCCGGCGTCCTGCATGAATCGGGTGGCGTTGGCCAACGCGCAATCCACGGTGTTGTAGCTCTGGTACGGCATACAGCCGAGCACGAAGGTATTCGGCGCGCCGCGTCTTACGGCCTGGCTGTGCATGACCATCATGTCCATCGTTGCCGGTATGGTATTGGCGTGCCCATGTGAGATCATCGCCAGGCTGTCGCCAACCACGGCAACATCAACACCGGCCATCTCGCCCCATTGTGCGGAGGTATAATCGGGCACCGACATGTACACCATCTTCTCACCGGTAGTTTTTGATTCGCGTATTTCGGTGATCGTGCGCTTCTTGCGGTTGGGCATATCAGCCAAAATGGCCTCCTGTTGTCTGATGTATTAAGAATATATCAGGCTCAATGATAGTGAGCATCTAGGTTTTGGGTCAACATTACAAATTGAACCGGTGAGGACCGCAACTATTGTTGAGCGGCCTCAAGCCCCGGCGCAATGCCGGACAGCATCGGCGATCGCTTTGACGTTGGCCATCGGCGCATTCAACGGCACCGCGCACTCAGGAGCAATGATATCGATACCAGTTTCCAACTGTCCTTACCAAAAATTCGATCCGTTGATGAAGGCTTGACGGATTGATTGATCCAGTGACGATGATCGGATCATGTTTGATGTCTTGCGCACGATAGTTTGGTGCTTCATTCGCCGACTTATTTTTGGTCCTGCCACGGAAGATGAATTGCTGATATTGCGGCACCAAGTCATTGCGTTGCAGCGACAATTGGACCGGCCACTGAAGCTTTCAGCCTGGGACCGACTGTTCTTCACCACCATCTACAAGGTGAACCCGCGGGCGCTATTGTCGATGTTGATCGTCAAACCGGATACGGTCGTACGCTGGCATCGGGCTGGTTTTCGCCTGTTCTGGCGCATCAAGTGCCGTCGTGGCGTTGGGCGGCTAAAAGTGCCCACGGAGATACGTCGACTGATCAGGGAAATGAGTAGGGCAAACCCACTTTGGGGCGCGCCCCGCATCCACGGGGAACTTCTGAAACTAGGCATCAACATATCGCAATCGACTGTCGCGAAATACACGGTGAAACGACGTGGACCTCCGTCTCAATCGTGGAAGACGTTCTTAAGAAATCATGCGGATGGCATCGCGACGATTGACATGTTTGTTGTGCCGACACTCGGTTTTAAAGTGCTTTATGGTTTGGTAATCCTTGAGCATAGCCGCCGGCGAATTGTTCATGTCAATGCGACTTATCATCCGACTGCGGAATGGATTTCACGTCAGATCGTCGAAGCATTTCCGTGGGACGAGGCCCCCGACTTCCTGTTACGCGATCGCGATGCATCATATGGGACGATTTACCGCGAAAGAGTGGTCGCGATGGGTATCCGGGACCGACCGGTTGCGCCGCGATCGCCATGGCAGAACGGATATGTAGAACGGGTCATCGGGTCGATCCGACGGGATCTGCTCGATCATGTTGTCATATTGAATGAACGCCATTTGCGAAAATCGCTGCATAAGTATGCCGATTATTACAACGGCTGCAGAACCCATCTCGGTCTAGATAAAGACACGCCGTTTGGCCGCATTGTTCAGACCGTCGGGCGGATCATTGCCACCCCCAAACTCGGCGGCCTGCATCACGCCTACGTCCGGATGTGATTTTTGGTAGGGACAGATCAGTGATAACCCCAATGTAGAAACCTGGAAATTGGAAACCGGCACAGTCTGGCTGTCGAAAGTGGCCAACAGAGACTATTCAACAATTCCGGCCAATTCGTCTCTCTTCCGCCCTCTCTGGTCATTGGCGAGCGTCCCAAAGCCCCCGGAACTGCGGGCTTTGGGGGCAGTAACAGTCTGGCTATGGGTTCGTATAAGGAATAATGGTGGGCCCGGCAGGACTCGAACCTGCAACCAGACCGTTATGAGCGGCCGGCTCTAACCAGTTGAGCTACGGGCCCACCGAGGGCCGCCGCACTGGGCGGCCCAAAACATTAAGAAGGGGCGGGGTGCTCTTTTGCGCCCCGCCCCTGAATTTTTCTTCCCCGGTCTTTCCGAGGCCCTAGTAATCCAGGAAGCTCCGGAGTTTTCTGGACCGGCTCGGGTGCTTCAGTTTGCGGAGCGCCTTTGCCTCGATCTGTCGTATTCGTTCGCGGGTAACGGAGAATTGCTGACCGACCTCTTCCAAGGTGTGGTCGGTGTTCATGCCGATCCCGAAGCGCATGCGCAAGACACGTTCTTCGCGCGCCGTGAGTGAAGCCAGGACCCGGGTCGTGGTTTCGCGCAAATTCGCCAGAATAGCGGCGTCCAGCGGCTGCACGGCGTTCTTGTCCTCGATGAAATCGCCCAGATGACTGTCTTCTTCGTCGCCGATGGGGGTTTCCAGCGAAATCGGTTCCTTGGCGATCTTCAGGACCTTGCGGACCTTTTCCAGGGGCATCGAGAGTTTGCCGGCCAATTCTTCAGGCGTCGGCTCGCGGCCGATTTCATGCAGCATCTGACGCGATGTGCGGACCAGTTTGTTGATGGTCTCGATCATGTGGACGGGAATACGAATGGTCCGGGCTTGATCGGCGATGGAACGCGTGATCGCCTGTCTGATCCACCAAGTGGCGTAGGTCGAGAACTTGTAGCCGCGCCGGTATTCGAATTTATCGACGGCCTTCATCAAGCCGATGTTGCCTTCCTGGATCAGGTCCAGGAACTGCAGGCCGCGGTTGGTGTATTTCTTGGCGATGGAAATCACGAGGCGAAGGTTGGCCTCAATCATTTCTTTCTTCGCCTTGGTGGCTTCGCGCTCACCCTTTTGGACGGTCGAGACGATACGCCGGTATTCGGCGACGGGCAGGCCGGCTTCCTGAGAAATTTCGGTGATGCCTTCGCGAATCTTGACGACATCGTCCTTGTGGGTGGTGCCGAATGTCTGCCAGCCTTTAGTCTTGTTCTTGACGACTTTGTTCAGCCATGCCGGGTCGATCTCATTGCCCCGGTACTGCTCAAGGAAATCTTCGCGCTTGATCCGGCTTTTGGTGGCGAGCCGCAGCAATTTGCCTTCGAAACCGATGAGCAAACGATTTAATTCGTAGAGCTGTTCAACCAGCTGTTCGATCCGGTTGTTGTTGAGGTGCACGTCCTCCATGAGTTTCACCAATTCTTGGCGGAGCTTGCCGAAACGTTTTTCCTGGCTGGGCTTGATTTCGCCGGTGCCCTGCATGGCGTCGAGGCGGATCAATTGCAGTTTATGAAGTTTCTTGTAAGTTTTGGCCAACTTCTCAAAAGTTTCCAAAACCTCTGGCGTCAGCTTGGCTTCGAGTGCTGCCAGCGACAGATTGGCTTCTGCGTCTTCGTCGTCTTCGTCGTCGTCGCGGGCACCTTCGCCGCCTTCCGCGCCTTCGGTTTTCTTTTCGTCATCCTTGGCCGGCTTGTCGGCGACGGCGGGCTTGGCCGGTGCGTCCTTTGCGGCGGGATCAGCCGTTTGCTGGCCACCTTCCGCGTTGTTGGCATTTTCGTTGTTGTTGGCGTTATTGGGGGAGCCTGGACCACCGCCATGGGTGGCGTCCAAATCAATGATATCGCGAAGCAGCATTTCACCGTTGATCAGAGCGTCATGCCAACTGACGATGGCTTTGATGGTCAGCGGGCTTTCACAGATACCGCCGATCATCATGTCGCGGCCGGCTTCGATCCGTTTAGCGATGGCAATTTCGCCTTCGCGTGACAGCAATTCGACGGAGCCCATTTCACGCAGATACATGCGCACCGGGTCATCAGTGCGACCAAGATCGGCCTCATTGACATTGCCACTGGCGGCCTGTGGTTCCGGCTCGGCCTTGTCTTCGGTTCCCGCTTGGTCGGTCTCCGCCTCGTCGTTCTCGACTACGTTGATGCCCATTTCGGACAACATCGACATGGTGTCTTCAATCTGTTCGGAAGACACCTGATCGGGCGGCAGCGCCTTATTCAGGTCGTCATAAGTGACGTAACCCTTTTCCTTGCCCTGGGCGACCATCTTTTTGACGGCGCCACCCAGTGAATCGATCAACGGACGATCACCGCTTTCCTCCTGAGAAGCCGCGGGTTCTGCTGTCGTCGCTTGCGCTGCTGCTGCTTTCGCCAATTTTCATACCCCTGAAATCTGTACTCGACCGATCCGTGACCAGCCTGGGCGTCCGTGACGCCGTTCGAAATATTCGTCTAACTGTTCGAATGTCTGCGCCTACCGAAATACGTGTCCGTTGGCTTCTTCTTCGCTCAATGCAAGTTTCTGGTCTCTCAATATTTCTAACCGCTCGCGTCCGGCCTCAGATGGGTTCGCCTGATTAGCCCGTTTCGCTTCCTCAATTTCCTTCGCTAATTCCCAATTACGAAGTTTGCGGAAACGTCCATTCCACTCCGATAGGGCAATTTCCTGTGACGCGTTTGGTCCGACAATCGGGTCGGATTTCAATTCACGAATACGTCCGAGCGGGCCACCATAATCGCGTTCTATAAGGTGGGTTGCTAATGCCCCTGTTTCAAGTCCGGGATTATCCGCCAGCGTCTTTAAAACCTCCTGGCGGATTTTGTCAAGGTCTGGCGCGGAAAAACTCATAGTTCCAAGGCGTTCGCCGATTTCATCAAAGCTGCTTGGATGATAGATAATGACTGCTAACAGGAATATTTCATCGTCTTCGATGGGGCTGCGCAAAGCAGGCTTTCCGGTACCGACATGCATATTGGGCGTCCAGCCACGATCTTTGGCGGATTTTCGCTTCCAATTACCACCGCTTCTCGTCCCTGCCTCGTCGCCGGCGGCCTTCGGCCACAGGCGTTCGCTGAATAAACGCGAAAAATGGCTGCGTACGGTGGGATCCTGAATGCGGCGAGTGTGTTCATCGAGCCGCGCTTGCAGCGCTGCGCGGGCCTCAGCCGAGCTTGGAATACGACCGCCAGATTCGTTTTGCCATAAAACCTCGGACAGCGGCAGCGCGGTGGCCAGAATATCGTGCATGGCGCCCACACCTTGGCGGGTAATCAACGTGTCAGGGTCCTCGCCGGATGGTAATTGAGCAAACCTGAGGCCGTAACCGGGCTTCAAGTGCTGCAAGGATCGTTCTGCTGCCTTAGCGGCGGCGCGCTGGCCGGCAGCGTCCCCGTCAAAGCACAATATCGGTTCGCGGATGATCTTCCACAATATCTGGACCTGGTCTTCGGTCAGCGCTGTGCCCAAGGGCGCCACCCCATGGCTGATGCCGGCCCGCGCCAGGGCAATGACGTCCATATATCCTTCGGTGACAATGATGGTGTCGGCCTTGCGGGCGGCGGGCGATGCTAGATGCAGGCCATAGAGATTAGCGCCCTTGTGAAACAACGGCGTTTCCGGAGAATTCAGGTATTTCGGCTCGCCGTCGCCGAGAATTCGGCCGCCGAAGGCGATCACCCGACCGCGGCGATCCCATATGGGAAACATCACCCGGCCACGGAATCGGTCATAGGGTTCCCGCCCCCCATCACGCTCGTCGCGATGGTCACGTTCCGGCTGGATCAACAAGCCCGCCGCCACGGAAAGTCCCTCGTCGACGCCTTCGCGGGCCAGTGCTGTTTTCAACCTATTGCGTCCGGCCGGCGCGAACCCCAGGCGGAACCGGCTGATGGTCTCGTCATCCAGGCCTCGATCATACAGATATTCCAAAGCCGGTTTGCCTTCGGGCATGCGCAATGTTTTCTCAAACATTGCCGCCGCCATTTCTGTGACATCAAGAAGGGTTTGGCGTTGTTTCTGGCGTTCGCGTTCTTGCGGGGTGTCGGTGGGGACTTCCATGCCGGCTTCGCCGGCAAGACGTTCGACGGCTTCGGGAAAACTCAGGCCTTCGGTTTCCATGAGGAAATCAAAGACGCTGCCATGCGACTGGCAGCCGAAACAGTGATAGAAGCCTTTTTCTTCGTTGACCGTGAAGCTTGGCGTCTTTTCCTTGTGGAACGGGCACAAGCCCTGGTGCTCACGGCCCTTGCGCGTCAGCTTGACCTTGCGCCCGATAATATCGACCAAGCCGGCCCGGCCGCGCAATTCGTCAAGAAATTGATCGGAAAATGCCATTTGGCAAATCTACTCCAGCCCATACATGATCGCTGGGCTCGGAAATACCGCGCCGCTCGCGGCCTTCAAATTATCGCTTAGAGAAGGTCGAAGAAAGCAGGATTTCCGCGAGTTTTCGACAGTTTGTTCGCTGGGTTATCCACAGGTAGTGGATGAGGCTGCCGGAGTTCGCGGCATGGCCCGAGACCATGAGAAGTGCGAATCGGCGATGTCGAGATGGCTGAAAGCGCTCAGCCGAGGCGTGCCTTGACTACCGCGCTGGCCTTGCCAAAATCCATTTTGCCGGCAAAGCGTTCTTTCATAGCGCTCATCACCTTGCCCATGTCCTTGAGTGATGTCGCTTCCAGTTCGCTGACCAATTCGCCGACGGCCTCATCGATTTCGTCATCTGACATCTGGGCCGGCAGAAAGCGCTCTATGACCGCGATTTCGCCGGCTTCTTGCTGCGCTAATTCCATCCGGCCGCCTTTTTCATAGGCTTCGATGCTGTCGCGGCGTTGTTTGATCATCGATTGCAGGAGGGTGAGGATTTCGTCCTCGGCGATGCCGTCCATGTTGCCTTTTGACCGCGCCGCGATATCACGGTCTTTCAACGCCGCCAGAATCAGCCGGAGCGTTGAGACGGCGAGCGTTTCTTTGGCCTTCATGGCCGTCTTGTAGGCGTCTTTAATTTCCGTGCGTAACAACGCTGAAATCCCTCGCGAGTCGCGGAAAAACGGAGCCTATCGTAAACGCTAGAGAAAGGCAACCAATGGAAATAATTTAAGCCATTGAAAACAAACGATTATTTTCAAAAATACAGCACTTGACCTGGCCCGGCGTATTGCTTAAGAGTCCGCCAACCGACGTTCTCCGAAGGTACTTCATACAGATGAACGACGACACAAAGGCTAACCCGCCCGCCGGCACCCAAGACCGGACGGGCGATTTTTTTGGCGCGCGACCGGCCGTCGATGCATCCGCAGCGCGTTCCATTAGCGATATTTCAACGTCGCGACCTCCGGGTGCAGACGCGGCCGTCGTACTTGCTGACGGTGAAGTATTTTGGGGTCAGGGCGCCGGCGCGCCGGGCATGAGTGTGGGCGAGGTTTGTTTCAACACCGCACTCACCGGTTATCAGGAAACATTGACCGACCCCAGTTACGCAGGGCAGTTGATTACATTCACCTTTCCTCACATCGGCAACGTCGGGACCAATCCTGAGGACCTTGAGACAAAAACCCCGGCCGCCCGGGGTTGTATCTTGAGGGAGTCCATCACCGAGCCTGCCAACTGGCGTTCCGCTAAGCATTTGAACGATTGGCTGAAATCCATGTGGTTGACGGCGGTGACCGGTATCGACACTCGGCGCCTGACCCGGCGGATCCGCGATGGTGGCGCGCCCATTGGCGCTTTGGTATTCAATCCCGGTGGTATCCCTGATATTGAAGCCGCCCAGAAAGAAGCCGCCGCCTGGCCTGGATTGGAAGGCATGGACTTAGCCAAGGACGTGACCTGTGCGGAGACCTACAGCTGGAACCAGACCGAATGGGCCTTGGATGGCGGCTTCGGTAAGTTAACAGACCCGAAATTCCACGTGGTTGCCGTCGATTTCGGCGCCAAGCACAACATTCTGCGCTGTCTGGCCTCATCAGGATGCAAGGTTACCGTGGTTCCGGCCACCGCCAGCGCCAAGGATGTGCTGAGCCATGAGCCCGACGGTGTGTTTCTGTCCAACGGACCGGGTGATCCGGCGGCCACCGGCAAATACGCCGTGCCGATGCTGAAAGGCGTCATGGAAGCCGGCATCCCAATTTTCGGAATTTGCCTGGGCCATCAAATTCTGGCCCTGGCGCTGGGTGCATCGACGCACAAAATGCACATGGGACATCGCGGCGCCAATCAGCCGGTCAAAGACCTAAAGACCGGCAAGGTTGAGATCACCAGCCAAAACCACGGCTTCGTGGTCGATGCTGATACATTGCCCGCCGGCGTCACCGCAACTCATGTCTCGCTATTCGACGGCAGCCTCGAAGGCCTCAGCGTCGACGGCAAACCAATCTTTTCCGTCCAATACCACCCCGAAGCTTCCCCCGGCCCGCAGGACAGCCATTACCTGTTCGACCGGTTCGTCGGGCTGATGGAGAGTTCAACATGAGTAGTGGATTGATTGCAGAGTTTGTCTCTGAGTTGAAATCGATCACTGTCATGGAGATCGATCCCGCCGAGGTACTGGAACGTGTCACGCCGGTGATGAAAAAGATGGCCAAAGACACGAGCTGGGTGCGGCCGGAGTTTTATGAGGCGGATGAAGACCAGGGGTTCGGGATTACGATCTTGAACGAAGAAGACGATCATTCCTTACTGGTTGAGGCGATTTGCTGGCTGCCGGGGAAGGGCGTGGCACCGCATGATCATCAGACCTGGGGCATCGTCGTCGGTATCGATGGGGTCGAGATCAATGTCGATTGGGACCGCATGGACGACGGCGGAAAGCTCGGGTTCGCGGACCTGAAGAAAGCGCGCGAAACTAGTGTTGAGCATGGCGTTATCGTGAGCTTTATGCCTGACGACATTCACAGTGTCCGCAATGACGCCGAAACGACGTCGCTATCGCTGCATGTCTATGGGGTGACGCCGTCGACCTTGCCGCGTTCCGAGTTCGACCCCATCAACAAGACCCAAAAACCGTGCCCGCAACGCAAGCGGACGGTGGCGGCCGAATAGGAAGCTGAACGCAGCATGCCCAAACGTACAGATATCCAATCCATCCTGATCATCGGCGCCGGGCCGATTGTTATCGGCCAGGCGTGCGAGTTCGATTACTCGGGCGCCCAGGCGTGCAAGGCGCTCAGGGAAGAGGGCTACCGGGTGATCTTGGTGAATTCCAACCCGGCCACCATCATGACCGATCCGTCGATGGCGGACGCGACGTATGTCGAGCCGATCACGCTTGAAATGATGGAGCGCGTGATCGAGAAGGAAAAACCTGACGTCTTGTTGCCGACCATGGGCGGGCAAACCGGGTTGAACATGGGTATTGAGCTGGCGCGCTCGGGCATATTGGAGCGTCACGGCGTTGAAATGATCGGCGCCGATGCCGACGTCATCGCCAAGGCCGAAGACCGTCAATTGTTCCGCGACGCCATGCAATCGATTGGCCTGGATTGCCCGATAAGTGCCGTCGTCACCAATATGGATGAGGCCCGCGTCGTCATGACCGAGATCGGTCTACCGCTGATCATCCGCCCGTCTTTCACGTTGGGCGGCATCGGTGGCGGGATTGCCTACAATAAGGAAGAATACGAAAAGATCGTCGCGGGCGGCCTAGCGGCCTCGCCGGTGAGTGAGGTTCTGGTTGAGGAATCGGTTCTCGGTTGGAAAGAGTTCGAGATGGAGGTGGTCCGCGACCGGGCCGACAATTGCATCATCGTGTGTTCCATCGAAAACGTCGACCCCATGGGCGTGCATACGGGTGACAGCATCACCGTGGCGCCGGCGCTGACGCTGACCGATAAGGAATACCAAATCATGCGCAACGCCTCGATTGCGGTGCTGCGCGAAATCGGCGTCGATACGGGCGGCTCCAATGTGCAGTTCGCCGTGGATCCGAAAACCGGGCGGCTGGTGATCATTGAAATGAACCCCAGGGTGTCGCGGTCCTCGGCGTTGGCATCAAAAGCCACCGGATTTCCCATCGCCAAGATCGCCGCGAAATTGGCGATCGGGTATACCCTCGACGAGTTGGACAACGATATTACCGGGGTGACGCCGGCGAGTTTCGAGCCGACCATCGATTACGTGGTTGTCAAAATTCCGCGGTTCACGTTTGAGAAATTTCCCGACACCGATCCCTTGCTGACGACGTCGATGAAGTCCGTCGGCGAGGCCATGGCCATCGGCCGGTGTTTCCAGGAAGCCCTGCAAAAGGGCCTCCGGTCCATGGAAACCGATCTGACGGGCCTCAATGAAATTGAGATCGAAGGCGCCATGGTCGGCGGCGAATTGGACCGTGATGCGGTCCGCGCCGTCCTGGCTGAGAGGCGGCCCGAACGCATTCGCTATATCGCCCAGGCCATGCGCATGGGCATGCCCTATGACGAAATTCAGCGCGCCTGCGGCTTCGACACATGGTTCTTGGATCAGATCAAAGGCATTATTGATGAGGAAGCCGACATCCGCGCCAAGGGGTTGCCCGATAACGGCTTCGGCATGCTCAGGATCAAGAAAATGGGCTTTTCCGATGAGCGCCTGGCGGAATTGACCGGCGGTAGTGCCACGGAAATTGCCCACGGGCGGCGTGCCATCGGCGTGACGCCGGTGTTCAAGCGGGTCGATACCTGTGCCGGCGAGTTCCCGAGCCAGACGTCTTATATGTATTCGTGCTATGAGGGCGACGGTAGCCGACCGCCGGAAAATGAAGTTGAGCCGACGGAACGCAAGAAGGTGGTGATCTTAGGCGGGGGTCCGAACCGGATCGGCCAGGGGATCGAGTTCGACTATTGCTGTGTCCACGCCGCTTTCGCGATACGTGAAGCCGGTCACGAGGCGATCATGGTCAACTGTAATCCGGAAACGGTATCTACCGACTATGACACGTCCGACCGGCTGTATTTCGAGCCCTTGACCGCCGAAGATGTGATTGAGCTGGTACACGCCGAACAAAGCAACGGTGAGTTGCTGGGATGTGTTGTTCAGTTGGGCGGGCAAACGCCGCTTAAATTGGCCAGCGGGTTATTGTCAGCCGGCATTCCGATCTTGGGCACCAGTCCCGATGCCATTGATTTGGCCGAGGACCGCGAACGATTCCAAGTCTTGTTGAAGGATCTGAAATTGCGCCAGCCGGCCAACGGGCTGGCGCGCACGGCCGCCGAGGCGGAACGGGTGGCGGGCGAAATCGGTTACCCGCTGGTGATTCGGCCGTCCTATGTGTTGGGTGGACGGGCCATGGAAATTGTCCATGACCTGGACGCTTTGAAACGCTACATGACTGTCGCCGTGAAGGTTTCCGGCACCAGTCCGGTGTTGCTGGACAGCTACCTCCAAGACGCCATTGAGGTCGATGTGGACGCGATCTGCGATGGAGATGAGGTGTTTGTCGCCGGTATCATGCAACATATTGAAGAGGCCGGTGTGCATTCCGGTGACTCGGCCTGTTCCCTGCCACCGTTTTCCCTGCCCGCCGACATTGTCGATGAACTGCGCCGCCAGGCCGTGGAACTGGCGCTGGCGCTGGGTGTGGTCGGTTTGATGAATGTCCAGTTCGCAGTCAAGGACGGTGACGTCTATATCCTCGAAGTCAATCCGCGGGCCAGCCGGACGGTGCCGTTTGTCGCCAAGGCGACGGGCATCCCGGTGGCGAAGATCGCGGCCCGGGTCATGGCCGGCGAAAAGCTCGCCGACTTCGATTTAGAGACCAAAGCGAAGCGCAACCACATGGCGGTCAAGGAAGCGGTTTTCCCTTTTGCCCGGTTCCCCGGTGTCGATACGATTCTAGGGCCGGAAATGAAATCGACCGGTGAGGTGATGGGCTTGGATGAGGATTTCCCTCGTGCCTTTGCCAAGGCGCAACTGGGCGCTGGCAACAAGCTGCCGCTCGAGGGCACGGCATTCATTTCGATCAAGGATCGCGACAAGCCGGCTGCGGCAGCCATCGCCCGGCGCCTTCAGGACATGGGATTCCATTTGATCGCCACCGGCGGCACGCAACGTTTCCTCGATGCCGAGGGCCTGGACGTGGAGCAGGTAAACAAGGTTTTGGAGGGGCGGCCACATTGTGTCGATGCCATTGTCAACGGCGAGGTCCAGATGGTCATCAACACGACCGAGGGCGCACAGGCGATTTCCGACAGCTTTTCCATCCGGCGTTCATCGGTGACGAACAACGTTCCGCATTACACCACCATGACCGGCGCCGCGGCCGCGGTGGACGCAATTGAAGCTTTGCGCGCCGCAGCACTTGAAGTTGCCCCTCTTCAGGCTTATTTTGAAGCTTCGTTCTGAACGATCTCTCAGAACCGTTGAGTTTAGTGGCGTGTTTCGGTTATCCGGAACACGGCGTTGTTTTTTTGACCCAAATGCCGGGGAAGAAGCATGGAAAAGGTTCCCATGACGCAACAGGGGCTTGAAACTCTGGACGAAGAGTTTCATCGCCTTAGAGACAAAGAGCGCCACGCTGTGATCAAGGCGATCGCAGAGGCCCGTGAACACGGCGATCTTTCGGAGAACGCGGAATATCACGCGGCCCGGGAACGCCAGAGCTTTATCGAAGGCCGTCTGGCCAAACTGGAAGACGTCATCAGCCGCGCCGACGTCATCGACCCGTCGAAGATTTCCGGCAAGGTTGTGCGCTTTGGCGCGACGGTCGTTGTCGCCGATGAAGATACCGATGAGGAACTGACCTATCAAATTGTCGGCACCTATGAGGCGGATATTGACTCGGGATTGTTGTCCGTGACCTCGCCGATGGCCCGCGCAATGATCGGCAAGACCATCGGCGACAGCATAGAGGTCAACACGCCGCGTGGTCCCAAGGGCTATGAAATCTGCGGCGTGAAGTTCAAATAATCCGGCGTTAAGGTTTATTCTTCGGTGGGCTCGGGCCCATCCTCATCGACGGGGACGCCGGGTATACCCTTGGCTGTGCGGATGGTCTCGAACGTTGTCACGGTGGAGACATGCGGCGCTTCGGTGATGCCCATGGTTAGGGCGTCGCGTTGATCTTTGTCGCGAGCCACGACTTTCAAAAGGAAATCGCCGCCACCACGAATCATGTGGCATTCGCGCACCTCCGGCCAGGCCTCCATGATGGTCTCGAACTCCTGCAGAACGTTTTGAGCCTGGCTATCGAGACCGACGAGAGCAAAGAACATTTCCTTGTAGTCCAGGAGGGTGCCATTAATTTCCGCGTGATAGCCTTTGATAAAGCCTGACTCCTCAAGGGCCCGGACGCGGCGCAGGCATGGGGGTGCCGAGATGCCAGCGCGTTGCGATAATTCCACATTGGTCATCCGCCCGTCGTCTTGCAGATCGCGGAGTATCCGTCGGTCGATACGGTCGAGTTTGACCCGTTGCATGCAGGCTCCCTTAAATTGGCGATCTCAGGGGATTGTTATCTCTGAGTGCCAGTTTTTGAAATATTATTGCGAAATTATATTACAAAAACTTGGCTTTTGCGATACCGGAAACGATCTGTCGAAAACCCGCAAGCGGCGCTTGCGTGGGGGCATGCGGCTTCCTATGTTAGCCATTCGTTTGATCCCCTGGGCCATGATGAGCCGCCACTTCTTAGGTGGTTTGGCGTTAATTAAAGGGAACATCTCGACATGTCCGAGAGCCACCACAGTAAGGTTTTGATTATCGGGTCCGGCAGCGCCGGCTATACGGCCGCCATTTATGCAGCGCGGGCCAACATGAAACCCATGCTGGTCCGGGGGCTGCAGCCCGGCGGTCAATTGACAATCACCACTGATGTGGAAAATTATCCCGGTTTCGCCGATGTCGTGCAGGGCCCCTGGCTTATGGAGCAAATGGAAGCCCAGGCCCGCGGTGTCGGCACGGAAATGTTTGAAGACACCATCGTCGAGACCGATTTGAGTGCCCGCCCGTTCTCCGCCACGGGTGATTCCGGGACCGTTTACACCGGCGATACGGTTGTGATTTGCACTGGGGCTACGGCCCGCTGGCTGGGCCTGGAAACGGAAGAGAAATTCATGGGTTTCGGCGTCTCAGCCTGTGCTACATGTGATGGGTTCTTCTATCGCGACAAACCTGTTGCAGTTATCGGCGGCGGCAACACGGCTGTCGAAGAAGCGCTGTTTCTGACGAACTTTGCCTCTAAGGTGACGCTGGTGCATCGCCGTGATGAACTGCGTGCGGAAAAGATTTTGCAAGATCGATTGCTGGCCCACGAAAAAGTCGAGGTGCTTTGGGACAGCGTTCTTGAAGAAGTTCTTGGTGACGAAGATCCACTTGGCGTCACCGGTGCCAGGCTTCGTAATGTCCACACGGACGCGATCACCGACATCGCCGTCCACGGCGTGTTTATAGCCATCGGGCACGATCCGAACACGGCCATTTTCAAGGGCCAATTGGATATCGACGACGAAGGGTATATCCTGACCGCCGCGGACAGCACGGCGACCAATATCGCCGGTGTTTATGCCGCCGGCGACGTGCAAGATAAGATTTATCAGCAGGCTGTGACCGCCGCTGGTACTGGTTGCATGGCGGCGCTCGAAGCGGAAGGCTTCATCGCTGCCCAGGGCGCGGCGCGCGAAGCCGCTGAATAAGCCCGAAACCACCTTCGCGCTATCACGGTGCCGGCACGCCATTCTTTGCACCCATAGGGGTTAAAGCATTATGGACTGGGATAAGTTACGCATCTTTCATGCGGTCGCCGAAGCGGGGAGTTTTACCCACGCCGGCGAAACGCTGAACTTGAGCCAATCCGCCGTGAGCCGTCAAATCGCTAATCTTGAAGATAGTCTGCACATCGCTTTGTTTCATCGCCATGCCCGCGGTCTCAAGTTGACCGAGCAGGGCGAAGATCTTTTCAGCACGGCCCATGATGTGTTCGCGCAATTGGCCATGGCCGAAGCTCGGATCACGGAGAACCGCGAACGCCCTGAAGGCCCGTTGATGATCAACACCACGGTCGCTTTCGGCTCGGTGTGGTTGACGTCACGGATCAATACCTTTGTGGACCGTTATCCAGACATCGAAGTCTCGCTGGTTCTTGCCGACAATGAGTTGGATTTGTCCATGCGCGAGGCCGACGCGGCGATCCGGATGACCGCGCCGACACAACCTGACTTGATCCAACGCCATTTGATGACCATGAATTACAATGTCTTCGCGTCGCCTGGTTATCTGAAAAAATGGGGCATGCCGAAAAAAGCTGAAGATCTTGATGCGCACCGTTTGATCGTTTACGGCGAAGACGCCCGCCCGCCTGTAGAAAACCTTAACTGGCTGCTGACGGAGGGAACGCCGAAAGGCGTTGTCCGCAAACCGGCACTGCAGGTCAGTAATATTTACGGGATATTCCGCGCGGTTCAAAGCGGTGTCGGGATTGCCGCCTTGCCTGATTATATGAATCGCGAAGTTGGCAACTTGATTGAGGTGTTGCCCGAACTTCGCGGTCCTTCAGTCGAGGTCTATTTCGTCTATCCCGAAGAGTTGAGGGAATCAAAACGAATAGTCGTTTTACGTGATTTTCTGCTTAAGGAAATTAAGGCGAGTTCCTTCTAGATTAAGGTATGCGGTACTTCCCCCAGCTATGCAGTTTTTGTATACGTGCACTGCAAAAATCGCTCTAGCGGAATTCTTAGAACGATCCTATATTTATCTCATCGATGTTGCACCGCAACATCATCCTCCCCTTCGGGTGAGAACCCGAAGAAAGGATCGCCCACATGGCGACTCCTTGCGTCTCCCAGACGTGAAGCCTCCCTGTTTAGACTCGCCAGGAACTTCGGTTCCTGGCGCTTTTTTTTGTCTTCGGTGTGCCGCCCTGCCGCCGTGGTATTTTCAGCCGTGATGGTGTACAAGTTTTACAGTCAGCAGGGGTTTAATATTCTGATCGGGGTAATCGGGTATCCGATGAAAAAGCAAGCATTTCTCATGCGACGCTGCGCCGGCTATTGTGACTTTCAGGTGCCGGACTAATGTCAGCGGCAGGCGGCATGAAGGTCATCATGACGGGTGCGACCGGCTACATCGGCGCGCAATTGACCCGGCGCCTTGTCGGCGACGGCCACGTTGTCCACGCCGTCGTGCGTGAGAGCTCCGATACGACCAAACTTCGAAAACTAGGAGACCATGTACACTTGCATGCTGTCGCGGCTGATCAATCCCAATTGTGCGCTTTGATGGCAGATGTACGTCCCGCCGTGGTTTATCATTTCGCCGGTTACGGGGCTGCCTTGCACAGTGATATTGGGGAGTTGATCGATGCCAACATTGGGGCCGGATTGCGGCTGATCGAGGCGATGGCCCGAACTGGTGTCCGTCGGTTCGTCAATGCCAGCAGTTATTGGCAGTTCGATTCTGAAGGTGAGGTTGCGCCGAACGGCCTCTATGCGGCGTCGAAACAGGCGTTTCGCGAACACCTGGCTAGCTATGAAGAGGACGGCACATTGGAAACAGTGCACCTGATCCTCTACAGCATCTATGGTCCCGGGGACCGGCGGCGAAAACTCATGACCGATTTATTTGCCGCCAGGGGCGGGCCGTTGGAATTGACCGGCGGTGATCAATATTTGGATTACGTGTATATCGACGACGTAATTGATGCTTTTTCTTGCGCCGCGACACAGCTCATTGAGAGGCCTGAAGACGTACGCAATCAAATGTTCACCGTCGGGACAGGAAAGCTGACCACGGCGCATCAGCTGATCGCGTTATTTGAGGAAGTTTCCGGCGGCGCTGTCGATGCCCGGTGGGGTGCGCGACCGTATCTCCCGGGACAGATATTCGAACCTATGCGGCCCGATAAGCCGCTCCCAGGTTGGCATTCCTCAGTTGACCTCAGAGCCGGGTTGGAGAAGATTATCCAAATAGACCAATATAGCGGGAGCGCGCGTGTCGTCGAAAACTAAGAAGTTGATTTCCATTGTCGTCCCGGTGTTCAACGAGCAGCACAATATCGGGCCGTTTTACGATGCCGTATCGGAGGTGCTTGCCAACCTTGCGGACCGCTATCGTTTTGAGATCATATTTACCGACAATCATAGTACGGACGAGACTTTCACCAAGTTGGATGCTTTGGCGGCGCGCGACGACCGTGTTCGGGTCGCCCGGTTCTCCAAGAACTTTGGGTACCAGAACTCCATCTTGACCGGATACAGAATGGCCCGGGGTAATGCCGCGATCCAATTGGATTGCGATCTTCAGGACCCGCCCGCACTGATGGGTGAATTTCTCGATAAATGGGAGGCCGGATACCGGGTGGTTTACGGTGTACGGCGCAACCGCACGGGCGGTGCCGCGAGCAAGTTTGCGCGGAAGACATTTTATCGATTGGTCAATTATCTCGCGGAAGATGAATTGCCGCTAGACGCGGGGGATTTCCGGCTGGTCGATGCAATGATTCTGGATGCTTTGCGTAAAAGCAATGACCGCAATCCCTATCTTCGCGGCATGATCGCATCCTATGGATTTTCCCAGACCGGGATCGTCTATGACCGCGAGACACGCCATAGTGGCGAGACAAAATTCTCCTTCGCCGATCTCATCCACTTATCCTTGGACGGCATTGTCAGCCAATCTATGGCGCCCTTGCGCGTGGCGACCTACGTTGGTTTGACCGTGGTTTTGCTGATTTTCTTAGGCTTGTTGGTGGTCCTCATTGGACATTTTATTTTCGGTCATACGTGGCCGCCTGGCTATGCGTCGACGATTGTCCTTGTGATGCTAGGAATCAGTTTGAATGCTTTGTTTCTCGGAATCATCGGCGAATATTTGGCGAGGATATACCGCCAGACCCGCGAAGTGCCCTGGACGATTGTCGAACGGACGATACCGGCCGGCGACGCACCCGATAGCGGCCCCGGGTCCGCGACACGGCGCCAGGACATAGATTAGAGGAAAACCGCCTATAGGCCCCTCGCGACCCGCAAACCGAAATAAACGTCTTTGTCCTTGGTTACGAACCAGTTTCGTGACGCGGTGCGTAGATCGCCGGGCGGGCTGGCCCATGAACCGCCGCGTATTACCCGTAGCACGCAACTTGGCGCCTCAGTCCATGCTGCGCCATTGGAAGGGGCGCCGCGATAATCGGGATTCCAGCAATCCTCGACCCATTCCCCGACGTTGCCGTGAAAATCATGGAGCCCGAACGCATTCGGTGGAAAGCTGCCAACGGGCAGGGCCTTTTTTCGATATATGCCGCGCGCACTTCCGTTGAAGGTCCGCAACCCATTGAAGTTGGCATCGGTGGCGGAAATCATCTTACCGACTTGGAAAGGCGTCACGGAGCCGGCACGCGCGGCATATTCCCATTCCGCTTCGCTGAGGAGGCGATAGGTTTTACGGGTCTTATCGGAAAGCCACGACACATAAGCCTTGGCATCCTTCCAGGTGACGCCGGTTGCAGGATGGGTGCCGCTGCCCACGGCGTTTCGGCAACGTCGGGCACTTACGCAAGCCTGCCATTCCTGGCCGGTGATTTCATATTTACCAACCGCAAAAGGCTGGGCGAAGGTCACTTGATGGACCGGCAATTCGTTGGGTTCACCGACCTCGCTGAGATCTCCCATGCGGAACCGACCTGCGGGAACCACCACCATCACCGGACACGCCGAGCAATCTTGGAACGTTTCGCCAGCGGCCCGGGCATCGGCCGCCCATGCGCCGAGGGTGATAGGTACCGTGAGGACTGCGCCGAAAACGGCCAACATCATCAACGAAGCCCATACCCAGCGCAAAACATAACTTCTCATACCCAACCGACCGACACCTTGGTTGTATTCCTTCGAAAAAGTAAGTTAGCTTGCTGGGCTTCATGTGAACATCACAAAGACAAGCCATCGGCTTTGATCATGGCTACCAAAGGCAACAATGCAAACGATCCATAAACGATGCAATTGGGCGTTCATGGCACTTGCGTTGGCGGTTGTTGGTTATTTGGTCTTCGTCCTGCATCGATATTTGACTTTTGGCACCTATTTGGATCATGCCGAGAGTGACGCGGCGGTGCTCGCGTGGCGCCTGATGACCGGTCAATCGCTGTATGCCGGCACCGACTCCGCCGAGCAGTTTTTCAGCCTCTACGGTCCGATGCTGTATATCTTCAGCGGGTTACCGTTTCTGTTGTTCGAGCCCTCCGTTGCGCTCAGTAAATTGGGCAACAGTGCTGCCTGTATTTCGTCCGTCGGGCTATTCGCGATCTACACATGGAGGCGATACGGCGCGGATTATTTTGGGATCGGCGTGCTGATCTTTGCCTGTTATCCGCTAATCGCGACGGCGGCCGGACTTTGGATCCGCCCGGAACCATATACATATTTTCTGGTTACCGCTGCGCTCGCGGCGACGCTGCTATCTGAGCGGCGCGACACAATGTGGACGGCGGTTGCCATTGCCATCTGCGCCGGGTTGGCGATGAATTTGAAAATTCATTCTTTCGTCTATTTCGTGCCTTTGGTGATGAAATACGGCGTGTCGCGATGGCAGATCGAATGGCCGGTCATGTTCGTCGTTGCCATTGCCGTTTTTGTGCTGCCATTCGCTTTGCCGAACGTATCGTTTACCAATTATGTGCGGGGTGTCGCCGAGTTCGCGAGCGGGCGGGAACTCCATTGGAATGCGCTGCGCAGTGCGATCAAATTCAGTTTTATGTTTACGGCACCGGGATTATTTCTTCTGACCCTGATTGCTGCCCGCCGTGCGCCCCTGTCGCGGCCCGACAAGATCTACTCTGCGGTTTTCTTTCTGTGCGTCGTGCTCAATTTGTATCCGTCGTCGCTACCCGGCTCAACCTGGTACCATTTGGTGCCGTTTTTCCCAATCGCGGTCGATCTAAACTTGCGCTATCTGAGGGCGTTGGAAGAGCGGCCCAGGCTATGGCTTACCGGTCATGCGGCTGTCGCCTTGACCCTCATTATACTATGTGTGACCCCACAAAAGCGGCTGATGAAGATCATGTACAAAGCCTCCGCCTGGTCTCATGAGATCACCGCCGAAATTACCAAAGCCATGCAATCGTTTCCTGGCCAGTCCATCCAACTTGGATATGATTTCGATACGGCCGTCCATTACCGCTGGACGTTCGTCAGGCCGGTCATAGCTTTCGCCGGGCATCCTTTGACCGTATCGGGGGTTCTGGGCATGGAACGGCAGTTCGCCCGCAAAGACACGTCGTCCGCAAAAATTAAATGGATCAAGGCCTGCAGAACTGATGTTTGGTTGATACCGATCGGCCACGGCAGAAGTTTCTCGATGACCAGCCACTACGGCGACGGGCAATCTGCATTTGGGAAGCAATTTCAAACGGCCTTTTATGAGACCTATGAAAAGACAGAAATCACCAAGCATTTTTCTGTTTGGCGATGCCGGAACCGTTAAACGGCGCTGCCAATGCCCTAAATCCGGGAAACAATGAAAGATGCTGATTCTTGGTTTCCCTGCCGGTCGACCGGGCTGGCCCCCGCCTCAACAATCTGACCCGTTTCACCCCTCACGGTTTCCTAGTGGTTTCCAATAGTCAGGTAGTTTTCGCGTGGTCTTATGAGGCGGTGAGCGAGATGCGGAGGAGCGGAAGACAATTGATTTATTTTAGCTGAAGTTTTCGAAACGGGATGAATACAGAGGGAGAGATGGCGATCAGCCAAGCTGGGAGTATTATCGACGGATTTATTTTTGTAGCGATGTAGCGTTACGAACATGGACAGATCATCAAATCGGAATTGCGGTATCGTCGCTGAACAAAATTCCTTCCTTCAGAAACAGCGAACAGTTACGACTGGCTCCAAAATGAAGATTGTTCGGAGGAATTCGATCGACAATAGTATATGCGCCCAGAAACGACCTAAAACCCATCAAAGAATTCGTTGTGTAGACAGGCTTGAAACCGCGAGTTCAACCGGCGTGCTTAGCGAAAAAACAGCCAAACAAGGAGTCCGAAAATGGGCTTAGGTATTCTTCGATTTATTTTGGCTGCTTTTGTGGCCTACAGCCATTTCGCTGGGCACTCATTAAGATACAACTTGGAATTATTGCTGTTGTAGGTTTTTATTTCATTTCCGGCTATTTAATGAGAGTGAGTTTTGAAAAATTTACTGGATTTCAAAATCCGGCCTTCCGATTTTATATCGATAGATTCTGGCGAATTTTCCCGGCCTTTTTACTGGTTGCGTTTGTGACCATATTTTTATCATTTTTAAATATAACTTCGCCGACGCTGTATTCGAGTTTGACCCTTCGTTCACTGATCATGGAATTACTTATAATTCCCCAAAACTTTCTGGTTGTGAGTGAATATTTCTCGGGTTCCATTATTCCTCCAGCTTGGAGTGTGGGAACTGAGCTTCAATGGTACATCTTGGTGCCATTTGTATTCTTGTTGCCCAAAGCAGCGCGATGGTTGGTTTTCTTGAGTCTCCTGTTCGGGCATTTCATGGCACTTAACCCGACCCTTTCAACATATGGCGGTACGCTATGCGACTATCTGAGTGGCGCATCATTTAAGTGCATGAGGATGACTGATCTCCTGGGGTACCGTTTAATATTCTTCGTCGGCGCAGTATTTATGCTGGGGGATATGATTGGGGTCTACAGACGCAATCAGAACGTCCAGCATCTGATAATGCTATGTGTCGTCACAATATACTCTTTGATATTTTTCATATCTGCCCCATCCACGGGAGATATTAACAGCCCCTATGTGGCTGAAGTTTCTCTTGGTATGATGATTATCGTGCCTTTTGCACTATTGAGTTTCGATCATGCGTACAGCAAACCGGACAATTACATTGATAGGCTGATAGGAAGAATGGCTTACCCGGTATTTCTTACGCATATTCTCGCAACGCAACTGGTTGATGCCTATAGTTTAGATTTTATACGCAGCAATCGGCTTGCTGAATTTACTTTGGTTACCATCTTGTTAGCCGCGATTGTCGCCGCATTTCAACATTACATTGATAAGAAGCGATATGAATCGCGTGGTTTTTCTTAATTATGTTTTGGCGTCATTGCCTGGTTTGTCGAATCCAAAATAACTGCCAATTAGTGCGAAATGGCATCGCTACCTTCATTGAGCAAGCCAAGAATTCGCCGAAAGAATAGTGGCAACAGATCGCATGCCTATTAAGCAGCTTTTTTCAAATTAAATTTCTAGATTTAATACTGCGTATGACTGCGCCCAATATCTTTCGTCGCAGATGGTTATGATCTTCCTGCCTCGTGCCGATACGTTGGCGGGCCTTAACCGCCGTCGTTTCTTTCAGCCCGTGCTTCGACAACCTGATCAGCTTCGCGCCCCGAGAACTCCTGCAAATGATCGAAGCTCCAGGCAAAGGTGCCGACGCCCAGCGTCATCGAGCGTAACTCGATGATCAAGTCATGCATTTCGGATTGCGGCATCTGCACTTTGACCTCATCCCAGCCGTCCCAGCCGGGTTTCGCATCAAAACCCAGAATTTGTCCGCGCCGGCCACTGACCAGACGTTGAATGTTTGAGGTAAATTCGTTGGGCAATGAAATGTCGACTTCGAAGATCGGCTCCAACAGCACCGGGCCGGTTTTCGGCATACCTTCGCGCATGGCTTGGGCGGCGGCTTTTTTGAACGCCATTTCCGAACTGTCGACGGCATGGAACCCGCCATCCGTGAGCGTCACCGAAATATCGACGACCTGAAAACCCAAGGGGCCGCGGTCCATGAATTCCTTGACCCCCGTCTCGACGGCCGGAATGTATTGTTTCGGCACGACGCCGCCGGTGATGGTGTCATCGAATTGGAACCCGGAACCGCGCGGCAACGGCTTGATGTCGATATGAACATCGCCAAACTCGCCGTGGCCGCCCGATTGCTTCTTGTGCCGGGCATGCTGGGTCACGGTTTTCTTGATGGTTTCCTTATAGGGCACCTGTGGCCGCTTCGAAGAAACCGCGAGGTTATAGCGGGTCTTGAGCTTTTCGATGCTAACTAAAAGGTGCTGTTCGCCTTGACCCCAGATCAGGAGTTCGTGGGTATCTGACTCGGGACCATAGGTGATCGAGGGATCATCCTCGGCAATTTTGGCGAGTGCGCCCGACAACTTAACTTCATCGCCACGCTCGTCGGCGTGAATGGCCAGCGAGAACAGTGGGCTCAAAGGCGTCGGCCATTCGGCGCTGACGTCGCCGCTTTCCGACAAGGTCACGCCTGTGTGGATGTCGTCGAGGCGGCCCAGCGAGACAATTTCACCAAGACCGGCTTTGGCGACCTTGTCCATTTTCTGGCCGAGCATCTTGTTCATGCCGCTGACCCTGGACCCGTTCAACGTCATACCGTCGGTGATCTCGCCGGAAAGCACCCGTGCGTAGGTCAATTTGCCGACATGGTCCGCATAGATGCTTTTGAAGACCTGGGCGACATTGCCGCCGCTGGAAATCCCCAATCGCTCCGCTGCGGCCGTGGCTTCCGGGGAATCGTGGCGAAGGGATTTCATTAATCGCTGGATGCCTGAATCGTGCTCGGCAGATCCAAAAAACACCGGAACGATAAGATTTTCCTGCAAATCCTTTGTGAAATTGGCAAAAATCTCTTCGGTCGAGGGCACGACATCTCCAAGCAGGCTTTCAAGCATCGTGTCGTCGAAATCGGCAAGTGATTCCAACATTTCCGTGCGGGCCAGTTCTTCATCGTCTTTTACGGCGTCCGGCAGCTCAATGAGTTTTGAGATATCGCCGGGCTGCCA
>Ga0233433_10001201_pt1 | contig 25512 bp, 23 predicted proteins | sample SI_122_August201_5_FD_179868 | JGI IMG/M metagenome (GOLD analysis project Ga0233433, IMG submission 179868) | Seawater microbial communities from Saanich Inlet, British Columbia, Canada - SI_122_August2016_100_MG | ecosystem: Environmental > Aquatic > Marine > Inlet | place: Canada: British...
TTTTATTGGGCTGCATTTAGTAACTTTATTGTTCTACAATCCCAAGACGAGTGCCCCGTAAACCCTCAAGCGCGGCCTATGTTTGAAAATACTCCCGCAGAGATAACAGCTGCCATCGATCCGATACTCATTGAGCATCGCGACAGGATCATGCGTACTTATTGTAAGCTTCCTCTTGAGCTTTGATATAAGCTTTTAGAACACAGATGGGGTCAAGCCTTGGTGCTAGCTCCAGCTCTTCGCTTAACAAACATAATGGCCCATAAACAAAGAGAAATGCATTTGGGCGCCTTTATGCGACCAGTCAGTCTGCATACTGCAGCTTGGAGATATCCTGGTGCTTTTCCGGATGCCAATTTCAATTTCGCACACTATCAAAAATTTATTCAGACATTAGAACACGGCTGTTTCGATGCTTTTTTCATGGCAGACCACCTTGCAGTCATGAATATGCCCATGGATGCACTAAAGCGCAGTGCGACTGTCACATCTTTTGATCCACTGACTCTTCTGCCAGCCCTCGCTGTAACAACAAAACACATCGGTCTTATCGCTACGGCGTCCACTACATATAACGAGCCTTACCATATTGCGAGGAAATTCGCCTCTCTTGATCATATCAGTGGCGGCCGTGCGGGTTGGAACCTCGTAACTTCTGCAAACCCTGACGAAGCAAAGAATTTCGGGTTGGACTCTCATGTGGCTCATGCTCAGCGTTACCAAAAAGCCCATGAATTTTATGATGTGGTAACTGGATTATGGGATTCTTGGGCTGACGATGCCTTCGTGAGAGATGTAGAAAATGGCATCTACTTTGATCCTAAAAAGATGAATACTCTGGACCATCATGGGAATTTTCTAAATGTAAAAGGTCCGCTAAATGTGGCACGACCTGTACAGGGATGGCCTGTGATTGTTCAGGCTGGCGCCTCTGATGCGGGCCGTCAGCTTGCCGCAGAAACAGCTGAAGTGGTTTTTGGGGCAGCAAACAGATTTGAAGATGGCAAAAACTACTACTTAGATATTAAGGACCGCATGAGCGTTCTAGGGCGCGCTCCGGAAAGCCTAAAAGTGCTACCTGGCGCCTTCATTGTTGTAGGGGAGTCTGATCAGGAGGCCGTTGATAAAAAAGCTAAGCTAGATTCTCTAGTTCATCCTGATAGCGGTATCGCAACACTCAGTGTTCTTCTCGGATGTGATGCTTCTGCTTTTGATGTGAATGGTCCTTTACCAGAAATCCCTGCCAGTGAAAGCTCACAAAGTGGACGACAGAAGATAATTGAGATGGCTCGTCGAGGTAACAAAACCGTAGGTGAGCTAGCAAGTCATGTAGGCGGCAGTTTTTCTAGTCTAGAGATAATTGGTACCCCTGAGTCTATTGTGGACGAAATGCAGACTTGGTTTGAAGGTGGAGCATGTGATGGCTTCAACATTATGTTCCCCTATTTGCCCGAGGGACTTGATGATTTTGTTTTTAAGATCATACCCGAACTGCAAAAGCGTGGAGTTTTCCGACAAAAGTACACAACTTCAACCCTTAGAGAACACCTAGGCCTCAAGCGGCCGGAAAACCGCTTTTCGACGCTATCCATTAACTAAATCCAGTAAATGTTGCATTTCTAAGACAAGTGTTGCATTTTTATTGAAATCGTTTATATAATAAGAATAATTCTCATTAGCACTAAGAGAACGATTACCGTCTAGAAAATCAGACTACGAGAAAAGACGAATAACACGGAGTTTAATAATGTCTAAAAAAATCTTACTTAAAGGGCTCTTCGCTGGGCTTCTTATCTCCCTATGGGGCGGTATAGCAATGGCGGAAGGTCATGGTCACGGAAACGAAAAAATGGATAAAATCATGGAGATGCTTAATGCCCAAGCGGCAGAAATAGCAGCTCTAAAAGCCCAATTGGCAGAAGCGGATGAAGAAAGCGAAGTGCTTTCTACAAACGTGCCACAGGCCCCTAATGCGGTCGGCGCTGCCGGTTCACGTTGGTCTCCATCTCAGAATAAAAGACGTGCGCGCGCGTCCGAGTGGGCTGAAAGAACTTCTATCGGTGGATATGGAGAACTTCACTACAACAATCTCAATGGAGAAAATGGGGCAAGCGATACTAATAAAACTGATTTCCATCGCCTAGTTCTCTTTGTTGGCCATGAATTTAATGACTGGGCGCGATTTGCCTCAGACATTGAATTTGAGCACAGCTGGGCTGGTGATGGACGAGAAGGCGATGTAGTTATTGAACTTGCTTGGTTAGAGCTTGATCTCAGTCCAAATCATCACTTCCGTGCAGGTGCAGATATACTTCCAGTAGGTATCATGAACCTAACGCATGAGCCAACTACTTTTTACGGTGTTGAAAGAAACATGGTAGAAGCAGAGATCATCCCAACTACTTGGACTGAAGCAGGTGCTGGTTTATGGGGTCAATTAGTCCCTGGACTTAACTATAACATTTTCGCCCATACAGGACTGGTCGTTCCTACTTCAGGCACTAGCGCAATGAGAGTTAGAAGCGGACGTCAGAAAGTTGCTAATGCGAAAGACCAAGATATTGCTATATTAGGTCGCCTATCCTACACAGGTGTTCCAGGACTTGAAGCAGCAGTAACTATTGATTATCAAGCTGACTACACGGGAACTGCTGATAGCATTGATGCCGATGCCGTATTGACTGAGGTACATGTTGACTACAAGCACGCTTCTGGACTTGGTTTGAGAGCCCTGTATGCACGCTGGGATTTCGGAAAAGATACTTCAGCATCATTCGACCCGTCTAAGGTTGGAGCTGATACTGTTGAGGGCTGGTATGTAGAGCCATCCTTTAAGTTTGATATGCCGACTAAGTTACCAGGAGAGCTAGGTCTATTCGTTCGATACCATGAGTGGGATGAGCGTGATGGAAAAAACAGCTATAACCTCCTAACTAACTCAGGAACAGCTAAAATGTTCACTAAGAGAGACCAGTTCACCATCGGTGCAAACTACTGGCCTACTCCAAACATCGTCTTCAAGATTGATGGACAGTGGGAAGATTCTGAAGGCACACCGTCTTCTGGTAATCATGATGGATTAAACTTAGGAATGGGTTTCCAATTCTAAGTAATTCCACTATCAGAACTTTTTAGGAAATAGATAATATGGCAATGGACCGACGTACGTTTACTAAGTCCATTGCCTCTTTCCTAACCTCAGCAGCCGGCCTCTCCTTATTCCATACCCAACTTTACGCCAGGCAGTACCTTACTGTCGAGCAAGCTAAGACTATACTTTGGGGAAATGAAAAACTCGAACCTCAAGTCGTTAAGCTTACATTGGCCCAAAGGAAAGCGATCCGAGAAGGGTCTAAAATCAGAGTCAGGCGTTCCAATTTACAAGCATGGAAAAGTCAAAGTGGTGGCTGGTTCATACTAGACTATGTCATCGGTAAACATGAATACATTGACTACGCGATAGCACTTGAAAAAAACGGGGCGGTAAGAGGACTAGAGATACTCCACTATCGTGAAAGCTATGGCGGTGATGTGCGTCACAAACGATGGCGCAATCAGTTCTCTGGGCACAGTCACACAACTAATTTACGCCTCAATAAAGAAGTCATGTCTATTACCGGCGCCACAATGTCCTGTAGACATCTTGTAGAAGGGGTAAATCGTATCAATCACACTTGGAAAGTTGCCCTCAGTATGCTTTGAGTCAAACTCTTGATTATAAAATCCTACTACACAGATAATTCAATAGTCCATGTCTTGATTTAGATCTTGTTATATCCTCTATAGCTCAATTCAAAATATAGCGAACAATCCTTCCTTATTCAGTAATTGCTTCGCGCAGACTGCTTCTGTACGATGAAATTCCGACTGACACTGTTTGAGGTACGCCATGAACCAGCTGGTCAAAAGAGAATACCTATCCCACCTTGCGCCACACGCAATCAACTTTCTCTCGTGAGCGCGCAAGAAGGCAGCGTAGGGAAACAGGGTTTTGTAGCAGCACATTCTTGGTGGGGTGACGAAGAAATAGAGGCCGCGTCAAGAATAGAATCGGAAATCAAACGGCTCAACCTCAGAACTATTCGAGTGGCTTGGGGCGATCAACATGGGATTGTCCGGGGTAAAAACGTGATGGCCCATGATTTCCTTCTCGCCCTAAAGAACGGTATTGATTTTCAAACAGCTACCTTATTTTTTGACACCACGAATCATATGTTTGCTCCAATGTTTTCTGGTGACGCGGGGATAGGAATGGAGGCACTAGCGGGGGGGCCTGATGCCATACTTGTTCCGGACCCTACTACTTTTCGCACCCTGCCATGGGCTCCAAACACTGGATGGATTTTATCAGAAATGTACCTCTCCTCCGGAGAGCCCTGCCCTTTTGATAGCCGCGGATTGATGAGGCGTACCCTCAAAAAATTAAGTACTCGAGGCTTTCGCTACATGGCAGGGTTAGAAGTTGAGTTCTATATCACACGTCTTAAAGATCCAATGCATGCCCCAGAACAATCGGGGTGGCCACCAGAACCGCCGATAGTTGACGTGATAGCCCATGGCTTTCAATATTTAACAGAAGAGCGACAAGACGAAATAGATCCTATATTGCAGGTCCTACAGGACAATATAGAGGGGCTTGGTTTACCACTAAGGACTATGGAAGATGAATGGGGTCCCGGGCAATGTGAATTCACGTTCGACCCAACATTAGGACTTGTTAGCGCAGATAACATGCTCCTTTTCCGGACTGCGGTGAAGCAAATTTGTCGACGAAATGGTTTGCACGCGACCTTTATGACACGACCTGGTTTACCAAATTTTTTCTCTTCCGGTTGGCACTTACACCAGTCTCTCTGTGACACGAAAACCGGAGAAAACATGTTCACAAATAATTCCCAGGGTAAAGAACCGCTCTCTTCAATAGGGATGCAGTTTATGGCTGGGATCTTAAAAAGCACACCAGCAGCATGTGTCTTTTCAACACCAACAATCAATGGCTATAAGCGCTATGCACCACAATCTTTCGCACCCACAAAAATCACATGGGCTACCGAAAACCGAGGAGCATTAATAAGGGTTTTGGGAGGGCCAGGAGATAGTGCAACACATATAGAAAATCGCGCAGGAGAGCCCTGTGCCAACCCTTACCTTTACATGGCTTCGCAAATTATTGCCGGCATTGATGGTATAGACAATGCTCTTAATCCAGGACCAGCAGACACCTCTCCCTATGAGTCAAATAAACCGCTGTTACCTAGAACACTCATGGAGGCAGTAGCGGAATTAAATGACAATCAACTATTTAGAACGGAATTCGGGCATGATTTTGTTAGCTATTTTCTAGCACTTAAGCAGTCGGAGATCGATCGTTTCCAAGCCTATGTCACCGACTGGGAACACAGAGAGTATTTCGAGGTTTTTTAAATGGTGAATGAAAGCGATAATTGGCGAGGCAGTAATATTGGCGGATTGAATACCCAAGAAATTGACGAATTTTTGGCTGGTCCATGGCTTGCACGACTTGCGTGCTTAAAACCAAATGGAAGTCCCTATGTTGTTCCTGTCTGGTACCATTGGGATGGTGCGGCGTTCTGGTTAGTTGCCAGAAAAAAATCAGAATGGGCTCGTTTCATTGCCGATGATCCGAGAGTCTCTTTGGTAATCGACGAGCCCGAACCTCCGATTAGAAAAGTTATCTGTGAAGGACTAGCAGAGGTTATTGAAGAACCCGTGGGTCCCATCTTAGACAATGGAAAAAGTTCAATTTGGAACCAAATAGGTTCAGAACATACTGGGCCTCGGTACTTGGGCGAAAAATCGTCAGAGTATCGTGACTCAATAAATACAGAACCATGCTGGACGTTTAAAATCTGTCCTGAAAAACTAGTCACCTGGCAGGGTTTTGATTGGCATGATCGCTATAAAAATACCGACAAGACAATGGAAAAAAGGTAGTTTCCTTGGAGATCTTGTCTTCAGCCGACGAGAATCCAGTAGGCATTCTTCGTCCCGATTCGAGGAAAAAATTCTTTTTAACCTGCGACCATGCAAGCTCCAGTATCCCGCCAGCATTGTGCGATCTCGGTCTCAGTAAGAATGAATTACAGAGACACATTGGGTGGGATATCGGGGCATTGGGTGTAGCGCAAGAAATCTCGAAGAGACTTGACGCTACACTGGTTTGGCAAAACTATTCTCGACTCGTCGTGGACTGTAATCGTGTTCTAAAACATCCTGGCCTTATTCCTCAGCAGGTCGAAGCTACTTCAATCCTAGGCAACATAAATATAACTGAAGAGGAGCGGCGTCAAAGGATCAGTGAATTCTATAACCCATATCACCTGAAAATAAAAAGGCTACTCGATACGCGAACCGAAGAAGGCCTGGAAACAATATTTATATCCATACACAGCTTTACACCAGTTTATCTTGGCCACCAAAGACCTTGGGACCTTGGGGTCCTTTATTCTGATGACGTAGTTTATTCTCACTCTGTCTTAGATAGGCTCTCGCGTGAGACAAACCTCAGAATCGGAGACAATGAGCCCTACCAAATCGATGAGAAAGACTGCACAATCCCGTTACATGCACTTAAAAGAGGGTTACGGAACACGTTATTTGAAATTAAACAGGATTTGATTACCTCAACCGCACATCAAATATCGTGGGGTAAGAAACTTAGCCAAATCCTCGTGGAGACGGCTTGATCTGTGACTTTTAAAATACAAAATTTGTCAACGAAAGCCGTCAAACAAATAATCGATTAGACGGTGAAAAACCAGCGGAGGCGCCACAATAATGGCTAAAAATGTGAGGTGATCGAGCGCCCCTTTCAAGCTAGACACAGGCTCCAAATCTACCCCACTTCCGCCCAACCAGAACAAAATCCAGAGCGGCGTAAACAAATAGTTAAAGGCAATGAATACTCTCTTAATAGCTTCCATTTGGTTAAGTTCCTTGAGTCGGGTTATTTGTGGAATATTCTTCCAAAAACTCGGAGCGATAACCATCTATCCGCCAAATAATCGGAAAAAAAGACTCGTCCATTTCGACAGTCCCGAATTTTTTATATCGACTGTAGATACTACTCACAAATTCGGAATGAAACTTATTCTCTGATGACATACAGTGCGCAACTATCGATCGGCGAGGTCTCTGAGTATGGTTAATATCAGAACCATGCCAAGTCCATCCTTGATGGAAGGCCCCTCCCCCAGCTTTTACCACAATAGGAACCCTTTCAGGACTTTCGATCCCAGCTGCATCTGCAGCGGCAGAGAGCTCTTTTATCGGATTAGTAGGCGCATGAAATTGATCTATTTTTCCTGATTGTCCCCAGCGATGAGACCCTCTAACGTACTCAACAGTACCCCCCTCAGCAGTCGTATCATCAAGGGCGATCCAGCAGCTTGCCCAATCAGGTATGGCAGTCCACTGCTCGTAGGCCGAATCCTGATGAAATCCCAATGGCTTACCACCAGGAGGCTTCCATAACAAATTATCTTGACTTATTCTAGCCCCCGGCCATCCACCTAAAGTGGCGCATGCTCGCCCAATATCAGAGCCGAGAATGACCCTCGCAACACCCCTGTCGGACTTCCAAGCGTTACATAACTGTCTTGTGTTCTCGGGCGGGTCCCGATCAACCTGCCAATTAACTTCGTCAGGAGCAATTCCAGTCTGATACTCTTCGGCAAAAAGCTTATCGAAGCGCTCTCGCAATAAAGCGACACTTTCATCGCTAATTATGCGATCAACCTGTACAAATCCATCTGAATGAAAATCAGCGACCTGAGCTTCGGTAACCTTAAATTCTCGCATGACACTTATTTCTCACCACATTCTTGAAATCAAACTATACATGAAACAAATATCTTTCTCGCTCAAAAGCGGACACATGACGTCTCATCCGCTCGTCCTCGTCAATACAACACACCACGGAATGCGCTATGAAATCTTTGCCAAAGATTCTTTCAGCGGCTCGGCTTTGCCCCATAAGTTCAGCCGCCTCTAGCAGGCTTCGAGGAACAGCCCCAATATCGCTCGGTACCTTATCGCGACCTATACTGGTCGTCTCGGGGGGAAGCATCAGTTCCTGCTCAATTCCGTATAAACCGGCGCCTAACATCATAGAAAATACCAGAAAAGGGTTTATATCCGCACCAGGTAGACGGAACTCTACTCTGGCGTTCTCGATAGGGCTAGCGACCAAACGTAGTCCACAAGTGTAATTATCATACCCCCAGGTCGCAGTTCTAGGAGCCCAATTACCAGGCGCATACCTTCTATAAGAATTCACATTAGGCGCGTAAAGTGCTGTAAGTTCGGGGATTAATCTCAGTATCCCAGCGACAAAATGTCTACCTAATGGAGTCAACCTAGGTTTCGGACCACTCCCAAACAGTACTGCTTGACCTGAATTTTTATCCTGTAAAGAGATTATCGGATGTCCCCCTAAACCAGGGTGATCATCGCTAAGCTGAGCCATAAAAGAGGCCGTCTTTTGCTCTCTACTAAAAAATGCCCGAGTAAACATTTTAAAAAAAGCAGCATCATCAGCTGCTTGCAAAAGAGACCTTGCAGGCATTGTCGCTTCTAAACAACCTGGACCTAATTCGCTACACATATGATGGAGCTCGATATCTCCGTTTCTAAGCGTTTCCTCATATCTACCTAAAAGCTCAGCCGAAATACTAGGTAGCATCGCAGACCAGCATCTATTTTCAGGGCTGTAACTCTTTAGCTTCTGGTAACCTTCATCCTGCAACTCGCTCGCCGTTTGGTCGAGAATGATGAATTCAAACTCGCTCGCTCCAAGTGCCGAGAAACCCATTCTCTCAGCCTTTTTAATCTGCTTCTGAAGCATGGCGCGTGGCGAAATTTTCTTCGAAGGTCCTTCGTAATCTGCTACAACAATTACAGCGTCATCTTCAAAAGGGTAGCTCCTCAAACTTTTACTGTCGAAAGAACAACTCTCACTCCTAAAAGCTTTATCTACCCTGACTGTATCGTTTGGCCCCCACCAGGGAAGTGCATCTATAAAGGACCAACCTTTTAAAGCAAATTCTCTAAATTGGGAGAACGGTACTTTCTTCCCCCGCCAGGTGCCGTCTTGATCGAATAATCCAGCGTAAACATACCGGATATTATTTTCGGCTAGACCAGATAAAAATTGTTCTATTGATTGCGCTTTTCTGGAAGTCACTAGATTCAGGTTTGCTCCGTAAAATTTAAGAAAAATACATTTGTCTCATAGGATACTATCACTAGACTTATCCATTGCAATGCCGTCATAAATTACGTAATGTTCACAGCAATGAGTACGAAGGCTCAGAATAAGGAATTCAGATGTCAAATGATACAGATCTAGAACAATATGTCCGCACTCCCAACAGAGATGAACTCGTAAAGGAAGTTCGCGCTAAAATAAATGAATTAGGAATCCGTTATATTTATTATCAGTTTATCTCCGTTACAGGAAGAATCGTCGGCAAGGGAATTCCTGCCGATCACTGGGAAAGAACTGCAGAAAATGGATTCCAGCTTGTCTATGGCTCTACTGCTAACCTTTTTGTCGACAGACACAGTAATTACATTGGCTATGGCCCAGAAGCGATGGAACTCGTTGGGATACCCGATCCTGAAACCTTCTGCCAACTGCCATGGGATAAGCGTGTGGCAAGAGTCTATTGTGTATGCTTCCGTAATCGAGAGGAACGGGAGAACCCAGGAGCATTTTTAACTTCTGATTGTCGTGGAAATCTAAAGAGAATGAATGCCGACTTTCAGGCGCAGCATGGATTGGAATTTCGTGTCGGTACCGAGCCTGAAATGATGTGGCTGAAACGCGGCGAAGATGGGAAACCAGACGGAGGTGTCACCAAACCCTACTGCTATCATATAGATCAGTTTGAAAGCTTAAGACCAGTCTTTATGCAAGTAATAGAATATGCGCAGGCTATGGGTCTGGACATGATTCAAGGAGACCATGAAGATGCTCCTGGTCAGCTAGAACTCAATTGGCAGTTCGACGATGTGGTTAGAAATGCAGATCGGTTATCTACTTATCGTCAAATCTGTGCGCAGGTAGCTCGGGAAAATAACCTTATAGCTTGTTTCATGTCCAAACCATTTATGGGAGTTTCCGCATCCGGATGCCATACCAACGTCTCCCTATGGAAAGGCGGTGAAAGTCGCGTTAACCGACTCCATAACGACACGCTCCCTGGCATGGATGACGTGTTTACGTATAGAGTTGGTGGTGAAAATTCGTTTATGCCCGATACCGACGATATTCAAAAGCCAGGGAAGATAGGTCTTCAGTGCGTGGGGGGCATTGTGAAGCATCTAAGTGCGCTCACCGCCATAGGTTGCTCGACTGTCAATTCCTACCGACGGCTTTGGGATACAGGCTTTTGGGCACCAGTCTTCGCCGATTGGGGTTATCAAAACCGAACAACTGGGCTGCGCATCTCCGCACCAGGAAGATTCGAATACCGTGCAGTAGATAGTATGGTCAATCCATACCTGCTCGGCTCTGCGCTTCTAAAAGTTTTTGAAGACGGAATTAATAACGATATAGACCCTGGTGAGCCTGAAAACAGAAACATCTATGAGGCTATGGAAGCTGGGAAAGAGGTGAAAAGGCTCCCGATGTCTCTTGGAGATGCGCTAAATGAGCTATCAAAAGATGATGTCGTTAAATCTGCGATGCCGGATGAAATGTATAAAGTCTTTCATTGGTACAAAAACGATGAGTGGGAAAAATTTATGTCGACGGTTACTGACTGGGATCAGGAAATGTATATGGACTGTTTGCCATAAAAATAATTTGCTTAAGTCAGTTGGTATTTAATCTCAAATGGTTAGAATAGGCTAGGCGCTAAGAAAAAGATCGTAAGGTCCTAACAGGCTGTTTGCAGACAGTCAGCCAACGTCTAATCTGGAAATCAAGAAAAGGAAATCACGTCGCTAGCTATGTCTATGAGATTGCTTAAATACGCGTTTATAGAGGACTATGCCGAAGATAACTGGTTCAATACTCCGAGTGATCTGAAAGGCGCTTACGATGTCGTGATTATTGGCGCCGGAGGCCATGGACTTGCGTGCGCCCACTACCTTGCTCAAGATCACGGAATTACAAACGTGGCTGTTCTCGATTCTTCCTATATTGGCGGTGGAAACACCGGGAGAAACACTACGATCATAAGATCAAATTACTTAACTCCTGATGGGGTCAAGTTCTACGATCAGAGTATAAAACTTTTCAAAGATCTTTCATGCGAGCTCGACACCAATATTTTTTTTTCCGAACGTGGGCATTATACCCTCGCCCACAACACATCTACGCTGCGCACAGCACGCTGGCGTGCAGAAGTAAATAAGCACCTGGGTATAAAAAGCGAGGTTGTCAGCCCAGACGAAGTCTTACGAGCTTGCCCTGAGATTCAACTCGACTGTGGCGGTTCTCAAGCCGTTGAGGGTGCACTTTATCACGAACCTGGGGCGGTAGCTCGGCATGATGCTGTCGCATGGGGCTATGCCAAAAGTGCTTCAGTCAGAGGTGTCGAAATCCATCAGCGCACACCTGTTACCGGGATCAATACCGATTCGCAAGGCATCTCAGAAGTAGTTACCCCGAAAGGAGTAATCAAAACAAGAACTGTTCTCTCTGCTGTCGCTGGTCAAACTCCCTCGATAACTAAGATGGTGGGAATAAACACTCCCATAGAAATATTTCCCCTACAAGCCTGCGTTACAGAGCCTATAAAGCCCTGGCTAAATACGATTATCGTCTCTGGAAGTCTCCACATGTACCTGAGCCAGAGCTCAAGAGGCGAACTAGTCATGGGAGCTGCTTTAGACCCCATGGAACTTCATTCGAGGCGATCGACTTTCGAATTTGTCACAGGCCTTTGCGATCAAGTGCTCGATTTATTCCCTTTCTTAAGTGGAGTGAAAATAAACCGTCAATGGGCTGGAATGGCTGATATGACTCCTGACTTTGCACCGATTATGGGAACGACTCCGGTAAAAGGATTCTTCTTAGACTCTGGATGGGGAACCTGGGGGTTCAAGGCAACGCCCATCAGCGGTAAAACGATGGCTAATACAATAGCGACCAACTTAAATGACCCTTTAATTCAATCTTTCAACTTAGATCGATTTAAAAACTTCAATTTGGTCGGAGAAAAAGGGGCTGCGGCAATTGGACACTAGTGCGAGGACTTCGGCGCCATGAAATTTTTCCAATTTCCTTTATTAGGCACTCGTGCCATCTCAGAATTCGTACCCGCACAGGACGCAATCCTCGAACCGATAGACTTAGAAGATAATATATCTGCGGGAGATTGGGTTTATGAGCGTGATAGTGTGCCGAAGATAACTACTGAATTTTGGTATCACTCGACCAGTCAGATTTGGTTCAAAGTAGAACGTAATACTGGCACTAACCAAATTTATAGAGCGGAGGTACTGCGTGAGTAGACGTTTACCTCCACAACATGAAGAGTGGATAGATAGAAAAGTAAAAATAGACTTCTGGTTTGAGGGAGAGAAGTTCTCTGCCTATAAGGGAGACGTAATCTCGAGTGCACTTATTGCCAGCGGGCAAAAAATTCTAGCGAGAAGTTTCAAATATCACCGTGCTCGCAGTACCGTTTCCATGGCGAATCACGACGCTAATGTCATTTTAGAGACCCTGACGCAAACTAATATCAGAGCAGATGTAACCCACCCTGTAGAAGGCGTGCGTTATCAAGCTGTAAATACATTTGGCGGCCTAAAGAAAGATCTGGCGCAGATCCTCAACTTTTTCTCAGCTCTGTTACCCGTCGGCTTTTACTATAAAGCTTTTTACAGACCAAGATTTTTATTCCCCCTATGGGAAAAATTAATTCGTGGGATGACTGGGTTGGGCAAGGTGAACTCAAATACTGGTTCATGGCGCCAAGCAAGAAAACAACTTTTTTGTGACGTGCTTGTTGTCGGAGCCGGTCCTTCAGGGTTAGCTGCTGCTGAATATCTGGGAAGAACCGGACTGAAAATAATTGTTGTAGATGAAAATGATCATGTAGGCGGAACCTTAGGCTATCGCCATAACACCGATCAGTCAGCCAAAGAGTTCAAGGATACGACAATAAAAAACCTAGCCAATTTTAGCTCTGTGTCTACTCTCCCCATGTGCTATGCAGCAGGCTTATACGAAGGAGGGACGGTGCCTATAGTTGGGCCTGATGGTATAAAAGAGGTGCATACTAAAGCACTCATCGTAGCGACAGGAAGTTATGAACAGCCTGCTGTTTTTCGAAATAATGATGCTCCCGGAATAATACTATTGAGTGCAGCAGAGCGATTAATGAACAGATATTCTGTACTTCCTTGTGAGTCTGCTGTAATCCTTGCCGGCAACCCTGAGGCTTACGAACGCGCAAAGAATCTGAAAAAGATAGGACTAAGGATCGCGGCAATTATTGATCTTTCGCTCGGTCCAAAAGTCCATGAAAAAGAAATAGCAGATGCCAGAAAAGTGGGCATCAAAGTCACAAAAATAACCTCTATAGAGGAAGCTTCTCTGCGCAAGGGCACATTAGACAGTATCACCGTAATTACCGAACACAATCAAACCGAAAAAATACCATGCGATGGAATACTAATGAGCGTAGGTTGGTCCCCTGCTTCTAGCTTGCTTGTGCAAGCTGGTGCAAAACTTTCTTATCTGACCTCGCTAGAACAAGTCATTCCGGATGAGATCCCACCGGGGACGTACGCTGCGGGACAAGTAAATGGAATTCATGAATTTAAGTCGAAAATTGATGACGGTCTCGCTGCGGCAAACGAGGCCGCACGATTCTTGGGTTGCGACCTTCCTATCATCTCGCGACCCAAGCGAGAGGGCCGCGCGCATTCCCACCCTTATCCAGTGAGTGCCCACCCGAAAGGTAAAGAATTTGTAGATTTTGATGAAGATATCCAGCTGAATGATTTACGCACGTCCTGGCGCGAAGGCTTCAACTCAGTAGAGCTCATGAAGCGCTATTCAACAATAGGTATGGGTCCCAGCCAGGGTAAGATATCAAATATGAATGGGGTAAGAGTGCTTGCTGACTTAAACAAGAAATCTCCGGGGGCGATAGGCACAACAACTCCTCGCCCCTTTACTCACCCGGTAGCTATAGGCGCGTTGGCTGGGCAACGATTCCGAAGGTATTGGCGCACACCTATGCATCAATGTCACCAAAGAATGGCGGCTAACTTTGAAGAGAATGGACACTGGCTGCGACCTATGACATATGGGGCAGGTTCTATCCAGACGCTGATTGAAAAAGAGTATGTTGCTGTCAGGGACGCCGTGGGGATAATAGACGTGTCTACCCTAGGTAAAGTCGAATTATTCGGGCCTGACTGCATCAAGTTGCTCGAATACGCCTATACCTGTAAATTCGATAAGCTAAGAACAGATATGACCAGATATATCTTTATGGTGGATGGTTCTGGCGTTCTAATCGATGATGGGGTTGCGGCTCGATTTTCAGATGATCATTTCTATATAACCACGACTAGCTCCAATGCTCATACAGTAGTAAAGCAATTACGTCTTTTTTCAGATCTACTTAACTTAGATATAGCTATCGTTGATAGGACCCGCCAAATTGGTGCGTTCAACGTAGCTGGTCCCCTATCTAGGGAAGTCTTATCAAAAATTACTAGCCAGTCCCTATCTGAAGCCGATTTTCCATATCTAGCTGTTCGAGAGTTCCAGATAGCAAATGTTACGGCGCGAGTCATGCGTGTCGGATTTGTCGGAGAGCTGGGCTACGAAATCCATGCGTCAGCTAATTCGGCACAGACTATTTGGAACTCGTTAATGGAGGCAGGGAAGCCTTTGGGCATAATGCCTTTTGGTGTTGAAACACAAAGACTGTTAAGACTGGAAAAAGGACACATAATCCTAGGGCAAGACACTGATGGAATGACGACTCCATTTGAGGTTAACTTAGGATGGGGAGTTAATCTGAAGAAAGAACAATCGATCGGAAAAAACAGCTTAATTCATCTAAAAAGACAAACTAAAAGACAGCTTGTTGGGTTTGAATGCACAAACACTAAGAATCTTGAGATATTAGAATCTAATCTAATTGTCGAAGGTGACCGTATTTTAGGACGGGTCACGAGCGTAGGTTATAGCCCCCATCGGAAAGGGATTATTGGTCTAGCGATGATTGACTCAACTGATACCTCGACAGAAGCGATTTGCATTAAAGATTCACGAGGAAACTTAATTGATGCACAAATTGTAAGTACGCCATTTTATGACCCAGAAAACTTGAGACAACTCACATCGTAAGGTTCAGATAAGATTTCAATAAAATAGTCAGTAACAGATAATGTCCATAAAAATAAGCCCACTGTTAGAGTGTTATGCTGAATCCAACACCAAACCTGGTGAAGTTTTTGGAATGAAGACCGTAATAAGCGATGTGCTGCCTCGTATAGACACACAAGATTTTATTATGGATCTAAGTCCCGTACCTAAATGCCTAGTGGTTGGTAGGGAAAGCAGGCAATGGATCACCGAACAAATCGATGGTGAGTTAGGCGGCTTGTTTGCTTGTCATCTACAAAACAACGGCGGCTTTATATCTGAAATAATCCGAGACCAATTTCTGGCAGTGAATGGCACAAATGAGGCCACATGGAAATCTTTTGCGGAAAAATTTCATGCTCCTGACAGTAGAATATTGACCCTTCCATACGATTGTGCAGAGTTTATAGTTGGAGGGCCGAATATCTGGAATCTACTATATGCCATGACGTCATTTGATCTTGACTCATTAAAGCCAAACCAACTTTCTCCGATGCGAATCGCAACAGTAGATGTCTATGTATTGCCGTATAAAAACATGTTGCGCGTCTTTTGCACTCCGGCAGATGGATATTTTCTTTTCAACACTGTAAAAACTAGTGTTATCTCCGGCGGAGGTGTTTCGATGGGCTTTAACCCATCTATTGACTCACTATGGGTATCTAACTAATCTACGAGGCTGCTAAAAAGCTTCCTGTTTAGTTTTTGCTTAAACGCTATAAAAATTATCACCTAACTGCCTAATATCGTTAAAAATGTCGTTACGACGGTATTTTAGTCTCTAAATAAAAATGTAATCCTTCCCCTTTTAATCTACTATTTGTCGTTACGTCTTAAAGGATCAATTATGTGTGGCATAGTCGGGTTGTTCGCAAAAACAAAAGAATTCGAAAAGGAGCTTGGAAAATATTTTTCTGGCATGCTAAATGAGATGACTGATCGGGGTCCCGACAGCGCAGGATGTGCGATTTATCACAATGTCACTAAGGCGAGTGAGTTAAAAATTGTTGCTATGTCAGAGACGCCGCTCTCGAAAAATAAATTATTAGAAAGAATAAGACAACCTTACCCTGACGCCTCAGTACAAGAACTCGAGTCACTTCATTTCTTAATTACCTTAGAAGGGCCAAGTAAAGAAGCAATCCTTGAGCTACACAAATGCTTCCCTAACCTAAAGATTTTGAGCAGTGGTTCTTCCATCGAAATTTACAAAGCTGAGGGCCTTCCAAAAAATGTTCTGGAAAAATTCTCAATTTCTTCTATGAACGGATCTCACGCTCTCGGTCATACAAGAATGGCAACCGAAAGTGCAATAACTACGGCACATTCTCATCCGTTCTCGACTGGAGATGACTTGTGTCTTGTACACAACGGATCACTTTCGAATCACAATAGATTAAGAGCTAAATTACAAAAAGAAGGTATTTATTTTTCGAGCGACAATGATAGTGAAGTCGCGGCAGGCTACCTCGCATGGAGAATTAAACAAGGAAAGACAATAGAAGAAGCCCTGAATCATGCGCTCGAAGATCTTGATGGGTTTTATACTTTTGCAATTGGAACAAAGGATGGGTTTGCTGTGTTACGCGACCCAATAGCATGCAAACCTGCTGTTATTAGTGAGACAGACCATTGGGTAGCCATGGCGTCGGAATATAGAGCCATTGCACTATTGCCAGGCGCACAGAGCGCTCCCGCTTGGGAGCCTGCTCCAGGAAAAATTTACAGTTGGAGCCACTGATATGCCATTAGAATATGATCTCGCTTCGGGTAGCACGCGTGAGTTGAACAAAAAGCTACATGCGCTTGGAATAGCAAATAAAATAGACAGCATTTGTGTTACAAATCCGAACGGCGCGCATGCCTTGGCGGTTGGTCTAACCCGCCCTCTTAAGGTAAACATCAAAGGTCATGTTGGATATTACTGCGCTGGAATGAATCAAATAGCAGAAGTAAATATTGACGGGAATGCCGGCCCTGCTGTAGCAGAAAACATGATGTCAGGCCATGTAACAGTAACAGGCAATGTTTCGCACTATGCCGGAGCTACCTCACATGGGGGTACACTGTTAGTTTGTGGGGACGCAAGTTCGCGTTGTGGAATATCTCTCAAAGGAGCAGATATCATTGTTAAAGGTTCTGTTGGGCATATGAGCGCTTTTATGGCACAAACCGGAAGAATGGTTGTTTGCGGCGATGCTGGAGAGACATTAGGAGACTCCATATATGAAACCAAATTATATGTACGTGGTACCGTAGCGAGTCTCGGTACTGATTGTGTCCAGAAAAGCATGACTGAAAAACACAAGAACGAGCTAGAAATGCTGCTTGTATCTGCCGGAATTACAGGAGCTGATGCCGCTGAGTTTAATCGCTTCGGTTCGGCTAGAAAGCTATATAACTTTAAAGTGGACAACGCTGATGCCTACTAAAAAAAATGGCGATAGCCAAATCAATTTACATGAACTTCAAAGCAGGCTAAGAGAATCTGCTACCTACCCACGACAAGTCATAGCGGACATACAACGGGCCGCCGAAACGGGGATCTATGACATCCGAGGCTGGGGGGCGAAGCGCTCTGTTCCGAACTTTGATGATCTCCTCTTCTTAGGTGCCAGCATGTCACGCTACCCTTTGGAGGGATATAGAGAAAAATGTATCACTAGCGTTACCTTGGGCGATCGGTTCGCATCAAAACCTATTGAATTAAAGATCCCAATTACGGTCGCTGGTATGAGTTTTGGAGCATTATCAGGATCGGCGAAAGAAGCATTAGGTAGAGGCGCAACCATTGCTGGTACTAGTACTACAACTGGAGATGGTGGCATGACGCCAGAAGAAAGAGAGCACTCTGAGCTGTTGGTGTACCAATTACTGCCATCCCGATACGGAATGAATCCAGACGACCTCCGAAAGGCTGATGCAATAGAGATAGTCGTCGGACAAGGAGCTAAACCAGGAGGCGGTGGGATGCTTCTTGGACAAAAAATCAGTGAGAGAGTAGCTGGTATGCGTGATCTCCCTAAAGGTATAGACCAACGCAGCGCATGCAGACACCCTGACTGGACTGGACCCGATGATCTAGCTATAAAAATCCAAGAATTGAGAGAAATCACTAATTGGGAAAAGCCAATCTATATAAAAATCGGTGCTGCCAGACCTTATTATGATACCACTTTAGCGATCAAAGCTGGTGCCGACGTTGTTGTATTAGATGGAATGCAAGGCGGTACAGCAGCAACTCAAGATGTTTTCATAGAACATGTGGGCATTCCGACTCTTCCCGCCTTAAGGCAAGCTGTCGAGGCCCTCCAAGAATTAGATATGCATCGTAAAGTGCAGCTCATTGTGTCTGGGGGTATTAGAAGTGGCGCCGATGTTGCAAAAGCCTTAGCTATGGGAGCTGATGCTGTCTCAATCGGTGTGGCCGCACTGATAGCGCTTGGTGACAATAGTCCTGCATTTGAAAAGGAATATAACTCACTTGGGACATCCGCTGGATTTTATGACGACTGGCATGAAGGTAGAGACCCTACCGGGATCTCTACTCAAGACGAAGAGCTTGCTGCTCGTTTTGACCCGGTGATGGGAGGTAGACGGCTGGCAAATTATCTAAATGTCCTCGCTCTTGAGACACAGACTCTAGCCCGCGCCAATGGAAAAAGTCACGTACATAATTTAGAGCCCGAAGACTTAGTGGCGCTCACAATAGAAGCTTCGGCTATGGCTGGTGTTCCCTTAGCAGGTACAGACTGGATCCCAGGGAAGAAATAACAACCTAATAGGAGCGCAAAATGAACACAAAACTCGGTGCAATTGCTAAATCTAAAGGAATCAAGTATTTCTTGATCAGTTTTGTGGATCTCTTTGGTCATCTGCGCTCTAAGCTCGTGCCAGCGCGCGCTATCGATGGAATGCAAAAGAATGGCGCAGGTTTTGCTGGTTTTGCGGCTTGGTTAGACATGTCACCTGCAGATTCAGACATGTTTGCTATTCCAGACCCGTCCAGTCTCATCCAACTACCTTGGAACAAAGAAATCGGTTGGCTAGCATCTGATCTATGGATGGATGGAAAAGAAGTTTCAGCATCTCCAAGGGTTATTTTGAAACGAGAGCTTGCGAAAGCGATGAAGGCCGGTTATCGCACGAAAACTGGCGTTGAATGTGAATATTTCTTGACCAGTATGGACGGCTCTGAACTCTCAGATGACTTCGATACGCAAGCGAAGCCCTGCTACGACCAACAAGCTCTCATGAGGCGATTTCCTTTAATCAGGGAAATTTGTGACGCTATGCTTGAGCTTGGCTGGGGCCCTTATCAAAATGATCATGAAGACGCAAACGGGCAATTTGAAATGAATTGGGACTACAACGATGCCTTAATTACAGCGGATCGCCAAGTTTTCTTCAAATACATGGTAAAAACAATTGCAGAAAAACATGGTTTTCGTGCCACTTTCATGCCTAAACCTTTCGCTCACCTTACGGGGAATGGTTGTCATACGCATGTATCCGTATGGGATAAATCAGGTAAGAAAAATTTGTTTCTCAACAAACAAGATGAGCTCGGTATATCTAAATTGGCTTATAAGTTTCTTGGGGGAGTTATGCACAGTGCGGCAGACCTATGCGCAGTTTTTAATCCTACCGTAAACAGCTATAAAAGAATTAATGCGCCTGTAACCACCTCTGGTGCTACTTGGGCACCTAACTCAGTAACTTACTCTGGCAATAATCGAACCCACATGATCAGAGTTCCGGATGATGGACGATTTGAAATAAGATTAATGGATGGCGCGGTCAACCCTTATTTGAGTTCCGCAGCGATACTGGCTGCAGGTTTAGATGGTATTGCAAACAAACGACATCCTGGTCCTCCGCTCATGATCAATATGTATACTGAAGGCCATAAGGCAGGCAAGGTTAAAACCCTTCCCCTCAACCTTTTAGATGCATTAAGATTACTGGAGAAAAATAGCGTCATCAAGGATGCTTGGGGCAAAGACACCGTGAGTTCATACGTGAAACTAAAGATGCTCGAGTGGCAGGATTACTCCTCTCAACTGACCGAATGGGAAAAGCGTAATACTTTAGATTGTTGAATTAGTCTTTAATTTGTTAGCACTTACTATCAGTGTAAGTGCTAATCGCCATAATCTTTCAGCATTTTCTTCAGCTCTATACGATGGATCTCTTCCGTCTTAATCATTTCCCTCGCGTACTCTTCAATATAAATACTTGCGTCGCTAACCTCATCTAGAAGATCTTTATACAACTCGATGGCTTCTTGCTCATGCTTAAGGCTTTCTTGCAGTAAGTCGATAGCACTATGGTTGTTAGATTCTTCAATAATAGAAATTTCAAGTGAAGGGTGACCGTCTAACCCTGTCACCAACTCTCCTGCTTGTTGAGCATGCAAAAGTGACTCCGACGCTTGTTCTTGGAAAAACTGATTCAGACTTAATCTGTCTCGCCCAGAAACCATCAAGCTGTAATGGGTGTATCTCACCACCCCGGATAATTCATATTTCATGATCTGGTTCAAAATCGTAATCGTTTTTTTAGCATTTAAAATTTTCATTAATATAGATTACCAGTTTCTCATACCTATTGGAATATAGAGGTACTCCAACACAAGAAAAACAGTTGACATTTAAATGATAATGATTATCATTAGTATTAAAGAAACACTTAATAACATCGAGTATCCAAAATGGAAAGAGAACAAATAGAACTCCATCCAATTGAGACGAGCACACTTTATAATAGCGCCCTAAGGGCCATGACAGAGTTCGTAAGTAGACCCTCCCCAGAATTGGCTGATATTATTATTTGCCTACTTGGCAGATTAGAAGTCCGTCACGACTGCGGCCAGGAAAGTATGTTCAACGCGCTTAGAGATTCATGGTCTTTCTACGCTAGAACAGTCATGGCCTGCCGAATTCAGCCGCGGCATGAGAATAATGTGAGATTCAGCACAACAATAGAGAAAAAAGCAGCCGAAATCTAGGCCTAAACTTTAATAGCTATTTACGAGATTTCTCAGTCTAATTACCGGACTTTAGCCCCCTATCTAATAATCCGATAGACATGACTGAGAAATCTCTTAAATGCCTATTAGGAACGGTAGGTGTGATCCTGTAGACCCATTTTATATAGTTTCTATAAAAATAATGGGATCATACTAATAAGTAAGTAGTTAAAGTAAACATCCATCTGTAATTAAATCTCGTCTTTTTAGACAAGCCCCTTCCAAAAGCCATCTGCATCACGCAGACTAACGACTCGACTTAACAGGAGAGGGATCTTGCATATTAACAAATACGGCTTTGATTTCAGCCGACGTGCGTTCATTGACAAAACAGCGAGCGGCGTTGGAGGGGCAGGTGTTTTAACTTCTCTGTGGCCCCAAATTTGTCGTTCCGCTGATGCTAGTGAAGCCTATCCCGAAGAGCTCCTAGATATAGAGTCATATACTAAAGGACGCGTCAAAGTTGGTGACACAATTGACAAAGACAGTGTGTTTCTCGTACAAGATCTCCTCGATCCTATTACATTTCAACAAGTACTTCAGGATGGGAGAACCTTTGAAATACAGGCCTCTGAGCATGATATTGAGAAAGCATTTCCACCCTATTTTCTAGACGCGACTATCCGGAATCAAGGACAGGCGACATTTGGGGAAGACGGAAACGTCTATACTAAAAGTGGTGCGCCTTGGATAGGAGGACTACCATTCCCCGAACCTAAGACTGGCAATGAGGCAATTGCTAACATTACGCTCAGCTGGGGTAGACACGACAAAGGCATATATCCGATCCCTGCACAGACAGTCAACCCTGAGGGAGAAGTTCAATATGAATATGACTGGGTATGGGCTGAACAACAGTGCTCAGGTCTCGTACATCCGTCTGCTTCTGGCCCTTACTTAAAAGGGTACGAAGACCTTCTTCGGCTGCAGTCTATCTGGTTTACGCACACACAGGATGTCAAAGGTCACGCCTTCCTCAGTAAATGGAAATACAATCAAAAGGATATTCCAGGTCTATGGGGATACCTGCCTAATCTGAAAAGAGTGAGAAGATTTCCATCTAATCAACGGTTCGAGGCATATATGCCAGGCATGAATCTGTACCTGTCTGATGCATGGGCCTCAGGCGATCCGATGCTCACTTGGGGAAACTTTCGAATTATCCATCGTGGACCATTTTTAGGATCATCTCACTCCCAATGGCACCCTGATCGCGACAATTGGAAGCCAGATCTAGTCGGCGGGAAGCAGAACAAGAGCTATTTTAAAGTCGGAAAGTCACTTATTCCCGAGGTAATTGTCTTTGAAGGAGAGCCTATCGGCTATCCTAAGGCACCTGTATCCAAGCGCCGAATTTATATGGATGCCAGAAACATGGGTGCAGGGATGAGCATAACCTATGATAGAAAAGGTGAAATGTGGAAAGGCCTTGAAGGTGGAGGCGGGCAACTAAAGACTGATAAGCACGCTATAGTCGCAAGCGACGGTCGGCCAGAATGGAGCTGGAACTGGGCGATAAGTCACGACGTACAAAAAAACAATGTAACTCGATTTCATCATGGGAAGACATGTCGTGGAGGTTGGGAATCAGCCCTTGACCCTGAAGAAAACATAGTCAGGGCTTATATGACAAAGCAGGCCTTAAGAAGACTAGGTATATAGAAGTGACTTCGGAGCACTACTCCCGATAACCAACGTCCGTGCGATCAAGCATACGAAGCAACGCCGGCCAAGCAAGTTTGTGAAGCCCCTCTGATTCGATTAGCCGGTTTCCCTGATTAGATGAAGTAGCGATCGCTTTCTGAGATGGCAACCTAAGCTTGCCGCTGCTCATCGCTCGAACTTGCATAGTGCACGATCGCTCTAAAAGATACATCAACATAAAGCAGCTAGAAACCGACTCTCCTGCGGCTAAAGTTCCGTGATTACGTAATATTAAAATCTTCTTGTCGCCTATATCTTTAATTAAGCGTTCTCGCTCATCGAGATCTAATGCTACTCCTTCATAGTCGTGGTAAGCGACTTGCGACAGCAAAACCATAGCAGTCTGCGTTAATGGCATCAACCCTTCCTCCATAGCAGAAACAGCAGCTCCATCGTCAGTATGAAGATGCATTACTGCCTTAGCATCGTGCCGAGCCATATGGATAGCGCTATGAATACAGAATCCTGCCGGATTGATCTCGTATTCACTGGGCATAACGATGTGCCCATCTAAATCGACTTTAACAAGGTTAGACGCCGTGATTTCGTCAAACATTAATCCATACGGATTAATCAAAAAATGATCGTCTGGACCAGGAACACGGGCGGACAGATGCGTAAAAATCATATCAGTCCAACCATAATGAGCTACTAGTCTATATGCTGCCGCTAGATCGACTCTTGTATCCCATTCCTCGGCACTAACCTGTGATCGGACATCCGTTTGCAAATTCAAAGCACTAACCATAACTAAAGCTCTCCCTACAGACTTACTGGGTTACTATAGCAATAACTAGCGTAATGGCAATTACAACCTTAGCTAAAGCTGCAAAAGTAGGTAAGAAATTTCAAAAAATGAATATTCAAAAGAAAAACTATAAGACGGTTATTTTTGATTTGTTTGGTACCGTTGCTCTTTGGGATAGAAACAAATTACCTCGATTTACCTGGCTCGGAGAGGAAAAAATTTCGACATTAGGAGCCCTAAAGCTTGTATTAGAAGCGGAAACGGCGATTTCTTTCACAGATTTCTATCGCTCCTTTCATGAGACCAATCTGACTATCGAGAATCAACGTAATGAGAGCGCCAGAGAGATTTCATCTCAAGAACGCTTCGAAAAAACCCTGCAAGGTTGCGGGCTAGAGTATTGCCAAGCAACAACGGAACTCGCCAAGAGGCTATCCACAGAACATATGAATCTGCTTGAAAGAGGCTGCTTCGTCCCTGAAAAGCACGTGCAGGTAATCAAAGCACTCAGCGAATCTTACAGTCTGGCAATTGTCTCAAATTTCGATCATTCAAAAACTGCGCGCAGTATACTTTCCCGTGATGGGGTCTACGATTATTTTTCTCACATTGTGATATCAGAGGAGTTCGGGTGGCGAAAACCTAACCGCCTCATCTTCGAGCACGCTCTTGGATTGCTCAAGAGCAAATCAATAGAGACGTTATATGTTGGCGATTCCCTGAAAGACGATGTTAGGGGCGCAAAAAATGTTAATCTAGATGTGGCATGGGTAAATGCTTCTCCCAAGACTAAGTGTGGAACCAGCTTAACACCAACTTACGAAATAGCATCGATTATAGAATTAGAGCGGGCACTATTAAAAATTTGATATAAATACCTTAGCATAAGCGTAATACATTCCATTTCGGTGCAAGACGAAAATAGATATTCTTGGATTTATGGAGAAACATAACATGGTCTTAAATAGTACTACCATTGAGGGTGATATCGCATATATAGATAGTGTAAATCAAACCGCAGAACACCTGGTTTATCCAGTTTCTAGCGGTAAGAAAATCGTACGCCCTGCCAATAGTTACCAAAAAATGATTATCAATGATGGGCGAAGGGAAATTGATAGTTTCAGCGTCGATTTGCAAGGGTTTTCGCTTATAAAACACCAATCAAGTGTTGCAGACTTCTACGACAATGAGGTAGTAAAAAGACAATACTATCCTGAAATGATCGAGTTGCTAAAAACGCGATTAAACGCAACAGATGTGCTCATCTTCGATCACAATCAACGCAGTAAGGTCAGGGCAGCAGCGATGCAGCCAGAAGTTCGCAACCCAGTTGCATCAGCCCATGTTGACTACACCCTATCTTCTGCACCTAATAGAAGCATTGAAATACTTGAAAAGGCTAATAAAAGTCATTATGTGGGCCGCAGGCTCGCCTTAATAAATGCTTGGCGCCCAATCATAGGCCCTGCCGAGGACTTTCCTCTTGCCCTATGTGACATGAGAACAGTTCAGAGTAATGATTTGGTTCAGACCGACATCCACCATTTTAGCGAAAGCGATCCAGAAACGCCTAGGCATAGCGGGCAAATTTATTCTCTAAGACATAATTTCTCTCACAAATGGCACTACTTTTCTGCGATGCAACCAGATGAAGTCTTGTTA
>Ga0233433_10001206_pt1 | contig 25444 bp, 19 predicted proteins | sample SI_122_August201_5_FD_179868 | JGI IMG/M metagenome (GOLD analysis project Ga0233433, IMG submission 179868) | Seawater microbial communities from Saanich Inlet, British Columbia, Canada - SI_122_August2016_100_MG | ecosystem: Environmental > Aquatic > Marine > Inlet | place: Canada: British...
CGCTTCATTTGAAATTGGCGTACTCAAGCCAAAAGACCGAGAAGAAAGCGCCGCAGCCGTCAAGGTCGGGGTCGATGAAGAGATGACGGATGATAATTCCGTAACTCGTCCACCAGTCATCACAGTTCTTGGTCACGTAGACCACGGTAAGACAACTTTACTTGATGCTATTCGAGGGGCAAAAGTTGTCGATTCTGAAGCCGGTGGTATTACCCAAAGCATCGGTGCCTACCAGGTCAACAAAGACGGCCAATTTCTTACATTTATCGACACTCCGGGTCATGCTGCATTCACACAGATGCGAGCTAGTGGCGCACAGGTAACTGACATCGCTGTGTTGGTTATCGCAGCCGATGACGGTGTTATGCCACAGTCGCTAGAAGCTATAGATCACGCTCGGGCTGCAAATGTTCCTATCATCATTGCAATCAACAAAATGGATGCACCCGGTGCTGACATCGACCGTGCAAATGCTCAACTTGCGGAGCACGAAATTATTGTTGAGTCATACGGTGGGGACACCGTAGCTGTTCCTGTTTCCGCTCTCAAGGGCGAAGGAATCGACGAACTTCTAGAATCTCTGCTTCTAATTTCAGAAATTCAGGAACTAAAAGCCAACCCTAATCGACCTGGAATCGGTGTAGTAATCGAATCTCACATGGATCGATCCCGTGGAGCAGTCGCATCAGTCCTCGTCAAGTCGGGCACCGTCCGAAATGGCGACAACATCGCTGCTGGCATGTTCAGAGGTCGTATCAAATCTATGGTTGACGGTTTTGGCAATGTCGTTACGGAAGCCGGACCTTCGACACCGATCGAAGTTCTTGGTCTGAACGGTACACCCGCTGCCGGTGACCAATTCGATGTAGTGGCTACCGACCGAGCCAGTCGTGACCTTGTTGCTGCCCGCGAGCGTCAAGCTTCTAAACGTAAGGACACCCGAGCAGCCACTACGATGGCTGAAGTTATGCGCCGTGTTCAGCAATCGGATTCCAAGGAATTACTTGTCGTTATCAAGACTGGAAACCACGGATCGATCGATGCGGTACAACGTGCAGTTGAGCAAGTATCGAACGATGAAGTTCAGGTTCGAGTACTTAGTGCTGCATCCGGAGCTATCAACGAATCGGACATTCTTCTGGCGTCAGCTTCCAACGCTATGGTCATGGGATTTGAAACAATGGTTGAACCTGGTGCTCGGCGCCAGGCCGAGGCCGAAGGCGTCACGATTCGAACTTACGACATCATCTACAACCTTGTTGATGAAGTTGAAGATGCAGCACGTGGTTTGCTTGAGCCAGAACGTAAGACTGTCGTCCTTGGTCACGCAAGTGTTCTCGAGGTGTTCACACACGGCAAGCGTGAGCAAATCGCTGGTATCCGAGTTACCGACGGTATGTTCAAGCGATCTGGACGAATGCGCGTTATCCGAAATGGCGACGAAATATTCGATGGTGCTATCACCTCGATGCGTCACCTCAAAGAGAGCGTTAGAGAATTGGCCAACAACTTCGAAGGCGGTGTGAAGATCGACGGTTTCCACGAGTACCAGACCGGCGACGTGCTGGAAGGGTATGAGATTCAGGTCATTCGACGATAATCGACCGTTTCGATTGGATTATTCGTTCCCTTTCTTCGATTGATTCGAGGGTGAAGACGGGAGGAGATAAGTAAGTGACGGACGAAAGACGTGGTGGACGCGTTAATCACACGATTCAGCGCGAGTTAGGCACATGCATTGAAGAATTGAGCGATCCGCGATTGTCTCCAATGGCCTCTGTTACTGGCGTTGAAGTGGATAGGGACCTTTCGATGGCGAAGGTTTACATCAGCGTTCTTGGCACTGATCAGGAACGTGATGACACGCTTGAGGCGCTTCGATCAGCGGCAACTCGACTTCGTATGGAAATTTCACAGCGAATTGTCATTCGTCGAATGCCTCGACTCTCGTTCTTTGTCGATTCGACGATGCAGACCGGCGCCGATATGGACCAAATTATCGATCGTGTGATGAGCGAAGATAGCCGCCGTTTCGCCGACCGGGATGGCAGTTGACAGACGAGCATAATGCCTCCGTAGGAACGCAGCGTCTGGGGCTGGCTGCTGGTGGCTATCTGAATATCAACAAGCCGCAAGGTTGGACATCGACCGACGTGGTTCGCAAACTCAAGGGTGTTACCCGTGCGAAGAAGATTGGCCACGGTGGAACGCTCGACCCTCTAGCCACTGGGGTTCTTCCAATATGCGTTGGCTCGGCAACTCGTTTTGCCGACACCGTGCTTTTAGGCAATAAGTCGTATCGAATCACCATGACGCTTGGCTCCTCTACTAATACTTACGATTCAGAAGGCGACACAACGGCAGAGGCAGATTGGTCTGCGGTTACACGAGAACAAGTCGTCGAATCATTGAACGACTTTCGCGGCAAGTTCGACCAAATACCACCGATGTTTTCAGCACTACACCACAACGGTCAACGACTGTACGAGCTGGCTCGAAAAGGAATCGAAGTTGAACGGCCGGCGCGGCAGGTTGAGACGATGAGTCTTGATCTGATCGAATTCAATGCTCCAGAAGTGATTCTTGATGTTGAGTGTGGTCATGGTTTCTACGCTCGAACACTGGTTCACGACATAGGCGAAAAACTCGTCACGCATGCACATATGACAGGTCTTGTCCGTACACATGCAGGTGTTTTCAATTTGGAAAATACCGTGACGATTGAGCAAGTGATCGCAACCGCCGACTCGGGTGATTGGCGCGATGTCGCAATGCCGATTGACACAACATTACAGCATATGCAACAGGCGACTCTCACTTCGGCGCAGGTTGAAATGGTGGGGTACGGCCAGCAGATAGCGGTTTACGATATTGGCAAGCCCGGCGACTTTGCACCGGGCGACCGTATTCGCGCATACGCACCAGATGGCGAGTTACTAGCGATACTGATATTCGAGCCTGAAAAACTCGGATGGCGGCCAGAGAAAGTTCTAATGGCGATTTAAACGATAAACGCACTTGTAACAAATTCATGGGACATACATAAACTTGTGCTTGCTATAGTCGAACGCAGAATATGTAAGCGAAACGATTTGCAATGTCATCCCTACAATCAAGTGAATCCTAACTCGGGGTTCCAGTCCAAGAGAATCTAAATTGCACGATAGTCCGTTGGCAGTAGTAGCCGAATTAATCCTCCTGCTATCGATAATCCTTGTCGCAGCAAAAGTTGGTGGAGAGGTGTCGGAGCGATACTTGAAAATTCCACCTGTTCTTGGTGAACTCGGTGCCGGAATTCTTATCTCACCATTTTTGCTCGGTGGCATTCACTGGTTCGGTGGTGGAGCTATATTCGAACTGCCGCACGATGGAGGTGGGTTGCCCGTAGAACCACAACTGTTCTTCATCGCTCAGTTGGCAGCAGTAGTGCTGTTGTTCGAGGCTGGGCTCGAAACTGACCGTGATCAGTTCATGAAGTACGTTCGCCCCGCAACCGCAGTTGCCGCAGGTGGAGTGATCCTGCCGTTCTTGATGGGATTCGCTGCTACTGTGATGCTCGGATTTGCCGATATGGATTCGATCGAGGGCATGATCCCCGCACTGTTCGTCGGAGCGATCATGACAGCTACATCGGTGGGTATTACCGCCAGAGTTTTGGCTGATATTCGACGCCTTGATTCACCGGAAGGTGTGACAGTTCTTGCGGGCGCTGTAGTAGATGACGTTCTAGGAATTATCATTCTCGCCATCGTTGTCGGTATGGCTGATGAGGGTGAAGTTACTGCTGGATCGATTGGTCTCATATTTATTAAAGCCGTTGGGTTCTGGCTTGGACTTCTCGTTCTTGGTTCGCTGGTATCAAAGCAAATCTCTAGAGTGGTGTTGTGGTTCAAGAGCGCAGGTGGGGCACTGGTACTCGCTCTGGCGCTAGCCTTTATTGCTTCAGCAGTTGCTGAAATATACTTTGGGCTCGCCATGATTATCGGTGCGTATACGATGGGGCTTGCTCTCTCTAGTACTGAGCTGAAGCATCAAGTAGAAGACTCTATGCGATCGGTAAACAATTTCCTTGTGCCTATCTTTTTTGTAGTCATCGGTATGCAGGTTGATTTCTCAGCTTTCGGAGCTGGCGATACCTCACTAATGTCAGCAGTTATTTTCGCCATAGTTCTCACTATATTTGCTGTTATTAGCAAACTTGTCGGTGCTGGTGTTCCAGCACTGTTTGTTGGTTTCAACCGAACTGGAGCCACCCGGATTGCACTAGGTATGTTGCCACGTGGTGAGGTTGCCTTGATCATCGCTGGTATCGGTTTGACATCCGGCGTTATCGGACAGGATGTATTTGGTGTCGCAATTGTTATGACCGTGATCACAACGCTTCTGGCGCCAGTGTTCCTCATCCCTGCGTTCAAGGGTGGAAGCGGACTAAAGAACGCCGAAAAGAATGAAACAGAGACCGAAGAGTAAGACCGTTGTACGTCTCTGACGCATGTGTATGATTTTCGCCGTACGGTCTCAAAGCAAACTGAAAAGGCGTAGTTCGGAGATGTCACATGCCGGCCCATAGTTTCGAGCAAGTAATAACGTCTGAGGATGAAATTAGGGCGATTCTTGGACATCCGGGCCAGCGTGCCGCCGACAAGGTGATAGATCACATTGATGAGCATTGCGCGGCGTTAATCGCCCATTCGCCGTTCTTGGTAATTTCATCGGCAGATAGCGATGGCAACATGGATATGTCGCCGAAGGGCGATCCCGAGGGCTTTGTGAAAGTGCTCGATGATAAAACTCTCGTGATTCCCGATCGACTCGGAAATCGTCGAGGCGATACGTTTTCTAATGTCCTCCAGAATCCCAAAGTCGGGTTGTATTTCTTAGCACCCGGATACCGAGAAACTTTGCGAGTAAGCGGTACTGCACAGATCGTTCGTGATACGGCGTTACTGGAATCGATGTCGGTGCAAGGAAAAGTACCCACGCTCGCTTTGGTGATCTCAGTGGAAAAGGCGTTCTTCCACTGTGCGAAATGCGTTATCCGTTCCGGACTTTGGAAGCCTGAAAGCTGGGGCAGCGTCGACGGGATTCCGACATTGGGAGAAATTTTGGTTTCTCATTCGAATACCGATGAACCGGCTGAAGAAATTCAAAAGTCTATCGACGAAGCGTACGAAACAAGGGTTTACTGATCTTTAATCTGGGCCGACTAATCTAGCTGTACGCAACTTGGCAGAAGCCGTGATTGCAGTAGCCGTACGGATTCTTCGCCAAATATTGCTGGTGCTCTTCTTCGGCGTAATAGAACTCCCCGGCTTCGGCTATCTCAGTTGTGATCTTGCCAAATCCAGATGAAGTCAGCTCCGATTGGTATTTCTCAACACTCGCCTGGGCTGCAACCAGCTGTGTTTCGTTTGTTCCGTATATTGCAGTCCGGTACTGGCTTCCGTGGTCGTTACCTTGCCCCATGTACTGTGTTGGGTCGTGGTTCTCCCAGAACACCTTGAATAGAGTGCCTAGATCAACCTCAGCGGGATCGAAAACGACGATCACGGCCTCAGTGTGACCTGTGCGAGAAGTGCACGTCTCCGAGTAAGTCGGGTTCGGCGTCGTGCCACCGCTATATCCTGCAGCTGTCGTGAATACACCGGGTACTTCCCAAAAGAGTCGTTCTGCACCCCAGAAGCAGCCCATTCCAAAAATGATTTTTTCCATTTGGTTAGGGAAGGGCGGCAGCATTGAAGTGCCGTTCACATAGTGCTTGCCACTGATCTTGATCTGCGTATCTCGACCCGTCAGCGCGTCTTCTGCTGCGATCACGCCTTCTGGCTTAGTTCTGAAGAAATTCATATTTTTTAGCTCCTAAGACCAAGTACGGATCGGGCAGCGGTTGCGGTTTCAGTCACCTGTTCAATTGTTCCCATTCCGAACATCACTGACTCGACCCCAACGTCGTTAAACACGTATTTGAACGCCTTCTCGCCAAGGTATCTTCCGCCGGCCATCGGTTTGATAGCGATCACAGGCTTGTTGGTGTTGCGGACCGCGTCGACCACTCGATCTTGGGTAGGGAACATGTACATACCCGGTTCGTTTACAGGCACGATGTAGCCATCAAAATCTATTCCCTGTTCCTCGATCAACGGAATTGTGATTCCACCGTGATGAACGCTTGAAATTACCGTGTCAAAACGGTTGCGCAAGAAATCGAGATATTCCTGAATGAGATCGAAACGTCCAACTGCAGCGAGAAGATCGATTTCGGCTCCGGGATCGGCGACGAAGATTTTGCATCCAGCAAAGAATCCCAAATACTGCTCGAGCGTGGCGTAATCGATCTCGAACTTCTCTGCGTCAGCTTGGCTGTAGGGCTCGACCGTTTTCGGCGTGACCAGATTGTCGAGACTCCCACCAACCGTGTATTCGAGAATTTTGTCCTGTCGAATTTGGGCAAGATACGCCTCTTCGCCGACGTCAGCTAGATCGTATCCAAACAAAGTCGAGTGCGCCCGTTCGGAGTAAGCGATGATTTCGTCGTTAAGTGTGATCGGGATGAGGATATATGCGAGACGGCCGATTTCGGTTTGTAGTCGCCGTTCAGTCTCCCAAATCGCCTGCAAGTGCAACCTGTTGAACTCAGGGTTCATGTGGTCGACCTGCGCGACCGTAAATCCGAAGTTCTGCACGGCGTGAGTAATAATGTCGGCTACGTGATTTACTTCGCCAAAAAGCTTGAGATTTTCGGCGTCTCGTTCAACGCTTTGGTATGACACACCATCGAAGGGATGAATACCCATCGTTAGACGCGGGAAGTCGATCTTGCCAAGAGGAGTTGTCGGAATTGATTCGACTTTGCTGTGAATGGACATATTCTTGATGACGACTTCGGCTCACTAATTAGGTTGCTGGCGAATCACGATTGTATATGTTGTTAAGGGTAGGACTCGAACCGCCAACGGACGGATATTCAATCCCTAAGGGTTAGCAAGGGAAAGAGGGTTGTTTTGGAAGAGAGAGATTGCGTAACTGACGGTCATTCGATTGTATTTTTCGACGCTAATTGTAAGGTCTGACTCGCATTCGTTCGCTGGGTCCAGCGAAAAGACGAGACCGGTTATTTAATATTTAAGCCAAACAGCAGGAGTAATTTGCGTCAGGCAGGTTACCCCGTTGAATACAGAGTAGCCGCAAAAACTCTCGTTGTTATGAATTCTTCTGGGGAAGTTGTCCTCGGCGCTCAGGCCGTATTTTTTACAATATCGCGTACAAAGGGATTATTTGGCTTGGTTAGCAGAATTCTTGCCATGCGAATCCCGAGCTTGCTTGTTGAACCCGTATATCGGCAGTTCGCAAAGCATCGAGGTAGATTCGCCTTTTTGATCACCGATAGTAGTTGGAGAAAATAAATTTTCGAACACTGGGTTGCATCTATGCTGAACTTACTTATCTTGTGGTTGTGACAGATTTTAAACTTCAGAGTCTTTTAGCGAAAGTTCAATTCTTTAAAGCGACCATTTGCTCCAAGGAACCTGAAACAGGCAACCACTTATTACCGCCTAGAACAATGACCAACCTCTTACAATAAACTTCATTCATTCTTACTCAGCTAATTGCGGCACACAATCTGTTAGAACAAACGGGACAGCTATGAAAATCGGGTTCAACATGGGTGTCGACCCCATTGACTACCAACAGGCGAAAGTTGATGAAAACGATCTCCAGTTCGCTGCCCAAATGGGCGCTACTCATGTGGTGTTGCAATCTTATGCAAATGCTGGAATTGTTCCGGGGGATGAACGGTGGGAGTATGACGATTTGGTTCAACTCAGGCAAAGGGTTGAAGATGCCGGGTTAATTCTTGAAGCTCTTGAGAACGTGCCCCTCAAGTTTTACGACCAAGTGATGCTAGGCGGACCGGATCGTGATAGACAGATTGAGAATATGGCCTACACAGTTCGAAATATCGCTAGAGCAGGCATACCGATCTTTGGCTATCACTGGATGCCGACTCTGGTAGGACGAACATCGCTAACGACTGAAATTCGATCTGGGGCACGAGTCACTGCATTCGATCTCACACAGGCGGAAAAAGATCCGCTACTGATGGATCGTCGGTACACAGAAAACGAGATGTGGGAAAACCTTGAGCATTGGATCAAAATCATTGTTCCAGTTGCCGAGCAAGAAGGCATACGAATTGGCATCCACCCTTGCGATCCGCCAGTTGCTGAACTCCAAGGAATACCGCAACTCTTTAGGAGTTTTGAAGCGTACAAGCGATTAATTAGCATCGTAGAGTCTCCATCGAATTGCATCGAGTTCTGTCAGGGAACTTTTAGTGAAATGGAAGATGCGAAAGGCGACGGTATCTACGACATGATCGAGTACTTCGGTGAGCGGGATAAGATCTTATACGTTCACTTCCGCAACGTTTCCGAAACAGTACCGAGCTTTCGAGAAGAGTTCATCAACACCGGGTATGTCGATATGTACCGGGCGATGCAGACCTATAAGAAAGTCGGCTTCGAAGGTATGTTTGTCGACGACCATGTGCCCGTAGTTGTTGGTGATAGTCCGTGGGGGCACCGCGGCAGGGCGTTTGCGAATGGATACATCCAAGCTTTGATGGACGTAGTCGAAAGATAAACTCTAAGCTATATCAGGTGGTCCCACACCAGATGAGATTCAACACTTTCTAGTATCTAAGTGGTTGATAACATCTCCACATGCAATTCTCGATCACGAACACCCACCACGAGATCTACCGCCATACGGACCGATACGCAGGCTGGCCGGCAAATTACGGAATGTGGGTTTGGGACAACGAAATAGTTTTGCTGTTCACGTCAGGCTATCCCGACCCGGATGGTGGGTTTCATGCTAGAGATCGAAGTCGTCCGCTAGTCACAATGCAGGCAAGAAGTACTGACGGTGGGGAATCGTGGTCAGTTACGGAAGCGCCCCTGCGATTCGGGACAGGCCTCGGCACTCACGAACATATGAATCAGGAGATTGTTGAATCTCTCGAAGCAGTGGAATTCGAAACGTCATCAGATACTGTCTTTAACGATCCGAATCTCGCAGTGATGTGTGGAAAAACTGGACTGACAGCGGGCTCGAAATCTTGGTTCTACACATCACTAGACCGTTGTCGAACTTGGAGTGGTCCCTTCGAAATACCGATGTTCGATCAGTTGGGAATAGCGGCGCGAACTGACTGGATATTTGAAAGTCCTGAATCCGCCACGTTGCTGCTGACTGCTACGAAACCAAATGGTGCTGAAGGACGAGTCTTTGCGTGTCGTACGGAGGACGGAGGGAAGAAGTTTAGGTTTCTTTCCTGGATTAACGATGCACCCAAGGGTTACGAGATAATGCCGTCGTCAGTTCAGCTTGAGGATGGCTCAATTCTTACAACAGTTCGATGTCAGGGCAGTAGACGCGACGATTGTTGGATCGATCTCTATAAGTCATCCGACGGTGCAAAAACGTGGGAGTATTTAGATAGACCGGTTCCAGAAACTGGCGATGGTGGTAATCCGGGTAGCCTTGTCGCGTTGAACGATGGACGTTTGGTGATTACATATGGCTCCCGCAAGATTCCCTATGGAATTTTTGCAGTGATTTCAGAAGACTATGGGGTTTCGTGGTCAGACCCGATTGTGTTGCGAGAGAGCTTCGGTAATCACGACATCGGATACACGCGATCGGTGGTTAGATCCGACAGCAAGTTGGTAACTGCCTATTACGTCAATGATGATCCCGATGGAGAACGCTTCATAGAGGCAACGATTACAGACTTCGGATAGTCGTGGTTGTTTGCGTAATCGGTTTGCCGAGTTTTAGACGTTCACGAAGCCCTAATTTTGAGTTTTGTAAATCAATTAACATTGCTGGATTGAACTAGAATTCACCCTATGCCCCTGTAGCTCAGTTGGATAGAGCACCGGCCTCCGAAGCCGGGAGCGTGAGTTCGAATCTCGCCGGGGGCGCCATTTTCATAGGAATGCTGCGTGATTGTCCGATCAAACTTTATCTAAGTGTCTATTTCATTAGGCATTAGCACTACGTAGAGGCTACTCTACCGAGGCGGATTACAAGCGCTATTTTTTGCACATGAACACTAACGATCAATCTAATACTCGAACTGCAAAACGTCGTACAACTGGCGCTGGCACTGTTGTTCTGCACAATGAATTTTGTGGTGAAGGTTGCGCTCGATGACCGGTCGAACAGAATTCGCTAGTCGCAATGAACGCATTGATCTAGTGCTGCGTCGCCTGATCGACGAGATTCGGTCCAGTCGTGGACTTGATCGAATTACGATAGTCACGCCTACCAATCAGGCATCATTCTATATTCGTCGAAGCCTAGCTAAAGAAGGTCTTTTCAACGTCGACTTTAAGAGACTTGAAGACATTGCGGAAACACTTGCTGGTCGTGAGTTTGATCAAACACCCTTAAATGATTTGCAGGCATCAGAATTCGTGTTTGAAGCGGCGCGTGATTCTTCTTTGGGCACAAAACTTGGCGGGTCAAACGTTTCACCGCAGCTCCAGTCTGCACTTCACTCTACGTTTAGAGAATTGGAACTATTAAGAAACGATCAATTAGATCAACTTCAGGATCAAAGTGCCGTTCAACGAGAATTGGTAAAGCGGTTTAAGAAGTATATGGATCTTGCCGAGCCGTATCGAAGAGCGGCACTGGTCGCCGAAAAGGCTGCCGCTGTTATCTCATCAGGCTCGCAGCTAGATCGAATCGCCACACTTGGAACTATATTTCTAGTGGAAGCAGCGCCAGTTGCATCAGTCCAGAAACCGCTGTTCGATGCGTTGGCGAATATGTCTGATTCGGTAACCATATCGATAGTCGATTCAGACGATTCGCAAGATTCAGACGATCGTGCGACCGTTTGTGATCAGGTTCATCCAATTGCAGTCCCTGATGTTACTGAAGAAGTACGTGGGGTCGTCCGAGGGATCGTTGCTCAAGCTCGAAGAGGTCAGCGATTTTCTCGTATGGCGGTAGTGTTCGAAGACGATAGCTATTCAAGCCGAATCGCAGAAGCTCTGGAACTGGCTGGAGTTCCTGTATCGGGTCCAGACCGAACCGCATTGTCTGATGCGCCCGAAGGTCGATTCGTGACCGGACTGATGGACATTTTCGAGAGAGATTTCAGCCGTCTGGATTTAACTGCTTGGCTTGCTGCTGCTCCGGTCAAGGATCCTGCAAACGAACAAGCGGTTCCGTCTGCTAGATGGGATGCCATTTCTAGAACCGCCGGAGTAACCGAATCGGTAGCCGACAGTTGGATTCCACGTCTAGGTCGATATTCGAAGAACATCGTCAAGCATGCTAAGCGTTCGGATCAACGCGATGAAGGCAAGATGAACGTGGTTGAGGCTGCGATATCAGATGCCGAATACGCTAATTGGTTGAAGGAATTTATCGTTGGGTTATCGCAGAGAAAACCGACTGACAAAGAAGACACTTGGTCGGGATTCACTGCGTGGCTTCGATCGTTGGTCAAAGATTACTTGTGGATTGCCCCCTCAACCGATGATTCGTCGAAATCTCAATCTTCTCGACTGATGACACTCATAGACCGGCTGGAATCGCTTGAGACGATAGGTTCTGTTCCAACATTTGAGCATTGTCGAGGCGTTTTACGTGATCAACTTGAAAAACGATCAGCTGGGCTTAGATCCCTTGGTTCGGGCGTGTACGTAGGACCATTGTGGACTGCAGCAGGATGTCCGTTCGACACCATATTCGTATTGGGAATGTCCGAAGGGAGATACCCGAGCCCTGGATTTACCGATCCGTTATTGCCTGATTCGATCAAAAAAGAAATCGACTCCACTGGCACACTGCTCAGCACGGTCGATACACGTCTCCGGGAAAGCTACCAGTCGTTCATATCCGTCATTCACAGTGCCAAGCAGGTCTTCATGTACTGGCCAAACGGAATTCCTGGTGAGTCGCGAGAGTTTGGTCCCGCAAGATGGTTCTTATCTGCCGTTCGAGAGATTTCTGATCAGCCGCTTTTGCAGGCAGGAAAATTAACTGAATATAAAATTCCCGGCCTGAGTTTTAGACGTCGCGCAGATTTGATCAACATGCCACTTTCAGAGGCTGGAGACCTCCATGAATACGATGTCGTTGGTGCCCGTAGTTGGGGCGAACGAAGCGAGAAGACGCCCGAAACATTTCCACTTGTGATCTCCGAACCTTCTATTGCAGCTGGCGTTAAGTTCGAAGATGCGCAGGAAAGTTCTGATTGGACTGAGTACGACGGCAGAGTAAATCTTGATGTCGAGTCGGGCGTAATCCCTGAAATCGAAGCTACTGAAGCGATCGGCTCTGCTACGGCTTTCGAAACTTACGCGGCGTGCCCATACCGATATTTCTTGTCTCGCCGTCTTCATATCGAACCGACCGATTCGCCAGAAACTGAAGTCGCTCTTGATGCTCTTTCGTTTGGAACATTGATCCACGATGTTCTGGAAAAATTCGCTCTGTGGCGAATGGAACCTAATTCTGATTCCGATTCGCCGACTGAACAAGAAAACTGGCTTCGAACAGCAGCGTTTTCCCATATTGAAAGTCTTAAAGAAGAGACTCCGGGTCGATCTGAAGGTGCCTGGAAAATCGAGCTTTCGAGAGCATGGTTGATTCTTCGCCAGTGGTTACGTCGAGAACCAGACACTGCCAAGCGACCAGATATGCGCCAGATCGAAGCGGAATACTCGTTTGGTGGCGCGCTGTCTGGTGCGGGAAGCGGACCGCCGGTTGAAGTACGAACTGTTTCGGGTAAGACTGTAAAGTTCCGAGGGCAGGTCGACCGAGTCGATATATCCGAGGATGGTAGCCGAGTGATCGTCTACGACTATAAGTCAGGAGGTAATAGCTCGTACTCGAAGCTGGATAGCGACCCGGTCAAGAAAGGCACGAAGCTACAGCTTCCTCTTTATTCGAAGGCGGTCGCAGAAAAATACCCAGAGGCCGAAATTCAAGCTTCGTATTGGTTTGTGAGAGAATCGTCGTCGGAGCTGAAACCGCCGCCGAACGACTATGAAAGCGAAAAAGCAGAGAACGCATTAACCGCAGCTGTTGAAACCATTGTTGAAGGTATAGATAGCGGCGTGTTCCCTGCTCGGCCGGGTGGTTTGGCGAACTGGAGTGGTGGTAGTGAATCGTACGAAAACTGCCTGTTCTGCGAGTATTCGCGAGTGTGCCCGAAAAGCAAAGCCCGGCTCTGGAACTCGAAGAAAAATTCTGACCCGGCGCTTTCGAAATATTTGACTTTAGCGGAGGATCAAGATTGATGAATTCTCCACACGCAAGCGACGTCGTTCGTGATCGAATTGTAGGTCTCGCTGACGGGTCGTTGGAACAGACGATATACGCCGGTGCAGGTGCTGGAACGGGCAAGACTAAAGCGCTTGTCGAGCGAATAGCGAACCTGGTGTTACTCGCTGGTGTCAGACCTGAAAATATCGCTGCACTAACGTTCACCAAAGCAGCCGCTTCGGAACTTCGGCAACGTGTTCGAGAGGAACTGGAGCGCAGACAGGATGAATCGGTCGACTCAGCTGAGGGCATGAAATATGCCGAGGCACTCGACGGTCTGGATTCGGCGTTTATAGGAACGATCCATTCGTTCGCTCAGAGTCTGCTGCAAGAACGTCCCCTTTCGGTCGGACTTCCGCCTGTCTTCGAACTAAATGACGGAGTTCAAGGCGGTGCGAGATTCGAAGAAGAATGGTCAACGTGGTTAGATGAGGCTCTTAACGATGAGACGTTCTCGGACGCGGTTATTGGCGTACAGCGTTTGGGATTGAGCCAGCCGCTTCGTAATCTCAAAGATCTCGCTTTGGAATTTCACGCCAACTACGATCTCGTCGAACGTTTCGGTGAGCTACCTAAGCCGACTCAGACCGACAAACCTGATCTAATTCTCGAAGCTGTACGATCAGATCTGCAACTGGCATACGATCTTCGCAGTTACTGCACAAATCCTGACGACAAGTTACTTGCTCATCTCGAATCTGTTGTGCCACAAGCACTTAGATGGATCAACGAAGTTCAAGCTGCCGATTCGGATGAAGAGAGTATTCTCGCCGTCACGCAGTTGCCAAAACTGTCCGTAGGCGGCGGTCGCAAAGATGATTGGAATTCACTTGAGAGTGGGGATTCGAGCTTGAAAGAAGTTCGTGCTTTGCTGAAAGAAGCTCAAGCACGACTCAAGCAAGGACGGCAATCACTTGGCGAAGCGACGGTAGTCCCGCTGGTAAACGCCGTCTCGCAGATGGTTCTCGACTACGCCCGCAAACGTCGGAATGAAGGTCTACTCGAATTCCAAGATCTACTCGTTCTGTCATGTGAGTTGCTTGAATCCGATGACGACGTTCGTTGGTATTTTCAACGAAGATACACACATGTCCTAATCGATGAATTTCAGGACACCGATCCGCTTCAGCTGAAGTTGGCTATGCGACTTACCGATCGTATGAGCAGCTCGAACGCAGCCGGCACACCGACACCAGGAGCGTTGTTTGTGGTTGGCGATGAGAAGCAGTCGATTTACAGTTTCCGACGTGCCGATTTAACACAGTTGGAACGACTCATTTCGTCCCTGCATGCTGATCATTTGTCCTTGGTCAAAAACTATCGATCTAACCCAGGAATACTCAGCTGGGTGAACGAAATATTTGAACCGTGGATGAACGGACCTGAAGGCATCTTGCCAGATACGAATCAAGCTGAATATACGGCGCTTCAACCGGGAAGAGACGACTATTCGACTGTCGAAAAACCGCGAGTGATGATCGCTGGAGGTCTAGCTGACGGTAACACTGAAGTCGCTCGCGAGTCAGAAGCGGAAGATTTGGCAAAATTGGCTTTGAGCGTAGGAGCAGGGGATTGGGATCTTCCCGATAAATCGGGAGGTATGCGGAAGTCGGACTATCGTGATTTATGCGTATTGATGCCTCGCCGCACCGCACTTTCCTACTTGGAAGATGCGTTCTTCAAGCACGAAGTACCTTACATTCTCGAAGGCCAAGCACCGATTTTTGAGTCGCAGACTGTGCACGAACTGAGCAACAATTTGATTGCCATCGATGACCCCACCGATCAGGTTGCAATTGTCGCTGCATTGAAGTCGGCAGCTTGGGGTTGCTCTGATCAGGACCTTTACGAATGGGCTTGTGCGGATCGCAAATTTGAATACGCTCGAGCCACGTACGATCCTGCCAAATTCGAAATTGATACCGGAGTACACCGAGTCGCAACTGCACTCGCAGGACTGGCGGGTTATCACGACACGCGCCAGATGTATTCAACCCCATTCCTGATCGAAAAATTCGTTCGAGATCGCCGCCTACGAGAAATCGCCGCATTGTCGAATCCAAACGGCGATCGCGAGCGGTTGATCGACGTAATTATCGAAATGTCTAGATCACTTCAACGATCTGGCAACGGATCGCTGAGAGAATTTGTTCGTTGGGTCTCAAAGCAAGCGGAAGCGAGTGTCAAAGTAGCCGAGGGTGCGCTATCAAATAGCGAGTTGAATGCTGTCCGAGTCATGACAGTTCATGCTGCGAAAGGACTTGAATTTCCTATCGTTGCACTCATGGGTTTGCAAGTCGGTGTATCGGCGTTCAAAGGTAATTCGATCACCAAAGAGGAACTTGGTCAGCCGATCATAGCGGTTCGAATGGGCTCGGCAGATCTCGGCATTTCAACCGCCGATTTCGCCGATCGTTTAGAGGTAAGCAAGAAGTCTGATTCCGCAGAGCAGGTACGACTTGCGTACGTTGCAGCGACCCGAGCCCGTGAGCATCTTGTCGTTAGCGTTCATAGATCAGGCAAGGACAAATCAACGCTGGCAGCGAAGATTGCTGATTTGGATGCGCTGAACACAGTTTCAAAACCATTCGGCATATCAAGCGAGACCAGAAGCCCTCAGACTAAACCGGATTCGACTCCGACCAATGCGCAGCCATTTTCGCTGGATAATCGAAAGGATTGGTTCGAGGATCTGGAAGCTGTCGTTGAGCAAGCAAAGTACCGGGGCTATGTCACGCCTTCGGATCTGGCCGATCACACGATGTTTGCTGCTCCAAAGCCCGAAGATAATACTGAATCGACTGAGTGGAACACAACATTACGTGGTCGCGGCGGAACCGATGTGGGCTCGGCGGTTCACCGCGTTCTCCAAGACATAGATTTTGACGACGATTTTAACTTAGATGAACTGGTTGCCCAAGCGGTCCTGGCTTACAACATTCCCGATTTAAAAAAAGATGTGGTGCTGTTAGTTCGGAACGTGCTGTCGAGTCCGAGTGTCGCCGCAGCAACTGGCGAAAACAGCTGGAGCGAGGCGTGGGTCGCCGCCGAGGTGGAAGAGGGCATCGAGATCGAAGGATCGGTCGATCTAATTGTTCAGCACGAAGACGGTACCATCACGATAATCGACTACAAGACCGACCGGGTACAGGGTGAATTTCTTGAAGAACGCGCTCGAGGATATAAAAATCAGTTGGCTGGATATGCACTTGTGCTCGAAAAGATGGGGATGAAAGTTCGTAGCGCTGTTCTCGTATTTGCAAATGGCGGAGTCGGTGATACTGCCAGAGAGTATGTGGTCGACGATTTGGAAGCTGCTAAAGCTGCTGCTCTGTCCAAGATTCGTGACAAAATACGGTCTCTAATTTCTGATTGAACGACCCGTAAAAACCAACGGTGTCGACAAACTCAGGTTAAGATCGGCATCAGAATAGTTTTAATCGTAATTCGGAGGCACTCGATGGGCTTGCTAGACGGTAAAAAAGCGCTAATCACTGGCGCACGAAAAGGTATTGGCCGGGGCATCGCCCTCACACTCGCTAACGAAGGTGCCGATGTTGGGATCAATGACATCGTCGACGACGAAGTATCACAACGAGCTGCCGAACTTGTTTCAAACCGAGGCGTCAAAGGTACGTTCCATCTTGGTGATGTGAGCACCGTCGTAGGTATCAATTCTGTGATCGATTCGTTCATCGCGGAGCACGGTCGTATCGACATTCTGATCAACAATGCAATCTTTCCTGATCAGGCACGACCGTTGTTCGATACGGATGAAGTTTTCTGGGATCGAATGATGGATCTTTCGTTGAAGGGCTACTTCTTCGGATCTCAGCGCGCCGCCAAGGAAATGATTGCCCAGGGTACGGGTGGAAGTATCGTTTGCCTCGCCAGTGTTCATGCGTACACGGCGATCGAAGATTGGACAGCCTACGGAACGGCCAAAGCCGGACTTCGTCGAATGGTCAAGGGCTTTGCTATAGATCTGAAAGGTCACAACATCAACGCTAACTGCATCGCTCCGGGAGCCATTTCGAATGTTCTTCCAGACAGCGACGCCGATGATGTAATCGATGGCGCACCGCACGACTCTTCGCGATTCACGGCACATCTTCCTGCTGCAAAGGGTGGGCTGCCAAGCGACATTGCGAACGCCGTTTTGTATCTGACTTCCGAACTAGGACAATACGTCAACGGAGAAACGGTTCTCGTCGATGGCGGAATGGTCGCCACCAAGACCATGCAGGACTAAAACGAGTAAACACATGGAATCCCTTAACCAATGACCCCAAAGCTTCTTGAAGGCAAGAAAGCGCTGATTACCGGCTCACGTCGAGGCATTGGTGCGGGTATTGCTCAACTGTTTGCCGAACATGGGGCAGATGTTGGGATTAATGACATCACTAGAGACGACGAAGCCGATAAGACGATCGCTTCGATCAAAGCGATCGGTCGAAAAGCATCTTGGCATCAGGCCGATGTTGGCAACAGTGACGATCGCACGCGCATGCTCGACGAATTCGTTGAGCAGCACGGTCGTATCGACATCCTCGTCAACAATGCGGTCGCTTCGAAAGACATGCACTTCACAAAGATTACCGAGGAATTTTGGGATCATCTGGTTGGGCACGCGCTCAAGGGTTATCTCTTTCTTGCCCAGGGAGCAGTGAACCATATGATCGAACACGGTCACGGCGGCAGCGTCATCAACATCAGCAGCGTCCATAGCTACCGGGCTTGGCCGCACGACGGAGTGTACGGAATTGTTAAGGCTGGTCTAAATCGTATGGTGCAATCGATGGCCCACGATCTTGCTGGTTCAGGTATCACCGCTAACTGTGTTGCACCGGGTTACATCGATAGCAGAGTGCTGCCACAGGAAGAAGAGCACACGCGTGCTGATGACGAATACCTTGGTTCGGCAATCGGCTTCATCCCAAGTCAACGAGGCGGTGTTCCGAAAGATATAGCCGGTGCATGTATTTTCTTGGCATCGGAACTCGGACAGTATGTAAACGGTCAAACCATAACGGTCGATGGTGGCTTCCTCGCTGGTGGCGTACCTCAAGATTCGAAGCCGCTCGAACCAGGCATGCCGGGAGCCGCAGAGTAGCCATGTCGGAGCAAGACGAGTTCAGCGACATACCGCACGTCGAAATGAAGGAAGAGCGTCTCGTATATCCGACGCCATGGTTCGATTTCTACTACGACGAAACGGTTCGTACCAACGGTCAACCCGGCAACTACTCTTGGGCGCGTATCCACTCTGGTAATGGCGGCGTGATGGTCGTTCCAGTGACTCCTTTGGGGCAGTATCTGCTGATCAGAATTTATCGGTATCCGGTGAAAAAGTACATGTGGGAATTTCCAGCAGGGATGATCGAAGACGGTGAAACGGCAGTAAATTCCGGCGCCCGTGAACTGGAAGAGGAAACCGGCATCAAGGCTGACAGTGTTGTCCTTTTGGGCTCTCAAACTCCAATTAGCGGATTCGTAGGCGATACGTTCTACACAGTGCTGGCGAACCTGCCTGAAATCGAGTCAGTCGATATTATCCCGCAACTCGATGAAGGCATCATCGACGCGAAGCTTGTCACTCGGCAAGAAATTGTGGCGATGGCGGCAAGTCAAGAAATCGAAGACGGTGTGACCCTGATGTGCCTAGCCCGCTACTGGGCGCATTTGGAACTTAACGCCTGTGAATCTGGTGGAGAGGCATGAAAGATATTTACTCGCATATCGAATCGCACGTTGATGAATCGATCCAGCAACTGTTCGAGCTTGTTCGCCAGCCATCGATATCGGCGCAGAAAGTTGGCTTTGATAAAGCCCCTGGTCTGATGAAGGACCTGCTCGAACGAAATGGATTCGAGGCTTTGATTATTCCCGTGCCAAACGACGGTCTTCCAACCGTCTGCGGCTACATGGCGGCTTCTGGAAATCCTGAAACAGCGCCGACCCTGTTGTTTTACTGCCACTATGACGTGCAACCTGTTGACCCGATCGATCTCTGGAACACCGATCCATTCGAGCCAACGCAAATAGGTGATCGACTTTACGGTCGAGGAATGTCTGACGACAAAGGCAACATCGGCGCCCGACTCGCAGCAATAAGGGCGTTCATTGCTGAGCGAGGTGGCGTGCCATGTAACATCAAGATGTTCTGCGAAGGCGAAGAGGAATCAGGCTCGATTAATCTTCCATATTTGATTGCTGAGCGAGGAGATGATTTCAAGGCTGATGCATGCATTTGGGAGGGCGGTGGACGAAATCTTAACGGCGACCCATTCATGTATCTAGGACTTAAAGGCGTCCTCGGGGTTGGGCTAAGCGTAAGCATGCTTTCTGGCGACGCACACTCGTCGTATGCCGCAATATTACCGTCCGCGGCTTGGAGACTTCTTCAGGCTCTCCAGACAATTAAGGATGTTGATGAACGCATTCTGATCCAAGGCTTTTACGACGGAATCACAGAACCAACCGCCGAAGCGATAGCTGCGGTAGAAGCGCTTCCCGACGATGCACCAGAATGGCTCGAAACGTTTGGCGTATCAGGTTTCGTAAAAGGGCTTGATGGCGAGGATCTTCGCAAGCAGCTTACTTTCCAGCCGACAGCGAATATCGCTGGTCTCGACTCTGGGTATCAGGACGCCGGTCTCAAGACCGTTCTTCCAGCCGTTGCCAATGCGAAAATGGATTTTCGCCTGGTTCCTGAACAACGTCCTTACGATATTTTCGACAAACTTCGAAAACACCTCGACAAGCACGGATTTGAAGACGTCGAAATCGAGGTTCTCGGTGCTGTAAATCCTTATCGAACCGATCTAAATTCACCGTGGGTGCAATTAGTCGCTGAGACGGCTGAAGAGATTTACGGTCGTAAACCAGTGATGACTCCGAACATGGCAGGGACTGGTCCGATGTTCGATTTCGGCGACACGCTTGGTATGCCGATCGCTACATCGGGTATCGACCACCCTTCTCACAAAATTCACGCGCCAAACGAAAACATTACGGTTGAGGATTTTCTATTCGGAGCCAAGCACGCCGCACTGATAATAGAACGATTCGCCCAAGACTGGGGTTAGAGTCGGAACTCCCACTGTAGAATTGGCGAGTTTCGTTGAACCTTTAGCCGGAGAAAGTTTCCGCACATGTCCGTAATTCAGCCCACGCCTGACCACGTATTGGACAAGGCGACTATCGAACAACTCAAACGAGTGAACACAACCGCAGTCGTAGACGTACTAGCCCGAAACGGCTACGAACCTCACTACGTTTATATGCCGAATGTTCGAACGATGAATCCCGGTCAACGACTGGTTGCTCGAGCTATCACCGTTCGATTCGTCCCCGCTCGACCCGACGCTATGGCAGAAAAACCGGGCGGCGAAGAATCGCCCGAGTTCGCAGCATTCGAACTGGCTGGCCCCGGCGACGTTATCGTGATGGAATCGATGCGCAACAAGCGAATGTCGATTGGTGGCGACATCAAGTTTCTCAGGCTTAAGCAGCGTGGAGTGGATGGACTAGTTTGCGATGGCGGTATTCGGGATATGCACACCGTTCAGGATTACGGCGTTGGAATGTGGGGACTCGACAAGACTTCGAATCTTGGAACACGAGTAGGAACGCCTTATTCGACAAACGATACGATTGCTGTCGATGGAATTCTTGTTCGACCCGGTGACTACATCGTTGCCGATGACGATGGCGTGGTTGTGATTCCTCGTGGAGTTGCACCAGAGATCGCACTCAAGGCAATCGAGTACGACGATCTTGAAGAATGGATCAGGGCACGACTCGATAAAGAGCAGCTAACACCCGGTCTTTACTATCCACCTGACGACGAAGTAATCGCCATGTATCGCAAAGAAAAGGCCGAGAATGGGGGGAGCTAGAGCTCGACCTCGATATCCAGACCGTCATAGGCGTATTGAATATCTAGACCTTCTGAATCCTTTAGCTTCGCCAGTTCGGTGTTAACCGGAACGTGATCGATATCGTGCGTCGCATCGACCAATAAGGTGCGCTCGGCTCCAAGTCGGAGCGCTTGGTCGATAGCCTGTTCTACGGTGAAATGCGTCCCGTGAGTTCGAGCGGGTCGGAGTGCATCGACGACTAAGATCTCAGAGCCTCGTATTAGCTCGGCAGTTTCTTCGGAAATATGCGAAGCATCGGAAATGTAACTGACATCACCGAAGCGATATCCAAAGCATTCCCAGTTCTTACCGTGCTCGACCGGTAGCGGAGTTAGCTCTAAACCGTCGGCTCTGAAGGGCGATGAATCGATAGTCTCGAAGTTCAACTTGGCTACTCCACCGCCGCCAGTTTGCTTGCTGCGGTCGACCAAGTAGTAGAACAGTTGCTCGACAACCTGAAGATCGACTTCGCGCAGGTAGATCGGTAACGACTCTTGGGCATTGTTCGTCCAATCTCGCAGATCGTCGAATCCCCCAACGGCGTCCGCATGGGCATGCGTTATGACCAGCGCGTCGATAGTGCGCACATCGAATTTTGGGAATAACTGGATCGCAGATTCATAGAAGAATTTTCCTGCGTCGATAACAATATTGCTTTTGCGGCCATCGTCGAATTCGCGCTGAATAAGTAGCGACGTATTGCGACGGCGATTCGGCGAACCGGGTTTTAGCGCATCGGGACACACAGGGCAGTTGCTGTCTGGGCTAGTGAGACACGACACTCTCGGCACACCTTCGGATGTACCAGTACCAAGAAAAACGATACGAGCTTTAGCGACTGAATTTGCACCAACGTCAGAGTCGAGGCTTGAGTTATTCTTGGGTGTTCCAGAAATTGGCATCAGCAAAGGATACCGGTTCGATGACGATTTATTGGTGGTTATCTGAATCAACTCACGGTGGACGGACTCCTCACGAAATGATCGTGCCGATCGTGATCGCTTAGCAGGCGATTAGTGTGCCAGCCACCTCAGACTCACGGTAAACTTCGATTCGTTCAAGTCAAAATCCATGTTCGTCGGTGAGCACCGCCACTTGAACGTTGAATCGAAAGCAAAGAAAAGAATATGAAAAAGACCATACGTGGCGAACTAAAGAAGAAACTTCAAGCTGGTGAAGTCGTTGTTGGCCCGTTCACAATCGTTCCTTCGGTAACGATGATTGATGCGCTCGGTTACGCCGGTATGGACTTCTGCATCCTCGATACAGAACACGGTCCGCTCTCTATGGAGAAGGTCTCTGATCTTGTTATCGCGGCGCAGGGCACCGGTGTTGCACCGATTGTTCGAGTTGGTGGCAATGAAGAATGGCCGATTTTGCGGGCTCTCGATATTGGGGCAGACGGCGTACAAGTTCCGCAGATCAACCAGAAATCTGACGCAGAGAAAGTAGTTCACGCCGCCAAGTACGCACCTATGGGCGAACGCGGCGTTTCTGTGTTCACCCGAGCTGGAAACTACTACAAAGACGATGCAGTTGACCACCCTGCGCGCCAGAACGAAGAAACGATGACGGTGGTTCACATCGAAGGGCAAAAGGGTCTGAACAACCTTGAGGAGATCATGACCGTTGATGGAATCGATGTTCTCTTTCTCGGTCCATACGACATCTCGCAGTCACTCGGTGTTCCCGGCGACGTTCGTTCGAAGATTGTTGAAGATGCCCTCAAAGAGGCTGCAGCAAAGGCTCGGGCGCAGGGCAGGGTGATCGGCTCCTACGCCAAGGACGTCGAGATGGGTAAGTGGCTCATTGATCTCGGCGTACAGTATCTGTCGATCAACGTCGACGCCACGATCTACATGCAGGCCTGCGAACGTATTGCTCGGGCTCTCAAGTAGACCAGACTTACGCCAATAATCCGATAAGTTCGCTCAGGTCGTCGACCGACTCGCCATTCCATTGGTTAGAAAAGTCGGCGTCCGGAGCCTAAACGTGTGCGTTCCTAGGTGTAATTCGTATGGCACGTATTTCAAGCCGAACTGCGACGACTAACTCCTCGTCGTTCCCGTCGGCAACATAAGCACACTCACTGGGCTGAACCTCTAGGCCGCGTGCAGCGTTTTGCTAAAGCTTATGGTTTGGGTTTTTCATACCCGACTTACTTGAATAGACAGGCAAGTCGATCAAATCTGCAAACGGCGAAGTTCTCCAATTGTGAGGCACCCAGGGTCCGTAGTCGGAGAGTGATCCAATCTTGAGTCCACGTTCTTTAAGGTTTGTTAGCGTTTCTACTCCGCTATCTCCTAGCGTCATCAAAAACGGTTTGGCGAAATCTAAATAAATCTGATTCGACTGTTCTATTCCGTGGTCATCTATCGCTACATCGAGCTTGTCGTAGACCCATTGAACGTTCGCCGACTCGGTTGCGTGCACACCGGTTAATCGATCGACGTACTGTGTGTGCCATAACATTCGAAATTCTGTTGCTTCGGCTCCTGCGGTAGCTGCCATGTTGTCGATCACGTCTAGATAGTGGTAGTGGGCAATAAGCGTACCGAACAGATCGAAAATGACCGCCGCGGGCTGCTAGGCGAACTCGTAGTTACAACAAATCCTCATTCAGCTTTACCGCAAATCCCGGTTCATCTTTGATTCGAATATAGCCATCATCGGCTTCAGGTGCTCCGATCCAGAGATCATCACTGTCTCCTCCACGAACTCCTGGAAGTATTTCAGCGAAGTCTGCGCATTCAGTTGCGGCGATAAGATGTAGGCCCCACGGCTCGGCACCTCGATGTGGCACGACTTCAGTATTGTTTAACTTTGCCAAATCCATAATCCGTAGCCCAGCTGTTATGCCGCCGCACCACGTGATGTCTGGCTGCCAGATGTCATACGCATTGGTTCTCGCAATATCGACGAAACCGTGAGCCGTGAATTCATGTTCGCCACCTGCCATATTCACTGGACGAATCTTAGTACGTAGGTCGCCAAGTTCTTCGAGATCGTCCGGAGTGAGAATGTCTTCGTACCAGTGAATGCCGACGTGCTTGAGAGCTTCATGCATTCGTAATGTAATCTCGGAATCCCAAGTCATGTAAACGTCGAACATAACTTCAGCATCTTTGCCAAGAACTGAACGGGCTTTTTCTGCAATCGCAACGCCAGCTGATTCCGACTCATCGCCCTGCCACTGGAATGGGAATTTTTGTGCTGTGAAACCGAGCCCAGCGTAGTAATCTGTGTCAGGCCCGGTCGCGTAGCAACGCATTCTATCCTTCGTTGAGCCGTTGAGCAGATTGGCAACCGGCTTCATTTCTGCTTTACCGAGAGCGTCGAACAAAGCAAGATCGACACCGCTGAGTGCCATGATCGCTACCCCTTTACGACCGTAGGGAATCGATGCGGTGTAGAGAAAATCCCAAAGATCTGAAATATCGGAAATCGAATCAAACGATTTTCCCATTAGAATCTCGGCAAAGTGGCCGTTCACTATCTCGACCGCTGCTTTCCCGCCACCGCCGTAGCCCCAACCGATTTGGCCAGTGGTTGTTTCGATACGGACCACAATTTGCCAAAGGTGAGTACGCCACGAGGGAACCGTGTATTTGTAGTTCGGGTAAACTGCTCTAACGGATTTGATTTTCAATCGAGATTGCCCAGTGATTCAGATTCCAATAATTCTCATCGTAGGCAGAGATAGTATCTCGACATCCTGGTTCACGACAGTCGAATTCGCGCCGGGGTGGTGTCGATCACAAATTGGCGACCAGCCTATTTCAGGACGCACACTGAATTCGATTCGATTGAGAACATCGGTCGTGGCTCCGCACTGCAGACAGTCGAGCTATTCGCCATGCTGATCGGATTTAACGTGAACGTCGCCTTGGCAACGTGAGCAAGATTTGAAACGATCATTTGATACTCCTCTGTAGTGAGTGAATTGAACGATGCAGGTAATGCGGCGTTTCGGAAATCGATCGCCCGTTTGTTACGAGAAACAGGCGCCCGATACGGGCATTGACCCGGCACCAGTTGCTCGATACACAATAGTTTTATTCTGCCGTGCTTACGGTTAGGTTACGAATTGCTGGGAGTTCACTGAGAGTCTGAACCGGAGAATATGCGTGATGCGATCTGCACCAGAGCGAATCCCACCGCACCAATAC
>Ga0233433_10001207_pt1 | contig 25443 bp, 20 predicted proteins | sample SI_122_August201_5_FD_179868 | JGI IMG/M metagenome (GOLD analysis project Ga0233433, IMG submission 179868) | Seawater microbial communities from Saanich Inlet, British Columbia, Canada - SI_122_August2016_100_MG | ecosystem: Environmental > Aquatic > Marine > Inlet | place: Canada: British...
CCCGTTAGATGCAGGAATAAATAGCATTGTTAAGAATTTCTGCCCGGGGCTTTGTTGTTCCATCATTAGTCCTCATTTGATTCATTACATAACTGACAGCCAGATTTTCTTTCGGGTCAGCATAACCGGTTGAACCGCCAGCGCCATTATGACCGAAAGCCTCTGGATTAGGGCCAAAGCCTGCACGAGTATTGAGTATGAAGCCCCGCCCACGGCGCATTTCATGGCCAAGGACGAGATCCGTGCAGCCTTCGACCTCGGTTTTAAGGGCTCGTGCTAAGGCCTTGGCAGATATTATCCTGGTATCCTTTAGTTGGCCGTTATTCGCCAGGGCGGCATAGATTTTAGCGATTCCAGCGGCAGTGGCGTGACCGTTCGCTGCAGCGATCTCAGCGCGTCGCCAGTGTTTCGAACAAGCGTCCTTAAAGGGCCTTATTATGGGGTTTAATTGGGCGCTTCTATAGATCGCTGAAGTTTTTGTGTTAATCGTATTTTCCGTTTGACCGCCAGGTAGATGCGTTGTTGGTGCGTGATTGGGCCCGTTTAGGGTTGCGCATCTGGGGTGGTATCGGTCAGGCAGGCCAATATAGCAGTCAGCATTGAGCGGGATCGCCACTTTCTGGGAAAAATATTCGCCCAGAGTCTGCCCGGTAATCCTCTTGATTAGTTCTCCAGGAAAGTAACCCCAGGTGATAGCATGGTAGCCAGCTTTTGTTCCAGGCTTCCATAGCGGCGCTTGCTGTGCCAGAAGTCCAACCATTTTGTCCCAGTCGCACAAATCAAGGACGCTGATGGCCTGGGTAACACCACTTAACCCTGCCTGGTGTGACAGCAGTTCGGCGACGGTGATTTCGGCTTTTCCGGCGCTGCCGAACTCAGGCCAATAGTGTGCAACTCTCTCATCATAATCGAGCCATCCTTCGTCACAGAGAATGGCGACAGCAAGCGCAGCCAGGCCCTTTGTGGTTGAGTAGATATTAACCAGGGTATTGCTGGACCAGGAGACGGACCTTTCTCTGTCTACCCAGCCTCCCCAGAGATCGACGACTTTCTGGCCTTTGTGATAGACGCACAGTCCAGCGCCCAGTTCTGAGTTCTGCCACAGATCTGTAAATGCAGTCCTGACAGGTTCAAATTGCGTTGTTGCCTGTCCGCCTATGGTTAGCTTCATTATTATCTTAATTCAGACTATTTGTAATCGGTAATCTTAGTCGAAACTAAGCCTTATTTGCAGTCGACCTGCTAACCCAGGCAGTGTTTCAGTTGCTTAATCTACCTGGTTTTGGGGTGGGACTATAACTGCGTGGCATTATTGAGGATCTGCTTGATAGTCAACTTACGGAATCCTTCAGGGTCCTGTTGTCGACGCAGTTGCGCTGACTTTGCCAGCTGGTGAAATAGCTCAGGGACAGGCTTACCATTATAGTCTTTGATCAGGGCATCCATGTATGGGCCCTGCTGATCTCCGAGGCGATGGTAATGCCAGGGTTTACCGTTTTGCTGTCGAAACGCTGTTATCTCAGTGACAATTTCTTTTTCCATGGCATTCGGGGTGGGCAGGCTATGTTTTCCAGAAAGTAGCGCAGCAAACCAGGTTGCCTGAGTGATGAACAAAGGAAAAGGGATAATCAAATAGGGAATACCGATAAAAGCCAGAGTTGGATAATGGGGATGGATGATATCTTTATATAGCGGTGAGACCAGATTGTTGGATACGTTGATGATGACATCGGAAAGAAACGGAAAAGCATAGTGATAGCCAGTGCAGTAGATAATATGGTCAACTTCGGGGATGCAGGTCTGGTCTGATAGCAACACTGACTGGCCATCGATTCTCACAGGGTCCGCGTGGTAGCTGATATTCGACTGCTGCAAGGTCATTGAGTTTGGCTTACGCTTGCCGCACCAGAACACCTGCTGGGCTTTAGCGGAAATCTCTCTGCTGAGATCCTGGGCTGATGCGGCGGCGCCCCAGATCATAACGCGCTTTGTTGCGAATGAGTCTGGGTTTCGGTAATTTTTTGAATGGCTGATCGTTCCTGGAAACGACTGGACCCCGCTTATTGCAGGCAATCGGGGCTGGTCATAGTGGCCATTGGCGATCACGACTGCATCAAACAACTCGGTCTCGCCCCGGCAGGTTACCAGTCTCCAGTTCGATGCAAGCCTGTCCGGTGGTTGAATTGACTTCACCCGGGTATTAAATCGGATTAATGAGCCCAGGTCTTTATGGGCTGTAAAAGCCGTCAAATAATTGAGAACAGTTTCATGGCCAGGGAAATCATCGCCACTAGAGGCAGGAAAATGATCCTCAAAGGGGAAATCCCAGAAAGCCATTAGTTGCCGAGGTAGGTTGGTTCTCAGCGTCGGATAGAGAGCCCCTTTCTCCGGATCATCCCGATAGTTCCAGAGACCGCCAAGTTTTTCTTCTTGTTCAAACACAACGATGTCATGTTCAACCTTTAGTACGCTGGCTGCGGCTAATCCGGCAGCGCCTGCTCCTACTATACCGATACGCATGGAGTAAATTCTTTGACTTGTTTCACTGACCTAGCTTACCAAGGTCTTAAGCTGGAGAACATGCCATAATACAGCTGATGCGAGGAGTATAGGTGAACGATTATTTAACAGCCGAGTTGCAGCAGATTAAACGGATAAGTCCGTCAACGCTGATGTTCAGGTTTGTAACGCAAAGCGCTGGTGTGTCGTTTCGTGCCGGGCAGTTTTATCGTTTCACTTTTACTGATGGGGCAGGAAGTTTCGAAAGAAGTTACAGCCTGTGTAACCAATTGAATGACCAGGACCAGGGCTATCTAGACCTTATGGTCTCCGAAGTCGACAAGGGGCGAGCAACGCAGGTTCTGTTCAATGCCTCAGTTGGACTACAGGTTAGTGTAAGAGGACCCTATGGACGTCTGGTTTTGCCTCGACCATTACCTGCCAGGACAATATTGGTTGCTACCAGTGTCGGCCTAGCACCCTTTATGCCGATGCTTTCGATGATGGCAGCTTTACCGCCTGAGGATACCAGGCCTTTAATGCTGATTTTGGGGGTGAGGGATAGAAGTGAATTCCTATGCGCACAATGGTTGTTATCGTTACGCACAGATCTGCCCGATTTCGAGCTCGTGGTTTGCTACTCCAGAGAAACGGCAACCGATTTGCAGATTTATGAACGAAGAGGTTATGTGACCGCCGTGATCGCCGAACAAGAGGCTAATCCTGGCAACGATTTTTTTATGCTGTGTGGCAATCCACAGATGATTGATGATGTTTTTTTGTTATTAAAGGGCCAGGGATTCTCTGGTCGTGATGTTCGTCGGGAAAAGTATGTTTTTGCCAGGCAGGAAAAATCCAGTGCGAAACCGAAAAGCCTGAGCAAGAGTGAAAAAGATCTCCTGGCTGACAAAATCAAGCGCTATATAAAATAGTAGAGCGGGATTTTAATGGTTACGCGTCGCACAGCCAGTGCCAGGGCTCGAAGGCAATCCCGTATGGGTTCTGTCTGGGATAACTCATGGAAAAGGCAAATGCTTTGGCATGTTTTTGTAACCAGCTAAATCCCTTGGTATGTTCAAAATCTTCGGTTAAGGCGGGCATGCCTGGCATGCCGAGGTCCAATGCCCTGCCAGTATGATGTTCGCTATAGCCAGGCAGTGCACTTACCTTGAGTATTTGTTCTATGTCCTGTCCTGCTTTGCGCTTGCGGTTGACTATTTCAAGTTGGTATTGAACGGACCGAAACCCTGAAATGATATACAGATTGATGCCGTCCTGAGCTGCCGCCGATTGCATTTTTTCCCAGCAGACAGCCGTTTTTGCAGTGGTCAGGATCGGCTTCAAAGCATCGGTTTGATGGATGGGTTTGAGATCCTGTTCTGAGGCTTCCAACTGAAGGGGAGGCAGATAACTTGACAGGAAGTCATCGGTTAGGCCCAAAGTGGTGATCAGAGTCATTGCAGCGGACAACTATGCCTCCTTCAGGTACATGGGTATCAGCTAAGCCGTGGGGTTCTAGCCTACAAATTTATTCAAATGATGATCGGTATTTCCGAATTGGGCATCTATGACAAGCAAACGCTTGAAGTAGTGGGCTATCGCCAATTCCTCTGTCATGCCCATACCGCCATGTAACTGTACCGCATTTTGACCAATGAATCGCCCAGTTTTACCCACCAGATATTTGAGCGCGTGGATATTTCTCTGTGCTTCCGCAGCGCCCAGGGCCTCAAGCATAGTCGCCTTCATGCATAGAGATTTAACCAGGTTATAGTCGACGAACATGTCAGTCATACGATGTTTTAATACCTGGAAATCGGCTAGTGCGTGATCGAATTGCTGCCGTTGTTTGGTGTACTCGATGGTGCTTTTGTACAGTACCTCCATGGTGCCGATGGCCTCAGCGGCCAGACCAAGAATACCCTTATTGACCAGGGATTGAATTAGGCCGCCAGCCGAGCCAAGGCTACCAAGTAGGTCGTCACTTTCGACGCGGACATTTTTCAGTTGCAGTTCAGAGGCGCTCAAGCCATCGACAGTAAGATAATCTGTGCGAGTCAGTCCAGTTGCCTGAGCATCCACTATAAATAGACTGATACCCTGTTCATCAAAGTCCTCACCTGAGGTTCTCGCACTTAAAAGTATTTTATCAGCAGAGATGGCATTAAAAACCAGTGATTTTGACCCGTTTAATGCAAACCCGCTATCTTCGGCTGTCGCCCGGGTCTGAATGGCAGAGAGATTGTTAGGTTCAACGGGCTCGGCATAGGCAAACGTACCAATCAGTTTACCTTCAATAATGCTGGGAATAAGACTTTGTTTTTGCTGTGGCGTTCCAGCAAGTTCAATAGCAGCACCGAAAAGAACTACGGTCGACAAAAAGGGTTCAACCACCAGGCGCTTACCAAATTCCTCCAGCATGATCATACTGTCAACTGTAGATCCCCCGAGGCCACCGTATTCCTCTGAAAAGGTCATTGCCAGCCAGCCAAGATCGGCAAATTGCTGCCAGTTACTGCTGTCATAACCCTGATCTTCTTTTATGAATTTGTTTCGTTCAGAGAGGCTATATTGCGTGCTGATAAATTTCCGGATGCTATCCTGAAGTAGCTGCTGTTCGTTGGTGAGTGATAAATCCATCATGTATTCCTTTTTAGCCTAAGCCCAGAACATTCTTGGCGATGACATCTTTTTGAACCTCGCTGGCACCACCATATATTGTGGTGGCCCTGCCGCCTAGATAACCGGAAGTGGCACCCCTTGCGAAATCAGGACCAATAGGTGTAGCGCCCCAGGGAGCAGCGTAGATGCCGGCAGCTTCAATATTGAGCTCTGAAATCCGTTGCTGAATTTCCGTGCCTTTTAATTTTAGAATTGAAGATTCCGGACCTGGTCCCTGGCCAGCACTCACTTGGGAAAGAGTTCTTAGTTCTGTAAATTCGAGCGCAAGTAGTTCAGCCTCAAGCGCGCCAACCTTGTTTTTGAAACTGGGAAGGTCCATCAGTGAGCCTTCTCCCGCCTTGATTTCTCTGGCATTGGCTTTTGCTTTTTCCAGAGCCAGTACTGAATTTTGAATACCAGCCAGGCCGGTCCTTTCGTGTACAAGCAAACCCTTTGCATAGGTCCAGCCTTTGCCTTCCTCACCAATTCGATTGGTTACCGGGACCTTAACGTCGGTCAGGTAGACTTCGTTAACTGAATGGCTACCACCTAGGGTAATTATCGGTCGGGTTTCAACACCAGGGTCATCCATAGGGATGAGCAGGAAGGTGATTCCTTCCTGTTTTGCGCCGGCACTGGATGTTCGCGTAAGGCAGAACATCCAGTGCGCAATATGTGCCAGAGTAGTCCATGTTTTCTGGCCATTGACGAGATAGTAGGATCCATCTTCACTCAGTTCAGCCTTGGTTTTCAGGTTGGCTAGATCAGAACCAGCCCCGGGTTCTGAATATCCCTGACACCAATTGACACTGCCATCGCGAATGCCAGGCATGAATCGATCAATTTGTTGTTTGCTGCCATAGTTCATCAGGATCGGTGCCAGCATACCAACGCCAAATGGAATCTGCGGCGGTGTCGCATGACGAGCCATTTCTAAATCAAAAATATAGCGTTGCGTAGGAGTGAATCCTGGGCCGCCATATTCCACCGGCCATTTTGGTATATCCCAGCCGCCTTGGTCTCGTAGCGCCTGAAACCACTCATTGCGTTTGGTCCACATCTCCATTCCCCTGGGGAGGTTGGCTTTGATAAAACTGACCACCTTTTGCTGGAATGCCAGGTCGTCTTGGCTGAATTCAATATCCATGTTTTTCGCCTGTGAATTGGAGTGAGGTCATGTTAAATCGAGGTTTGCAGCAATTCAAATCAATTGCAGCTTTTAATGACTGGGCGCTACCGAGTAGCGCTGTTAATGATGTCAGACCATGGTGCACACGCTGCGCTGGTTACCGGCTTTGGTTGGGCCAGTAACTGGAACTGCCTGACTGCTCAAACACAGCTAAAAAGGTATTTGCTCAGCTCTTGGGGATAGGGTCCTGGGCAAAACCTTTTTTAGTCATACTGCTGAAAGGTTTGGCTTCAAGTTTGCGCTCAAAGATATTTTTCAGAAAGATCGTTTAGGATCTGCAGAAATTCTGAGTGGGTTTCTTTGATAATATCGGCCACAGGTTTGATACTATCTATTCTGCCTGCTACCTGACCAGATAAGGGTATGGCTGCTTCCATGTCGCCGTCAAAATAGAGGTCTTTAGCCGTTCCAAATTCAGCCATGATGTTGGTTTCTGGCAGGCGTTCCAGTCTTGAAGTTCTTTCCGTGCGTAATGCCCGCAGTGCAGGCGAATGAAATTTATTGAGAAATACAGTGCCTGTATCCTCAGTATCGATTATGGCATTTTTCCAGTTACTGTGGACTGGAGATTCCAGTGCTGAAACCATCCGAGTACCCATTTGTATCCCTTCAGCGCCCAGGGCGAAAGCAGCTGCCATAGAACTGCCATCGACAAACCCCCCGGCCGCAATAATGGGGACATCTGTCTTCGAGCGAATAAGCGGTAGCAAGACCATAGAAGCAACTTCATTAGGGCTTTTGAATCCACCACCTTCTCCGCCTTCCACGATCAGTCCATCGACACCCGCGTCGATCGCCTTGAGAGCGGCTTTCAAAGTCGGCACAACATGAAAAACGGTTAAGCCTGCCGCTTTTAATGGCTCTGTGTAACGGGTAGGGCTTCCTGCCGAAGTTGTGACAAATCGGACACCTTGATCAATAACGAACTGGGCGATGCTGGGGTCTCTGACGAACGCCTGGGCTATATTGACTCCCCAGGGTTTATCGGTCAGATCTTTCATTTTATTGATTTCGATTTTGATCTGGTCGAGTTCGCCTGAACTGGTTTCTATAATGCCCATGCCACCAGCATTAGATACTGCTGATGCAAGCTGAGATCGAGCAATCCAGCCCATAGGCGCTTGAACGATTGGGATTTCTACTCCCAGCAACTCAGTCACACGATTTTTTAAAGTCATTTAGTCCCCCTATCTACGCTGCCAGTGAGCATAGCTGTAATTAATATTGGAGTGAATGGTTTTTGAACTGATCAAATTGAAATCTTCAGGATCAAAATAGGGAAAGAACACATCGCCATGAACTTCTGTATGGATTGTCGTTAAATGTAAGTCGCTAACCTGCGGGAGTGCTTCTGCATAGACTTGACCGCCACCGACCACGTATATCGGTCGGTTAGTTTTCGCTGCCATCACCATGGCGGCGTCCAGGGAGGTGGCCGTGAGGCAGCCTTGTTGGTGGTACTGACGGTCCCTGCTAAGAATAATCGTCTCGCGGCCGGGTAGCGGTCGGCCGATTGACTCATAGGTCTTTCTTCCCATCAGCAGGCAGCCGCCAAGGGTAATCTTTTTGAACAGGGCTTGTTCGCCTTTTACCTGCCAGGGTATTTCGTTGCCGTCACCAATGATATTGTTATCGGACTTGGCTGCGACGATAGCAAATGCTGTACTCACATGCGTTCTACTGTTTGGATACCTAACAATGCCAGGCCACTGTGAAGTGTTTGGGCGGTAACATTGGCTAGTTGCAAGCGGCTTGCTTTTATTTGATGCGATTCGGTCAGAATAGGACAGTGCTCATAGAAACTCATAAATGATCGGGCAAGTTCATAAAGATAATTGCAGAGGATATTAGCCTGATAATCTTCAAGGTAGGCCTCGATGGCTTCTATCAACTGAAGCACCCTGAGCGCCAGTAATATCTCCTGATCTTCTTGCAAAGATATTGGGTTTGTCAGGCGACTTGGGTCCGTGCTGCTTTTCCTGAATAAACTGCGTATTCGAGTATAAGCGTACTGTAGGTAAGGCGCTGTGTTGCCTTCGAAAGAAAGCATGGTATCCCAATCGAAAATGTAATCGGTAGTCCGGTTTTTTGACAACTCTGCATATTTGATGGCGCCAATACCGACCACCTCTGCAACCTTAAGTTGTTCCTGCTCTGTCATGGAACTGTTTTTTTCTTTGATCAGTTTTAAAGCCCGATCGGTGGCTTCGTTGAGTACGTCAATGAGTTTGACATCTGCTCCATCCCGCGTTTTGAAGGGCTTGCCATCGGCCTTGAGTATTAAACCAAATGGCAAGTGTCGAAAAATCTGCTCTGGGCCAATAAATCCAGCGGCTCTGGCTACAGCAAATACCTGGCGCAGGTGCAGTTGTTGAGATGCTCCCACTACGTAGAGTACTTCGTCGGCGTTAATAATCTCTGAGCGGTGTCGTGTCGCCGCCAGATCAGTGGCAAGATAAGGGTATCCACCGTCTGATTTTCGGACAATCGCTGGCAGTGGGCGTTCGTTCTTGCCTTTGAATTCATCCAGGAATACACATTGGGCGCCGTCAGATTCAGTCAATAAAGTCTTATCCTGGAGTATTTTAACGATTACCGGGAGATCTTCGTTGTAGGCGCTTTCTGCTTTCACATCGGCAATGGTTAACGAGATATTAAGTTTGTCGTAAACGCTCTGGCAATGATCCAGCGATACACCTATAAATTTTTCCCACAGGTAATAGCACTGGGGGTCGTTGCTCTGCAGTTTTACGACGTATTGCCTGGCTGTTGCAGCAAACTCTTTATCACCTCGAAACAATTTGCTCGCCGACTGATAGAATTTTTCCAGATCCGTTAATTTTGAGCTGATCTCTTCTCCAACGACTGTAATCTGATCCAGGTAGGCCAGTAGACTGCCAAACTGAGCGCCCCAGTCGCCAACATGATTAGCCCTTACCACCTTATGATTACAGGACTCGAGGACTCGAGCTGCAGTGTCGCCGATGACAGTAGAACGCAGATGGCCGATGTGCATTTCCTTGGCTAAATTTGGAGCACTGTAGTCGATGACCACGGTTTTTTGTTTTCCGTCACTAGTCGAATTAGTAGTACTAAATTGCGCTATGTTTTGTTCAATGAATGCCGCCTTCAGTCGAATATTGATGAAGCCTGGACCGGCTATCTCAAAGCTGAATTCGGCATGATCGCCCAGTATGTCGGTCACCTTTTGTGCCAATACTCTGGGTGGATAACCATTTTTTTTTGCTGCCGCCATGATGCCGTTGGCCTGGTAGTGCCCGAACTCCAGCTTTTGTGATTGGCGTATCTGCGCGATGGGATGCTCGATGCCAGCTTGCTGCATGGCCTGGGCAATTATTTCATCGAGGAGTTGCTTTATATTCAAGCCATTCATGGGGAACTTAGCTGGAGCCTAATAGAATAAGTGTGGAAGGTTATCGAATCGGGATAATAACAGATTGCGCAGTTCAGGTGACTTAAAAAGCGTCACCGAAGCGAAAAAAAACAGGTTTTGGCTCATAAATGACCCGGTCAGGAATGGCTCTAAGTGGTTGTCTTACAATCCTTTAGAAAGCGCTTTCATTTCGGCAGAGATCAACGTCATTGCCACCGCATGCCTTAGTTCTTCTAGTTGGTACGGTTTGGACAAGGTCGGCAGATGCTTCTCGGAAATAAATGATGCATGTTTAGGAAAGTGTAGGTGGGCAGAGCAGATAAGTATTTTCTGGGTAGGATTAACCACTTGTACCTGGTCGATCAGTTTCTGACCCGGGAGCGTTGGAAGAACCAGTTCGGTCAAAAGAAGATCGATGTCGCCTTGGTGCTGCTTATAGAGAGTCAGGCCCTCATCCCCTGCATAGGCTGTGAGAACAGTGTACCCGACGGCCCTGAGCACGAGTTGTGCGTATCGGGAAACGCGTTGGTCCGGTTCAATTAAAAGCAGTGTTTCCTGGTTCGAGATATCTCTTTTTTGTACTTTCGCCGAAACCCTTTTTGCTGGCACACCACATTGGGGCAGGAATATCTTAACCGAAGTTCCAATTAGCGGTTTACTGGATAGGTTAATGAAGCCCTTGCTTGCTTCAAGGATATTGCGAATGTTAGCGAGGCCGAGGCCAGAACCCTGATCATCAGTTTTGGTGCTGAAATAAGGTTCGAATACGTGCGCAAGTATCTCCTCGGCTATGCCTGATCCATTATCGGTGACGGAAATTTCACAGAATCTGCCGGGCCGGGCCCAGGTTTCAGTTCTGCAGAACTCGGGCGTGAAAAAAGCAGGAGATGCCTCAAGCTTAATCTCGCCTCCGTCTAACAGAGCGTCTCGCGCATTGATGATGAGATTTAACAGAATATTTTGAATTTGATCCTCTGCAACATCGGCATACAGGGGTTCTTCTGGCGAGCTTGCGGTCAGTTTGATGTCTGGGGTTATTACCTGTTGCAGTATCGGTTTTGAATTTTCCAGGATTTGTCTTAAGTCCTGAACAGTTGTTTGCTGGGGTTGTGGCTTGTTGTAAGTCAACAGTTTCTGGGTGAGGGCGTTTGCCTGTTGTCCTGCATACAGTATTCTATCTGCATAATCTTTACTTCCTGGCGAGCGCTCCTCCACAGCAAGAGCCGCATAACCATTGATAGCGACGAGGAAATTGCTAAGATCATGTACGACGCTACTTAAGAGATTGCCAATAGTGGCCATCTTGCGTGATTTGTCGAGCTCAAGGTGTAATTTCCTGCTTTCGATAAGGGCATTTTTCGCAGTGTTGTGATCTTCTATCAGGAGTAGTTTCGAGCCACTATGTGGATGGCCTAAGCTACTTCCCGAGATTTTTATTTCTCGTAGGCTGTTATCTTTCATGATCATTTTGGCCTTGATACCCCTTGCCTGGCCAATAACTTCAGGCGAATAATATAAATGCCGTAGTTCTCGGTCAGCTAGAGTCTCCGGTATGAGAGAAATCAAATCCTGATCGAGTAATTCAGTTGGATTTGTTTTGGCTAAATCATGGAAAGTATCACTGCTCCAGACGATGCGATTAGATTGGTTAAGGATCACCATGGCAATAGGATTTAATTGGCTCAGGCTCTGACCAAGGGCAACCAGCTTGTCATGTTTTAGCTGCAGCCTGGATTGCTCACTGGTATCTATAATGATGCCTTGTGCATGAATTTCAGAATCAGTTCCCAGATAAATCAATGTGATACTAAGGAGGCCGCTTGCAGTCCAGTTCAGTGTTAAGTTGACGCTTTTCACCTGGTCTGGTCGTACCGTTATTTGCTCAATGAACTGCGAGAAAAGCGGTTGGGAGGTCTTTACCAGTAGAGGGCTTAGACTATAATTGCAAGCTTCCAGGCTAATTTGCAACTGGTTCATGCTGCTGTTTTTACTGATCATGAATTCGCCCTGGGATGAGATATACCAGCAGTCTCGCATCACCAGGGCATTGTATCTTTGCAGTTGTTGCCGTGTCAGTGAATGATCCAGATGTTGTTTATGTACCAGGGCCTTAAGTCGATACTGCTCAGCTCGGTGGTCTCGTGCTCGGCGTCTAAGCACTTGCGTGGACTGCAATAATCGGTGGGTCGACATCAGCCTTTTAACGGGCTGTTGCAGGCGTTGCAGCAAGCTTGTTTTATGATGGTAAAGGATTTCGACGTCGGTCCATGAGATAGCCTGATTGGTGGACACCTGAATGTTCTGTAGGCCAAGCAAGCTAGCAAAACTGGAAATTTCAGCACGAAGTAATCTGAGGTAACTGACAGTGGGTGCCTGCCCAGAGGTCCAGGTCAGACTAAATTTAACCCGCCCGGAGCGGTTTTCTTTAATTTTAGACTGAATAGGCAGGCCATAAAATAGGTCCCCGCGTTCGCCGATTAATTCGACTAGCAGATCTTGTGGGTCATCCAGGATCAGCGCGAGGTCTTTCCAAAAGATATTCTCTGGTAGTCGCCAGCGCAGCCCGCAGGCTTCATCGAACTCCTGGTCTGGGAGCAGATGATGTAGATTTACGATCACCTGGGTGTAGTCTGACCATGATAGTTCGGCCTCTTCATCTACGAATACTGGGTTAAGAGTGGTATTTTTGACGATAAGGTTAATGCTGATATTGCGTTGCTGGCAGAATTCAAATATCCCGCTCAGGTGCCACGTTGTCGCCATTACCTGCTCGTTGTCGGGCTTATTCATTTACTCAGCATGATAGTTTTATTTTATCATAGCGAATTCGGCAAGGGATGCAAGGCATCTGGGTCGATATAGCTTAAACCGCTTATGTGCTGATATTAGCTGTTAATATCAGGTGCTGGTTAGGGCGCCAGGATTAGTTTAAGCGGGCACCTGGAATTTTTAGGCTGCGTCGTTAAAAAAAATTATATTTTATTGAGATAATTTGGCTGTGAGTATGCTTGCGATTCCCTGGAAGGAAGTATTACTCATCATGACCAGATGGACTGTTTTTTCAGATACGGAGACTAAATCATGAGCTGCTTGCACGAGTAGTTGGGAATTGGTAAACAATTGATGGTTCGAATCTGGCAGCAAGGCGCCGAGTTGAAATTGAATATTGTCTGGTTGCATCCAGAGGACCTGGTCAGCTGGCTCGGTTGCAGTGATTAACTCTGCACCATGGATTCCTTTGCGCATGGTGGCTGAGCCGGGTTCGATCAAGGCGATGATGGTTTCTCCCTGCACTTGGGCGCGGAGGCCTTCTAGGGTTGTACGAATGGCGGTTGGATGATGTGCAAAGTCATCGTAAAGTTTGAGGCGAGGATGGTCAATCAGGCATTCCATACGCCGCTTGACACCATTGAATTCATTCAGTGCCTTAATAGCACTAGTAGGTGGTACACCTGCATGCCTTGCAGCGGCGATTGCTGCACAAGCGTTGCGTACATTGTGCTGGCCGGTTAGTTTCCAATTGATGGTGCCCTGGTATTCATTTGCCACGATGATGTTGAACTCGGCACCATCGGCCGTAACCAAGACTGCCTGGACCTCAGCCTGGCTGTCGAGGTTGGTGGAAAAATTGACCGTTGGCGTCCAGCAACCCTGGCGGATAACCTCTTCAAGTGCGCTGTCGCCATCAGGCAGGATGATAAGCCCATTGCCAGGAATAGCCCTCATGAGCAGGTGAAATTGCTGCTGGATTGCTTCAAGGTTATCGAAGATGTCAGCATGATCATACTCCAGGTTATTCAGGATGACGGTTCGCGGTCGGTAATGAAGAAATTTGGAACGCCTGTCGAAAAAGGAAGTATCGTATTCATCCGCTTCAATCACAAAAAAATTCGACTCTGTCAATTTGGCGGAATATTGAAAATTTGTTGGCACTCCGCCAATTAAGAAACCTGGAGAAAGATTTGCATAATCGAGGATCCAGGTAACCATACTAGCCGTCGTTGTTTTACCATGGGTGCCGGCTACAGCGATAACCCATTTGTTGCCAAGTACATAACGGCCCAGGTATTCAGCCCCGGAGCAATAAGCAATGCCACTTTCCAGCAGTGCTTCCACGGCTGGGTTACCCCGGGCAAGGTTAGCGTTGCCAATGATGACCAGATCAGTCTTATCAGGAATACTCGTGGCACTGTAGGGGGCTTGTAAAGAAATACCCGCCTGTTGCAGTTGCACACTCATCGGTGGGTAGACATTTTGATCACTGCCAGTGACGGTATGACCCTGTTGCCTGGCCAGCAGAGCAATGCTGCCCATCAGTGTTCCACAAATGCCGAGGACATGGATGTGCATCAATCTGTTCCAGGAAAAAGCATAAAGGTGGCTATGACGCTTAATAATTCAATCACGAATGCGATGATAGCGCCTTGTAAGACACTGATTTTGACTCCTTTACTGAGGATATTACCAACGATAGCCAACGACCAGCCTAGCCATATCCAGGTCGCAGAGTCAGCGAATAGGAGCAAGGCTTGACTGTCACTGTCAAGCAATATGGTATGAATGGGAAGTAGCAACCATGTCATGATGATTCCAGCTCCCAGGGTGCTACCCCAGATCGAAGGGAATCGCTGGGGAACATTTTTGAACCAGGAAAGTAACCACACCAGCGTGGTCTGAATAATCAACGCGGTTAGGGTGATCCCGAGGACGGATGCAAAGGTACGTTGGGGGTAGGTTAAAGTGGCTGCAAACACCACCGAGCAGCAATACACTGCGAGGACGCTACCAAGCACAACCCTATTATTGGGAAAGTCCGCCGGGTGGCCTTTTAGAAGGCAGATGCTCCAGAAATAGCTGAAAATTAATTGCATGTATAATCCTGCTGTGAGGGGAGATAGTCTGATAATCTGGGTAGGCAGGTCAAGTCGTCGCTGCCAGAATTTTTTAACCTGGTCTGGTTAAGTCTTTAGGTGGGACCAGATAGCCGGTATCAATCTGCCGAACTGCCTTAGTGAAATAGCCCAATAACAGACTGCTGCAGAACAGGATAAGGCCACTGACCACGAGTCCGGCCTGAATGCCATATTCTTCGGCTATATAGCCAATCGGTAAAACTCCCAGGGGCATGAGTCCGTGGGACATAAGGTCAATGCTCATTATTCGTCCACGCATGCTTTGTTTAACCTGCAGTTGCACCAGGCTTCTATTCATAGACATATTTATTGCCGATATGAAGCCCACCAGGCTAATAAACAACATAGCCACACTAAATTGATCAGTTGTACCGAAACCGACAACGGCCAGACCCCAGGTTGCGGCAGTAATGATAACCCAATAGCCCTTCTTCTTTAGGGAGCTGAGCTTGGCTAATAACAGTGATCCCAATATTGCCCCAACACCCATACCGGTCATCAACAAGCCTAGAGTATCTGGACCGGCACGAAGGATATCGGTATTGAAAGCGGGTAGCAAAGTGTTAATGGATAAGCCGAATAGGAAGGGAAGTATAGATAAAAGAATCAGCCCTCCCACTAGCGGCGAGCCAGATACATACTTGAACCCCTCAAGGGTATCCTGCCAGGGGCTTTTTCTATTATGGGAACTGGGTTTGCCGGGGTGTCGGATCAGCAGAACTGAAACACCTGACAAGAAATACAACAAAGACAGGACCAGGTATACCAGACCAACGCCAAACGAAGATGTGGTCTCACCGGCAGCAAATATAGCGATCATAAAGCCCGCTAGTGCTGGCCCTAGAATGCGAGACAGGTTCCAGGCGGCGGTGTTGAACGCCATCGCATTAAAGATCAGGTGCTCGCCTACTATTTCAGGTATCAAAGCAGTTCTGGCAGGGATAGATAACGCCATCACGGTGCCATTTAAGAAGCCGATAGTGATGAAATGCCAGAAAGTAACTTGACCGCTGAATATGATCATAGCCATGAATAAAGTGGCTACGCCATTCATGACAGGAGCCCATCCGATAACGGGTTTTTTATTAACCCGGTCTGCTAAAACGCCCCCAAATAACGCAAATACAACCTGGGGCAGCATGAAGGATAAGGTTACCCAGGTTAGTTGGATAGCAGAGGAGGTCATTTCGTAGACCAGCCAGCCTTGAGCCACCGTTTGCATGTTCATGGCAAATGCTGAACCGAGCATACCAAACCAGAGATACCGATAGTCGCGCACCCGCAGGGACGCAAACAGGCTTTTATCCTGTAGTTCTGGGTTAGACGGGGTTTGCTTGGGGTTCAATGGATTTGCGCCGATTTCGAGACTGGAATATAGCAGATATTGCAAGTGGTTGCTTCAGCACGCTGAGCATGGTTGTGTTCCAGGGTGAATACAAAACACGACCATCCAGGCGGGACATGGCCTGGTCGTGCAGGATTCGAGGATTTGCTGGTAAAGGCGTTGGCTAAAAGCCAGGACGGCTTTAGTAAATGCCGCGGGACTGCTAAATTAACTGCGCTTAGGATCCAATTGATAGACGGGTCAAGATTCAGTCCGGCAGTCCCAATACTCGTTTACTGATGATGTTCATCTGTACCTCATTGGTTCCACCGTAAATAGTAACAGCCCTGGAGTTCAACCAGGCTCGGGTTGCAGTCAATTCGGCAGAGGCAAAGGCGTCTTCGCCCTGCCAGCCCAGACCACTGGAGCCCATTAACTCCGATTTTAATTCAGCACTGTTTTTAGCCAGGGTAGAGCCCACCAGCTTGAATATGGATGTTGCTGCACCTGGCGTCTTACCTTCCTGGTTTTCCTGGACTACCCGTCGAGTCGTCAGTTGGAAAGCGCGTTCGTTCATGGAATGGCTGAGAACTTTACTGCGTGCACTGGAATCAGCTATCTTGCCCGAGCTTTCACCCAGGTAGTGCTTGGCTATATCCGCCATAGGATTGTTCTTTTTGGCTGATTTTTTTCCTCCACCGGACAATCCGCCAATACCTGAGCGCTCGTATTGCAACAGTCTCTTGCCGATAGTCCAGCCTTTATTTAACTCACCGATGAGGTCAGCGCGTTGTGCAACGGCATTGTCAAGAAAGGTTTCGCAAAAGGGTGATGATCCAGATATAAGCTTGATCGGTTTGACTGTAATACCCTGTTGGTGCATGTCCAATAATACAAAACTAATACCATCGTGTTTTGGAGCATCAGGATTAGTTCGTACCAGAGCAAACATCCAGTCTGCGTATTGTGCGCCAGAAGTCCATATTTTCTGACCATTAATAATAAATTGGTCGCCCTGGATGACTGCTTTAGTCTGCAAGGCAGCCAGGTCAGAACCAGCGCCTGGCTCACTATATCCCTGGCACCATCCGATGGTTCCGTCGCAGATACTGGGCAAATGTCGTTGTTTTTGTTCTTCAGTACCAAATTCAAGTAGCGTCGGGCCAATCATGCTGAGACCCATACCGCTTGAGGCTGGGGTTGCTTTGATTCGACCCATTTCCTGATTGAGAATCATGGCCTGTTCACGGCTTAGGCCTCCTCCGCCATAAGCGGTTGGCCAGGTCGGTGCGATCCAGCCTTTTTCAGCCATTTTAGCCCGCCAAGCCTCGGCATCCTCTGAATTGTATACTTGATGGGCATCCTCCCAGTGGAAGGTCAGGTTTCTCATACCTTTGGGACAATTGTCTTCAAGCCAGGTACGTGTTTCAGAGCGAAATTGTTCTTGGTCAATCATGTTTCTTTTACTTGATGTAGTTTACTTATCCTGTATTGTCGCTGATACAGAAATTATGTCCAGTAACAGGAGAGAACTATCAGTGTTTGCTATACTTGTACATTAGCTACAGGGTACTTATATATGCCTAATATATTACTTACACATTAATCAGCACAGGATGTATTGCCATTGCGCGCTACTGCCATTACGTAGTCTAGGCTCAATAACGTGGGCCCTGGATGGAGGGTTTAGGAAAGAAGATGAACTTGTCAATCGGTGAAGAAGGAAACCAGGCTAGCATGCCTAAAAGCAGTGATTGGGTGCGGGTCTGGTTAATTGTAGTCTGCCTGGTATTAGTCGCAATGATAACGGTAGGCGGTGCTACCCGACTCACTCATAGTGGCTTGTCCATGGTGGATTGGAAGCCGTTATCCGGTGTTATTCCGCCTATCACGACCCAGGAATGGGAAGCTGAATTTGATCAGTACAAGCAGTTTCCCGAATACCAGAAACTAAATCAGGGTATGGACTTAGCGGAATTTAAACAGATCTTTTACTGGGAGTATGGTCATCGCGTGTTGGGGCGACTGATTGGCCTGATGTTTTTCGTGCCATTTGTATTTTTCTGGTTAACTAAAAGGGTTGAACGGAAATATGTACCTCGCCTGGTCGGTGCTTTGATTTTAGGTGGGTCCCAGGGTTTGATGGGCTGGTACATGGTCAAAAGTGGGTTAGTTGATATTCCCAGGGTTAGCCACTACCGTTTGGCAGCTCATCTTTCCCTGGCCATGCTGATACTTTGCTATTTGTCCTGGCTGATTTTTGATTTGAGTACAACCCAGAGAGTGAAGGTGACGCCTCTGTTGAAAAAATTGATTACGGGTTTTGTGGTTTTACTGAGCTTACAGATCATATATGGCGCTTTTACGGCAGGATTACGAGCCGGTCTGGGATTTAATACTTATCCTTTAATGGGACAGCAATTGCTGGCGGACGCTGCAACCACCATAGTGCCGTTCTGGATTAACTTATTTGAAAATGGTGCCATGGTTCAGTTTATCCATCGATGGTTAGGGTTTCTGGTCCTGTTGAGTATTATCACCGTCTTTGCTGTGGCATTGTCGCAAGTCAAATCGAGACGTGTAAGTCAGGCCGCCACTTGGGTTCTTGGTTTGGTTCTCGTGCAATTTTTGCTTGGGGTGCTTACGCTGATTAATTATGTTCCTTTATATCTGGCGCTTGCACATCAGGTGTTTGCCTGTCTTGTGTTACTGGGTGCGGCTTATCTGCTTTATATCGTCAGAGATTAACGAATACAGGATCGCTAATGCGAGTATGTCTTGGCCAGATTAATACCACACCGGGTGATTTCTCAGGAAATGTCGAACGGATAAAGCAGGGCATATTGCAGGCCAAGGCAGAATTATGTGATGCCGTTATTTTTCCTGAGCTATCGATACCGGGTTATCTCAGCCAGGATTTAATTTATAGCAGTGGTTATGTTGATAACAACCTGGCAGCTCTGCAGGAACTGATTTCATTTTCCAAACGTATCGATGCACCCCAGTTGCATGTACTGGTAGGTTACATCGAAGTCAATAAAGGGCGCGGGAAACCTTACTTTAATTCAGTCGCGGTGGTCAGGAATGGCCAGATACTGACCCGTTATAACAAGATGCTGTTACCTTTTTATGACGTTTTTGATGAACTGAGGTATTTTCAGCCAGGTGACGAGACGACCACTTTTGAGATTGGTGGTCGAACAGTGGGGATCGCTGTATGTGAGGATCTATGGAATGACAAGGGCCAGGACGACTACTCGTATGATCAAAATCCGCTGGAAATTTATAGACAGCAGGGTGTTGATCTTATATTTGCCCTGAATAGTTCGCCCTACATTCATAATAAATGTCAGCATCGTCTGGAGGCTATCGCCTCAACCTCGGAAAATATGACCATCGTGTATGTCAATCAGTGGGGTGGACAGGACGAGTTGGTATTCGATGGACAGAGCTTCGTGATGCAAGAGGGAGAGTTGTTTTTTGTTTCCAGTGAATTACACAAGGATGAGTTCGCGGTAGTTGAAATTGACTCTGGTCCAGTAGAATCTGGCCTCGGAGCGGACAATAGGGTAATTCACAATAGTAATGCCAAGGCTTTCAATCAGCCGGAACAGCCGACAGCGCTATACAATATGTTGACACTCGGGCTCAGGGATTATGTGTTGAAGTCCGGCTTCAGGCAGCTGGTTTTTGCCAGTAGTGGAGGGGTAGACAGTGCTTTGGTGGGTCAATTGGCTTGCGATGCAATTGGTGCTGAGAATGTCCATGGTATTCGTATGCCATCAATATTCAGTTCTGAGCATGCCCGTGCAGATGCCGTCCTGCTACATAAACAATTAGGATGCTGGGATTATGAAGTCCCCATTGAGCACGAAGCTGTACTGAAAATGCTGAATAGCTATTTTCGACAACACGAGGATAGTAAAAACCTGGTCCGCCAGATTGTTTTGGCACAACGATACAATGAGGTTGCGGATCAGAATATGCAGGCAAGGCTGAGAGATTTGTATGTGATGCACTTTTCTAACGCGTTTGGGGCCATGCCCTTATCGACGGGTAATAAAACTGAGTCTGCCTGTGGATACTATACTCATTTTGATATGAATTTTAGTTTTGCACCCATTAAGGACCTTTACAAGCGAGAAGTTTTTGCCCTGGCGAAGTTGAGCGATAGAATCCCGCCTCATATCTGGGAAAAACCACCGAGTGCCGAATTAGCTAAGGGGCAGATGGATGAACAATCTCTATTGCCTTATGCGGTACTTGATCCGTTGGTACAGGCGTACATCGAAGATTATGTGAACCGATTTCCTGCCTTTTGTGAATGGGTGCTAGAGGCTTCAAAGCGGCAGCAGGTAGTGTCTTCGAAGCCAGAATTTCTGCTTGGTTGGCTTGAACAAGAAGAGGCGGCACAGGCTTATCAGCGAATCGTCAGCCTGATTGGAAAAATGGAATATAAGCGCAGACAGACGTGCCCTGGTACAAAAGTATCGAAGGTAGCGTTTGGGATTGGTCGACGAATCCCTATTGTCGAGAAGTGGTCGTAACAAACGCCGCCCTTCGAAGACCGGGTGAGCTGTTGCTGATACAAAAGCGGCGGTGTAAACACCGCCGCCAAAGGCTAATGGTCAGTGTTGCTTGACTTTAATCTTCTTAGGTGGGGCAGGCATTTTTCGAGCGATTGTCAGTTCCAGAATACCGTTTTTTGATGAAGCCTTGATGTCGGTAGGCGCGGCATCTTCGGGAAGTTCAAATTCACGTGAGTAAAGATAAGCCTGGATTTCTGATCTGACCTGGATCTGTCCTTCCAGGAGTTCAGTCTCGGGTCTTTCGACCGACACAGATAGGATTGATTGATCCAGTGTAATGCTGACGCTGTCTGGGTCGATTCCAGCAAGCTCCAGTCTAAGTATGTAAAGCTTTTCTGATTCAATCAGGTCGACTTTCGGCTTGTAGGATTTTAACGCAGCGTTGGGCTGTGATGCGGGTGTCGTCGTTAACCAGCGAGACGACTTCTCCTGGCTCGGTAAAGAGCCGCTAAACCTGAGTATATCCGATAGCAATGAACTCGGTTCAAAGTCGGCGCGCAGGTGCCGTGCAGGAACAAAAGAGTAGGGGTAAACGTGTGAATAAGTCATATTAATGTCTCCGTGATTTAAGTTGTATTTTCGTCAATACTCCTTATGTAATCCCTGTTTGTTGGTATTCAAGACCTGAAGTGAGAAAGACAAGATATTCTGAGCGGCTATTATCAGTATAATTAAGACTCTTTCCTGGAATCAGTCAGCATGGATTGATTTCAAGTTCATAGATATTAGGATCAGTTATGCATGCCAAAAAGAACATTTTCTATGCCCAGTCCGGTGGTGTTACAGCGGTCATTAATGCATCAGCCTGTGGCGTTATCGAAACGGCAAATCGATCAACGCGATTAGGCCAGGTTTATGCGGGTAAGAATGGGATTTTAGGGGCACTTCAAGAGGAATTGATCGATACCTCGAAAGAATCGCCTGCCACTATCAGCGCACTAAAGTACACGCCAGGTGGAGCATTTGGATCCTGTCGATACAAGTTGCCTTCAATTAACGACAATATTAGGGAGTACAAGCGGATTCTGGACGTTTTTAGGGCCCATGAAATTGGTTACTTTTTTTATAACGGTGGGGGTGATTCGCAGGATACCGCACATAAAGTCGCCTCGTTCAGTCGCCAGCAAGGCTATCCAGTCACCTGTATAGGAATTCCTAAAACAATTGATAATGACCTGCCCTACACTGACACCTGCCCGGGATTCGGGTCTGTTGCCAAGTACATTGCTGTTTCTACAATGGAAGCTTCTCTTGATGTCGCCTCAATGGCAGCCTCTTCAACGAAAGTTTTCGTACTGGAAGTGATGGGCAGGCATGCAGGCTGGATAGCAGCGGCATCAGGTTTGGCTCGCTCAAAGCGGTCCGATCCTCCTCATCTGATACTGTTTCCTGAAATTCCGCTCGATCCTGTTGAATTTTGCCAGCAGGTTGAAAACAGCGTTAACCGCAATGGCTATTGTGTCATTGTTGCGTCCGAAGGAGTTAAATATCGGTCGGGTGGGTTTGTTGCCGAGGCAGCTGCAAAAGATGCTTTTGGACACAGCCAGTTAGGGGGGGTCGCGCCGAAATTGGTAGACCTGGTCAACAATGAGTTAGGTTACAAATGTCATTGGGCTGTTTCCGATTACCTACAGAGAGCTGCACGGCATATTGCCTCGGAGACTGACGTGGCGCAAGCCTATGCAGTGGGTCAAGCAGCGGTTAAATTGGCTCTGGCGGGTAAAAATGAGGTCATGGTTACGATAAAAAGAGAAAGCACGGAGCCTTACTCCTGGACAACTGGTTCAGTTCCACTTAATAAAGTTGCCAATGTAGAGAAGAAAATGCCGAGAAGCTTTATTGCCAGGGATGGCTGGGGTATCACCAAATCCTGCAGATCCTATCTTCTACCTTTAATTCAAGGTGAAGATTATCCAGCTTATAGCAATGGTCTGCCCCAGTATGCGGAGTTAACTAATCAACTAGTGACTAAAAAGCTGGCTGCTTTTCAGGCTGCTGACTAGCGCCGGGCAAAGGGATATTCAAACCCTTCTGGTAAGGGGATTTTGAACGCATTTAAAGTCATGGACACCGTTGTATAGAAACCGCTAAGACCGAGTAGCTCGGCTAGGCCCTGTTGGCCGAATTGCTCACAGGCTCTATGGTAGGTGGCATCAGTGAGCTCGTGTTGCTGATTTATCTCATCGGCAATGGCGTATGCTATGGCTTCGCCTTGATCCTCAAATTCAGGCTTTGAACCTGCCTTAACTGCGCGGATGGTCGATTCTGATACACCTGCTTTTCTAGCCATGGGTTCATGTGCGAACCACTCAAACTGCGCTTGCCAGAACTGGCCTGTTACCAGGATAACAAGTTCAATGTAGCGTCTATCGACAGAAGTGCGAAATCGAAAAAAATCTCCCAAGCCAACCAGTCGCCTGGCCATTTCCTCGGATTCAAGCCAGGGATCAAAAGGCCCGCCGAGGGTCTGCTCGCTACGCAGTGATCGCGAGCTTGCAATCGATTTGAACAGTTCCTGGCGGTCTTCACTCAGGTCGTCATAAGCAGTGGATTGATAGCGACTCATACTTTCTCCTATAGATGAGAAAAAAAAAGCGGGCTTAGCCCGCTTTTTAATGGAACATGGTTTTCGCGTTATAGCAAGGGTGCAATAACCAGGCTGACGATTGCCATAACATTGATCAAGATGTTCATAGCTGGGCCAGAAGTATCTTTAAAAGGATCTCCCACAGTATCCCCGACTACAACGGCTTCGTGTACGTCTGAACCTTTACCGCCCAGATTACCTTTCTCAACATATTTTTTTGCGTTGTCCCAGGCGCCGCCAGCATTAGCCATCATCAGTGCCATGAGTACACAGCCCAGAAGCGCGCCAGCAAGCATGCCACCCAGGCTCTCGGCTCCAAGGATAAAGCCAACCAGAGGGGGGCTGGAAACGGCGATAACACCTGGAAGAATCATTTTTTTAAGGGCTGCCTTTGTTGCTATATCAATACATTTGGCATGGTCAGGGTCAGCTGTTCCTTCCATAAGGCCCTTAATTTCACGAAACTGCCGACGTATTTCTTCGATCATTTCCATTGCAGCATCACCGACAGCCGTCATGGTAATTGAAGCAATCAGGAATGGCAGAACGCCGCCGATAAAAATACCAACCAGAACTTTCGGGTTAGATAGTTCCAGAGCAAAGCTGGGATTATCATGCGTCATGGTTTCGACAAACGCGGCGATTATCGCCAGTGCTGCCAGAGCAGCGGCGCCAATTGCAAAGCCCTTACCAATGGCTGCTGTGGTATTACCGACTTCATCAAGACCATCGGTAATTTCCCTGACTTCTGCTCCCAGTCCGCCCATTTCAGCGATACCTCCAGCGTTATCAGCAACCGGGCCATAGGCGTCAAGGGCCATGGTCATCCCTACTGTGGCCAGCATGCCAACTGCAGCAATGCCAACACCGTAAAGTCCAGCGAATTCGGTTGAGGCGAAAATAATAGCAGCGATAGCCAGGATTGGGACAACAACCGACTGCATGCCGACGGCCAGTCCGGTGATCATCACCGTAGCGGTACCTGTCTGGCCTGCTTCAGCAATCCGCACAATGGGTTTGCCCGCAGTATAATATTCTGTTACTAGTCCGATGAGTACGCCACCTGCCGTGCCCACTACCAGGGCCAACCAGACATTGATGTCGATGCCAAGGGTTGCGCACAGCTGATAGGCGCCGGCCACAAGGACCAGGGCAGATAACTGATGCCCCATACGCAGGGCAAATTCTGGCTTCTTAGCGGAGAGAATCCGGACGGTTAATATGCCGATAACTGAACAGATCAAGCCCAGTGAGGCTAGCGCCAATGGTAGAGCCATCAGTGCCGCCTGTCCGGCTGAGAAATCCAGTGCAGTCAGGCTAGTGACTTCACTCATAGCCAAGGTTGATGCTATGGCAATACTGGCTATCATGGCGCCACAGTAGGATTCAAATATATCAGAACCCATGCCGGCAACATCGCCAACATTATCGCCAACGTTGTCTGCGATTACGCCTGGATTGCGAGGATCATCCTCGGGTATACCTGCTTCGACCTTACCTACCAGATCTGCCCCGACATCAGCGCTCTTGGTGAAAATTCCGCCACCTACCCTGGAAAACAAAGCAACGCTTGATGCACCCATGCCAAAACCATGGATAGCATGGGCAGTCTCTGGGTCACCACCGAAATACCAGTATAGGAAGCCTAAGCCCAACAGGCCCAGTGACGCTACACAGAGACCCATAATGGAGCCGCCGTAAAACGCAACAGTTAATGCACCGGCCTGACCCTGGGTCTGAGCCGCAGCGGTTGTGCGGACATTTGCCTTGGTGGCCGAAAACATCCCAAGATATCCAGCTAAGGCGGAAGACATCGCGCCTACGGCGAAAGAAAGGGCAGTCTGCCAACCCAGAAAATAAAACAGCAACAAAAAAAGTGGTGCGGCAAACATTAGCAGCATACGGTATTCCCGATGCATGAACACCATCGCTCCTTCATGAATTGCCTCGGCAATTTTTCGAATTTTCTCGTCACCATCCGGGTATTTAGTCATCAAAAGATAGATGATGAAGGCACAGATCAGGCCGAGGCCACCGAATATGGGTGGTATTTCGTTAGCAAAAGTCATAAGCACTCTCAATTGGGTTGTTCAGTTTTTATTAGTCAACGCTATTGCGAAGGGGCCCAATGGTACAAAATTGTTGGCCATTAGGAAACTCTTAGGTGTGGATTTTCACTACAAATTAGCCCTGGTTTGGTTATCCTTGTTCCAGAAGGCGTCTTAAATCAATTAATGCCGCGTTTGTTCTTGATATTCGTGCGAGGCCATTAGCAGTGAATGGTTGG
>Ga0233433_10001210_pt1 | contig 25397 bp, 19 predicted proteins | sample SI_122_August201_5_FD_179868 | JGI IMG/M metagenome (GOLD analysis project Ga0233433, IMG submission 179868) | Seawater microbial communities from Saanich Inlet, British Columbia, Canada - SI_122_August2016_100_MG | ecosystem: Environmental > Aquatic > Marine > Inlet | place: Canada: British...
CGGCGGTAGCGGGAAGACGCGCGGGCGGATGGCGTGCCCGATCTCTTCGCGCAAGAGCGGGTCCTTGCCGATGAGGATCGGCACCAGGTGGCGGATGGATTCGGCGGTATAACGCTCGAAGTCGAACGAGGTCGCGTTCCAGACGCCGGCGACGCCTTCGATACCTTCGTCGGTGAAGATGCGCACGATCGTATTGGTCGAGTACTGGTCGGGTAAATCGTCGGACCAGGTAAAGCGGTCTACCGGCGGGGCGACCGCGCGGACTTCGATTTTGCTGATTTTCATGTTAGGCTAGCTCCGCGAGAAGAGATGGCTTGTATACTATCAAATCTGCTGGTTCTGTTCAATTGGAGCAATGATCAGTCGGGGGCATCGCTTTGCTCGACGGGTCTGAACCCGAAGAAGGCGGCCATAATAAAGCCACTGGCAACGCGCGATACGCAAGCCAGACCGAAGGCGGCCCAATAACCGTAGTCGAGAATCAGCATGCCGCCTAGTAGGCTGCCGGCGAAATTTAAGATCTGGAATCCGCAGACGCGGAAACCCTGGATCCGGGCCCAGTAGCGCCGTGGCAGGATCTGGGTAGAGAAGTGCTGGTCGGAGGGGTTGTCGATGACTTCGGCCATGCGAGAGAGCAGAAACATCGATATGGCGACCGGCAAGTTGATAAAGGTGCCCATAAGGGCGAGGGCACAGCCGCCGATGATGCGGGTGGGTAAGATGGTCAGCGTCGCACCAAAGCGGCGGACGAGGGCTGGAGCTGAGAAGGTCGCCGGCAGGCCGACGAGTTGGCTGAAGAAGAAGATTGTGCCGATCATCGCTGGACCGACATGCAATTCCTCCTCGAAGAAGACATTGATGAAGGGGTAGGTTAGCCCCATCGAAAAACCGCGCGTGCCGCTGAGGGTGGCGATGCCAGTGAAGACGCGCCAGGGTATCGGCTCGGCGGCGTCCGGGGCGGCGTGGTCGTTTGCGGTAGAGGTTGCTCGTTGATGCCCGCTTTGGTGTCCAGGGATGCGCAATAGCGGGAATATGGACACGATCGAGCACAAAGCGCCAAGCAATAGCGAATAGCGGAAGGGTTCGGGCATCTCGGTCGACGCGCCGATAAAATAGGCCATGACGCCGGGCATAAAACCGCCGGCCAGGCTCAGCAGCATGCGGATGGCGACTTGCAGGGCTGACCAGATGACCAGGGCTTCGGCGCGGCGCGAGCTATGCGCGTTGTCGGAGAGGAAAGGCACGTGGTTGACCCAGATAAAGGAGGTGGCGATTCCGCCGATAAACGAAAAGGCCAGAAGGGCCGTCGGGGAAGTCATCAGGCACGCGCCCAATTGCGATATGGCCAATAGTAGACCGGAGGCGACGAGGAAGGGCTTACGGCCGAAGCGGTCGCTGAGCATGCCGACGGGCAAGGCCAATAAGCCCGTGGCCAAGGGCGCCATGCTCGCTACCAGACCGATAAAGTCCTCTTGGTAGCTCAGCCGCAACAGATAGAGGTTGAAAAGTAGCGAGAATAGCGCCATGCCGGCGTTGATCAACACGCCGTACATAAAAAAAGACTGCACGTTGTGGTTGAATCCGCGCAGGCGAAAACCGCTCAGGGCACTGCCTATGTTCATTGTTTTATCAGAAACAGGGTACTGCCTACACTCATCTGTTCATCCAGCGTAGCGCTGCGCGAAGACCTCGACCGCTTTTTTGACCACCAGCTTGCAGGTGGCTACTCGTTCGGCAAAGGGCAATTTCATCCCCGTCTCAATCGTGAAGGACGGGCCGTAGGTCCGCGCCGCGAAGTCGACAAGGTTGAGGCCTTCGCCGCGTTGTCCGGCGTTGAGCCAGTATACGCCGCGTGGTCCTCGGGTAAAGAACGATCCCGGCAGATATTCTTCTGGGGCGAGGGCGGCGCCGGATGCGGCGACGGCAGTGATCATCGCATCGGCCATATTCTCTTCCCATTGCTGGTCGTCGTCGTTTTGCTGGTGTCGGGCCGAAAACCAGAACGAGTCGCCGCCGTGCTCGTGTAAATCGAGCGTTAGGCCGGGATTGATGGTCGCCATCAGGTCGCGGGTGCAGCGCGATTCGACCGGTGCCCAGGGTGTGTCGTGGAAGCGGTTAATATGCAGCACCTCACCGGTAGGGTCGACGATCAGCGCGTAGGCGCGTTGCAGGAAATCGGTGCCTTCGATGCCGGGGTCGCGGTTGGGGAAATAGAGCCGACGGCCCTTGAGGGCCTCCAGCCAGGGTTCGTCGCCCTTCAGGTCGTAGTAGAGATTGTGCGTCGAGTAGCCGTATTCGCCGATGATGGCGACCACGGTGTCGTCTTTTTCGTAGAGCACTTCGCCGTGCTCGCGCAAAAAGGGACCGACCTCGTCGAGCGTATTTATTTTGGGCGCCGCCTCTAAGCTCAAACCGAGCGCGTAGGAAAAGCCGTTCATGCCGATGGGGTCGCGGTCGGGGAGGGTATAGACCTGGTGTTCGGTGTCTAGTTCATCGAGGAGATCGACGGCGGCACTGACGCCGGCTTGTTCGGTGGCGTGGCTGCCGGCGCTAATAAATATGGCCGGGCTTTTGTCGCCACCGCTTTTTATCGCGACAATGGGCTGTCCGTCAGGGGTGCGGCCCAGGGTCTCTGTGGCATGGCCTTGGGTTTTGATATGGTCGAGCAGGTCACAATAATGCTCGAATAACGGCATGGGACCCTCCTTTTGTTATGGCGGATAGTATAGCCAATTAGGAGGGGGTGTGACAGGTGGTGCATAGAATTGTCGTTGTTAGCGCGCATTTGCCGATAGTGTGTTGTCGAGAGCGAGGTTAACCACGGGCATTTTCACCGCGCCGCATATAATCGGCGGCGCCCGCAGCGACCCAGGCGCCCGTGCCGGCGAGAAAGCAGCGAACCCCGGCTTTGACATAGCGCTCGACATTTTCATTGTCGGCAGTAGTACCGGCGACGCGACCGGCGGCCTGGATGCGGGCCAGGGTTTCGTTGATGGTGCGTTGCACTTCGGGGTGTTCTATATGGTTGATATGGCCCATCGAAGCGGCCAGATCGTTGGGGGCGACGAAGAAGACGTCGATATGATCGACGGCGAGGATTTCATCGAGGTTGCCAACGGCGACGATATCTTCGATCAGCACCATCAATAAGGTTTCGTCGTTGGCCTTGACCAGGTAGTCCTCGACGCCATACCCTTGGCGGCTGGTAAAGAGCCCGCGTTGGCCGAGGGGGGCGAATTTGCCGCCGGCGACGACATTGTGCGCTTCGGCGCCGGTATTGACATGCGGGATGCAGACGCCTTGTGCGCCGCGGTCGAAGGTGCGGTAGATCAGGCCTTGCTCATTGGCATTGACGCGGACAATAGAGGTCAAGCCCCACATGTCGCAGGCGCGGGTGAGGTTGCCCAAGTTGGCCGCGTCGACCGCGCCGTGCTCACCTTCGAGCCACACGCCGTCGAAACCGCAGGGACCGAAGGCATCAATATCGTCGGGATCGGTCATGCCGACGGCAATATAGGCGATGTCACCGGCCGCCAGTTTGCGTTTTACGCGATTGGGTCGGAGTTCCATTATCATCCTCAGGCGCAGAGTGGGTGCGCGTCTTCTGTGCGGCGGAAGGAGATGTCGATTTGCTCGCCTTGATTTATCGTTGCCATATGCGCGCGGGTCTCGAGCCAGAGCCGGTTCCATTCGGCGGGGTCGCGTAATTCGCTTTGCGGGTTGCGGCGACTGCGGGCGACAAAACAGGGGAAGGCGATGCGGCCGGTGGACTGGTCGGAGGGGTTGTAGCGCAGATCATAGCTCCAGCGGACCTCGTCGCTGGTATTGGCGTAGGAGCCGTGTATGGTCTGTTTGTGCATAAAGATCACGTCGCCGCGATCGACCAGTAGGGGAATGGCGTTATCGGCGGCGAAGAGCTTTTCGGGGATCTGGGCGGCGCCGGCGAATTGCGGCGCGTTGTCCATATAATTCGGGCAATGCGGTTGCGGGCCTTCTTTGTGCGAACGCGGCACGACCATTAGCGGCCCCTTTTCGAAGAGCGTGTCCTGCAGCGAAAACCACACCGTCAGCATGCGTGTATCGTCGGCCTCTTCGGTGACGACGCCGTGGTCTTGGTGCCATTGTGTGGCGCCGAGAATGGGGTTGCCGAATTGGTTCTTAGGCAGCAGGTGCTCGGGCGGCTTGATGCGCACGTGTTGCACCGGGTTGGAAGTAATCTCGGGGCCGATCAGTGATTCGACGGCGTCGAGCAGGTCGCTGTCGGTGAGCGCCTGAAAGACGGCGGGGCCGGTCCAAAAGGGGGTGTCGGGCTGCACGTTTTGGAAGGGCAACGAGAAGTCGAAGTACTGGTTGTAGACCGTTTCGGTTTCGACGCAGATCTTGGTGTAGCGCGCGCCGAATGCTAGTTCGTCGTAACGCGAGGCGATATCGCCTTTGGCATAGAGCTCGTCGGCGAGTCGATCGAGCACCGTGGCGTATTCGGCGATGAGGGGGTCGAGGGTTTTAGCCGGGTCGATGACGTTGCGGACGACGACATAGCCCTCGCGGTCGAAGTGTTCGAGTTCGGCAGGGGTGAGTGCGGGCATGGATGGTCTCCAGATGATTTGTCGGATACTCGTTTGCTAAATAGGATAAAGAATGGAGCACCTCTCCTGCAAGTGCAAGATAGACATAATACTCGCTTTGGTCCGCTATGGGCGGCGATTCGATAGCCGTTGAGGTGGTCTAGTTGGCACCAGCTAGTGCAGGCCGCAGTGACCGAGGCCGACGAGGGTGATATTGATGGGGTCCATGAGGATACCTGTGGGTATATCGTTCGTCCGGGCAAACGGGGTGTTAACGAGTCTTTCGATTGGGTGCTTGCTGTTTATTATCCCAGGTTGGATTCGAGGTCGTATTTCCGACTTTGTTGTCTAGTATAATCAGCCAAACAAGCTGTGATGGTATCTGCGGGGCAGTCGTTCGGTATATTATATGGCCTACACCAGGTTTTTTATATAATAGCAAAAGCGGATGTTCTGTGATTAGGGAAAGCGGGGTAATGCCGTCGCGTCCGTTAATACAAGTACCACTCGACGCGTATCGCTGCTGCGTCCATCTGAGCCGCTACTAATCTAACGCGATTATAAACGGGATAAAAACCATGTTGGATAATGTGTCGCTACGGAGAAGATGCGGACGCTGGATCGTCTGGGGTACAGCACTCTTATGCCCAGTCGCGCGAGCAGAAACCGGTGTGTCCTATGAGATATCTAAGGTCGCTGAGGGCACGGCCTGGGTGAGTTCCTACTGGGGCTACAATGCGCCGAAGCTGGTTTACGATGGCGATCATTATTATACCGTGGCGCTCTGGGGTGCGGAGCAGGCGACGGCAACGGGGGCATTATACCGGTATCAGGATGGCAAATGGGAGCAGGGCTATACCTGGGATGGATTGAATTATCAGCCGGGGATGCTGCTCCTGGATAGCGAGCAGCGTCTGGTGCTTATATACTCCAGAATGAACGAAGGGCCGGTGATTTTGCGGGGGCGTGCCAGGGGGGATATTGAAAATTTTGAATCAATCGACGTGCCGGTGGGAATCGGCAAGGCGGGGTATATCGGAGCCGGGATTTACGGCAACCGAATCGTGCTGGGATATATTGGCGATCCGGCGACATACAGTTTCAATATCGCGATACTCGATATGGAGACTATGGAGTGGAACGGGCCCCATCTCCTGGCCAGCGCCCAGCGGGAAGAAGAGCCCTGGACGACTTGGCTCTATCCAATTATCCTACCCGATGCCAATGGCTTTCATCTTGCAGTGAGCAATCAACCGGATCCGACCGCCAGCTACGATACCATTCTCTATACGTATCTGCCCTATGACGGGCTGGATACGCCCGCGCTGGAAGTGGTAGCCCAGGTGGACCCGTGGAGCGGCAATATGGCTTTTGCCGAAGCGATGTGGCGGGGCAGCGATGGGAGCATTTACATCACTGGACAGTACAAGCCCGAAGGAGGGGAAAACGGGTTGCATATCTATCAGCGCGACCCGCAGACAAAGACCTGGCGCGTGCAGTGGATCAGCACGGCGCAGGTCGGGGCGGTCTTTGAGGATCGGGGTGGGAAAATGTGGATGACGAGTACTTACTGGGATGCTTTGCGGCTTTATACGGGTGATGATTGGCAGGTTGTAGATGTGCCGGAATTTGCCGAGCATGGCTTGGTCTCGAGCTTTTTTCTCCACGGTATCCATCCTGGCAGCGGCAGCCTGATGCCCGAAGGACCTGCGGTGGTGTTCAGTGCTGGGACCCATCCGGAATACCAGTTATGGTTTGCGCGTTTTGCCCTGCCTGCGGCGGTCACTGCGGTAGCAGAATCTATGGGAACGCTGCCCCTCGATTTCGGATTGGCGCAGAATGCACCCAATCCGTTCAATAAAGGCACGGTGATCGACTTCTGGCTGCCTGCGGCGGGAGAGGCCGATCTGGCGATTTACAATTTCTTGGGTCAGCGGGTCGCGCTGCTGGCTAGCGGACACCAGTCGGCGGGGCGTAGCGAGGTGGTCTGGAACGGGTTGGACCTGGGGAAGCGACCGTTGGCAGCAGGCGTTTATTTTTACCGTCTGTGCTACGCAGGTCGGATGGTGGTTCGCAAATTGGTGCTCTTGCACTGAGGAACTTAACGGAGGATTGTAGATGAGTACCTTTGCCCTCTGGGCCTTTGGTGATGCTCATGTCGGCACTGATCTGAAGCGCGGCCGCCAGAGTCTGGCCACCGCGTTGCGCACGGTGGAGCGGGGTGGTGATGGTAGGCTTCGGTGGGTCCGCCGCTGGCGGGGCCGAAATTGACAGCATACTCACGATTAAATGCGTGCTTGGCAACTATCGTCAACTGGTGACCAGGAGGGAATTGCTCGAAGAAATCGCTAATAAACCAGAAGAGGTCATCGTCTTTCATAAGCTAATCTCCTGTGAGATGATCCGGGGGTTAGTGGAGTAAAAAGAATCAATATATAAAGGATAGCCCCCGATTAAATCATCAGCATTAATCGGGGGCTATTCATATGGTGGGCAACCGCAGACTTGCGTCGAATGAGGATCAGCATCACAATACGATCACCCGGGTGTTCTTATCCCACCATCTCTCCTCCAGAGAGTTGACTACCAGTGTCGGATCCAGGAATCGGTTAATCCTCTTCGCTTTTTTCTTCCTCTTCCTCTTCCTCTTCCTCTTCCTCAGCGTCTTCCTCAGCGTCGCTTTTTTCTTCCTCTTCCTCAGCAAGCTCGGACGGGGAATCTTCTTCGGTGGAGGCACCCTCTTCGACGTATTCCTCCTCGGATGGCTGATCTTCTTGGGGAGCATCCTCCTCGCCTTCGCTATCGGAGCCCTCCTCTTCGAAGTACTCCTCTCGGCCCCGGTCGTATGAGCGGCCTACTTCTCCGTGATGGTGCCCTGTGCCCACTCCATGGCCATGCCGATGAGTACTACCTGAACTGAACAATGCGCGTAAGAAAGCAAGAATCTTATTCATAGCGATTATCCTCCGTGTCGAGATGAACGTTACCGCAATGACTCTCACCAAACCATCTCATGTCGCCAGATGGCGAGGAATATTTCGATTAGAAAAGGAATTGAGTTGGTCATACCTTTCAATGTGTATAGTATTCGCTCAGGAACTTACATAAAGCACCGACCCTAAACAATAGGTGATGGAGCGCAACGCGGTGATAGGGGATCCGCAACCCTGTGGGCTGTCGTCCGCATATATAAGGAGTTGAATACGATGGATATATTATAAAAGGGTAAATGATAAGGTAGGCCAGCCGTAAGCTGGCGGTGACGGCGGCAGCTACGGGCGCGGTGGAGATCACCTTGCCGGTGGCTATTGTGGCCGCGGCGTATATCATTGGTCAGGCGTTGGTGGATGCTGGGAAGGATGGTTAATCGACGAATGCGACATCGATCTTCCGTGGGGTTCCCAATCCCGAAATACGATGCTCAGACCGGCACCTGGCCGCCGCAACCCCATAGTAGTTTGGGCTATAAAACACCCGATCAATTCGCACAAAACATGAACACTTAACCCGCCGATACACGGCAAACTTCACATCCAAAGTGATCCAGTTTTCGGGGTCCCCTCAGTGGGCGTGGCCTGGGTCACAGGACGATGGTGGCGGCGTATATCATTGGTCAAGCTATGGTGGATGCGTCAGGCGATTAGGTAGGGCGCCATCTATAATCCATCTATGGTTTTTCTGATTTAATTGACTTAATCATAAGATGTTTTGATAAACGACTAATAGAGCAGCGGATTACTTGCTGGATAATTTAGCTATAGGATTTAGCAAAACGTGGTATGGCGTATGTTTATGTTTTGACAGGCTTTCAGATGGTGAAGATGTGGTTTCCCACCTTGCCGGTGAAATAGTCGATAATCAGCCATAGGCCGTTGCTCAAGGCCTGGCCGGCGATCAGGCCGAGAAAGAAAACCTGGCTGCGGCGATAGACTCCAGCGCCGCCGAAGCGCAGAACCAGTTTTTTCACTGCCCAGGCCAGCAAGACGCTGAACCAGAGCGGATTCATAAACTGGTGGTTGCCGCCGATGGGGAATCCGATTGGGTGAATCGGCCACCAGAGGTAGCGTTGGCGCATCCAGAGCATTATCCACATCAATACTCCGCCACCGGTGAAAAATCCGATACCGGGCCAGAAGACCTCGGGCAGATTCAGACCGCGCATGGCCAAGCTGTAGGCGAAGGCCGGGTCGTTTTTGAAAAACCAGCTATTGAGGTTGATACCGCCGTGGCGATAGGCCATGTGAAAGATCATCCACAATGCGCCCAAAGTGCCAATAAAGAGCGCCAGGATAATGCTGAAGAAGATGAATCGGCGGTCGCGCGGCGCCATTTGTTCGATCAGTTTGAGGGCATTGGCGCAGATAGCCATGACGAAAATTCGCGTGTCAGCGGCGAACATATAGGTCAGCGAGAGGTTGAAAGACCCCGTAGTCCCAACCAGATTTGAGCCCAGACCCTGGACGATGAAATCGGGTGTCGCCATCGGCGAACGCACCACCGGCACGCCGGCCTCGACCACGATCCGCGTCATGCCGATGAAGACCAGGATGGCCATAGTGGTAAAGGCCAGGGCGATGCTTGCTGGAGTACCGATGATCCAGAACCAGATCGTGATCACTGCCATGCCTCCGAAGGTGCCAAAAACGGCGCTGCGATAGCTGAGGATTTCATTGCTGTCGTCGACGTGGTCGGCTCGACCGAGGGCCTTGAGGACCGTTTCTTTAAGGTGCTGGCGTCCGATCCAGAGGCTGAAAAGCGCGAGGGCGATAAGGGCCCCTACACCCTGATAGGCCATGGGCAGGGAATCGGAAGCCCCGAACACAATCTGCTGATCCGGTGCTGTTATTCCGGTTGCAGCCAGTACTTCCTTCTCGCATTTGGCCAGCAGGTGGAAGACCCATATTCCCGCGGCGATGCTCGAGTTGATATAATACGCGAATCCCATGATGGCGAAGCGGATACTCAGTTCGAGTCGCTGATGGCCGATAAAGGACAGGTGCCAGACGGGGTTGATGATGGGTATTTCTGGATAATAGGCGTGCAGGCCGCGGAGCGAACCGAAAAAGAGCGGAATAGCGCAGCCGATCCACATCGCTGGCTCTTTGAAGAAATCGTTGATCAGGCGGTCGCTGCGCTCGCCGCGGATCATGCTCAAACCGACTTGGGCTATAGGATAAGACAGACGTTCGCGGTCCATCCATTGGCGCCGCAGCAGGACGGCGATGCACACCATGGTTACGTAGACGGCTAGTAAGAGAATAGCCCACCATAAGAGCGGTTCGGTCCAGGCGTGATAGGGGATGGGCTGGTCCGCGTTTTCCAGTCCTTCGTAGAATAGTCTATTATTGTTGCCGTCGTCGACCAGGATTGGTTTTTGTGGTAGGTGGGGGAAAAGCTTTTCGGTCCATTTATTCTGTGGCGAGGCGTAGTAGAAAATCGCCGATATCATCGGCAGGATCTGCTCGCCCAGCCCCATAGTGCACACCGCAGAGACGATGCTCAGCATGACGTATACTAGGATCAACTCGGAGCGATTGAGCGCCAGGCGCCGGCCGCTGGCAGCCAGAGGTCCGGCCGCCAGAGCGGTGATCAGTACGAAAGTAGAAAAGATCAGTCCGGGCGAGTGGATGTCGAAGTGGTTCAGTGGCCAGTAGGCAAAAAGCCAGGCTGTGGTCACCGGCACGGCACAGGCCAGAGCGTGGGCCAGACTGCGCTCGGCGAATTTGAGGGCTAGGTTGAATACGCCGATGAGGAATAGGAATAGGAAGATCGCTCCGGGGGTGCTAAAGTCCAGACTCATATAGGTGCCGCGAATGATCATATTGCCGTAGGGGGCACCGATAGCGAGGAAGAAACTGAGGAAAGAGCCGACCCAGAATCCCCGCAAAGTGAGGCCTTGCGCCGGATCATTGAGCGAATGGAGATCGCTATTGCGGTTGTTGATATGGTGGGCGTATGCGCTGGGGATTACCTTTTCCATAGCAGGGCAATCTCGCTAGCGGAAGCTTTTTTTACAAGAGTAGCGGTGGCAACGTTGGGCATGTCGTACTGGACCTGAAGCGGGCGAATTTGTCTTGTTGCTGTGCGGCGAACTGCCGACAGTAGTGTACTGGCCATTGATAGGTGATGCAAAAGGCCTTATGGCTCGACCGAATCTGCCCGCACTTTTCGGATGCTGTGTGCGTCGCGACGGGAGAATGGCGATGATTGCGGTGCTGAATCAGGTTCAAGCGCTCGGTTGTGCTGCTGAGAGTGCTTGGCGGGTCCGGGCAAACGACTGTATTGCGTGTTACCGGCCGCTAATCGGAAGACGTGGATCACTCCATCGCTGAGGAGAACAATTCTCTTGCCTGCAGTTAACCATTTGGCAACGGCCGCGTTATTGCTGATTGTGCCAGACAATAGGCGGGACGGTTGCCTATATGCGTCTGGAGGAGTGGAACTTCCGCGCGGCACTTTGGCTGTTTATAGTGTAATAGCAAGCAGCAAACGGACCTTAATAATAAGGACAGTTGATGGCATTGAAAGCAGCGCAAGCGATTTTATACAGCAGTGGCGTCGTACTCGGATTATCCGTTGCGATCGCTGCTGAGCAGATTCGTTTCGACACGGCGGAGCAATGGCGAGAATGGCCGCTGCCCATGGGTGTCGTGCAGCTTGACGAGACAGGTATTGTGCGCTCGGTTGAGATTCGCAAGAATGTTGATTCCGTGCGCAACGCGGCCGCCTTTGGTGGTGGGATTCGCGCGGTCGGATCAAATGCCTTTACGGCCGCGCGGCTCATCGACGGTGATCCATTGACGGGTTGGAGCCCCGACCCGGCAGCTAATTCCGAGGACTGGTGGGTCGAAATCGACCTGGGACGGGCGGTGGCGGCGCGGCGGATAACGCTGGTCTTTGCGGAAGACGCGCCGCCTTTAGCGCTATTCGATGTCTTTCTGTCAACGGGCGAGCCGGCGATAGATGTGGTCGGCAATCCGATCGAGGGCACTCTTATTTATCGGACTAAGCAGCGTTTCAAGGAAAACGCCAAACATCGGATAAATATAGAATTGGATCCGGTGCGTGACCCGCTGCTGCAATTTATGCGGTTCGAAGCGCTGGACTTGGTCCCGGGCGCTGAGCTTGTCGAGGTCGAGGTCGAGGCGATTGGCGACAATATGGCGTTGGATCTGCTGGCCAAGGGCGGGGGACTGGAACTCATCGTTGATATCGATGGTTTTGGCGATGCCGCTTCGTTTGCTAATGTGTTGCCGCTGGCCGACGGCCGCTTCTCGCTATGGAGCGAAAATCGCCGCATCAATCGCTCGGTCAATGTAATTTCACGGATGACGCTGGATCTGGGTGCGGTGTACTGGGTCGATATAGTGCGGATTGTCGGTGACTTTCTGTCGCGCCCGGGACAGTTCCGCTTCAACTTTGACCGCTATGAAGTACTGACCTCGGACGGTTCGCTGGCGCCCGATGGCACGCGGATCTGGCACAAGCAATTTGCCGGCAAGGCCTCGCAATCCAACCGTCAGTTGGGGATCGCCAACCATCATTTCGCCACGACGAAGACCCGCTACGTGCGGGTCGAATGGGTATTCTGGGATGCGGCCTGCGCTGCGGCCTGCACGGGCTGCGGTATTGTGCCGCCCTGCCAGTTCTGGGGCGGCACGCGCGAGTTGCAAGTTTTTGGGGCGGGTCATCCGTCACGGGTGGTGTTCTCCTCGCCTCTTATCGACTTGGGCTCTGATAAACAGGTGCAGACTTTGCGCTGGGGGGCCGACGCACCAGCGGGGTCCCATCTGGAAGTGCGCAGCCGTAGCGGCAACGAGCTACAGTTGCAGGTTACGTATCACGACAAGAACAATAAGGAAGTCACCGCTAAAAAATACGGCAAGCTAATTCCCAGTTTTAAGGGCCGGATCGACACTGCATTTTCCGCCGGCGGTGATTGGAGTCCCTGGAGCAATATCTATCTGCGGCCGGGTGAGGCCTTTCAATCCCCCTCGCCGCGACGGTATATGGAGTTACAGGTCGCCCTAATATCGGCAAGGGCCGAGCGCGGGGTGCAACTGGACTGGTTGGAAATTGAGTTTGACAATCCACTGGCCCAACAGGTGTTGGGCGAGATTTTTCCCGTGCAAGTGCAGCCGGGAAAACAGACGGAATTCACCTATTATATTCAGCCACGGCAGATTGCCGGAACGGGCTTCGACCGCTTGCTATTGGAGACTTCCGCGCCGGTCGAGTTTAAAGGGGTTTGGGTCGACGGCGAGCGACAAGAAGTGGTTTTGGAGGAGACGGATAGGGGTTTTGCGGTCACATTGCCAGCGCCGATTCGCGAGAGCAGGTTGCTCGAGTTGCGTTTTGTCGGGACGGTATTCGTTGACGCCACCCGTTTTGACGCCTTTCTCGCCGATAGTCGCGACGCCGCGCTCGCACGGCAAAGAGTAGATTCCGGCGACGCCTATGCGGAGGTCGTCAGTAGCACCAATGCGGTGCGTTTGCCGGTGGCCCCCCAGCTATTGGCCAATGTATCGATCGAGCCGCGGATCTTGACCCCGAATGCGGATGGGGTCAACGATGTGTTGCGGGTAGAGTTCGACCTGGTCAATGTGCTCGCGCCGCGGTTGGTGGGGCTGCGAGTATTCGATATGGCGGGACGGTTGTTACAGGTATTGGAAGAGCAGGGCTTGGCGGGCGACGGGGCGTTGGTGTGGGACGGGGGAGCACAAGACGGTGTCCGGGTGCCGCCCGGGCTCTATGTCGCTGAATTGCGGATTGATGGGGATGGGGGAATACAGAGCAGGCGTCGGGTGATATCCGTCGCGTATTAGCACCTGTGGACTGGCATTATTGCGCAGTTGCAACACGCCGGAAGCGGTTGCCTGTATACAGAAGGCGGCCGCCTATAAGAAAAAACAAAAAGTAGCGGATCAGGGGTATGGTAAGCGGCTCATGTGCGTTCGCAATTTGGCTTGCCCGTCGGTAGCGGGCGCAGTAGGTTGTGCTGCGGATATTTTCAAGCTCATTCTGCTGAAGGGGATCAACGCGCCATGCCCAAGCCAAAAACGAATAAACCACCCAACGCCCATCTCTATCCCGAAGGGGGCCCCGGCCGCCAGTTAAAAGCCCGACTCAAGGCCGGCGAAGTGTTGCTCGGCGGCATCTTGGGCGAGATCGTCCGCCCGTCGCTGGTCAAATGTTATCAGCAGGCGGGTTTTGATTTTGTCTATCTCGAGTACGAGCACGTCTTTTTCAGTGCGACGGATCTGGCGGATACGGTGCTCGCCGCCCGCGACAATGGTCTGCCGGTGATCGTCAAGACACCGCAATTGGAGCGGGCTGAGGTGGCGAAGTTGCTGGAGTGTGGGGTGGTGGGGATCCAATTGCCGCGCACCGAGACGCGGGCCGAGGTCGAGACCTTGTTGGATTATCTGAAATTCCCGCCCAATGGCACTCGGGCGGCGGCGCCCGGGTACGGCAATAGCGATTTTGTCGTGCCGGAAGATCCGCGCGCATGGTTACAAGAGCAGGACGAGGAGGTCTCATTGGTGATTCACATCGAGACGAAAAAGGCTTACGAAAACGCCGAAGAGATTATCAGCACGCCGGGGATTGATATGGTCTATGTCGGGCCGGGCGATTTTTCGGTAGAAATGGGGCAACCGGGCAATCCCGAGCACCCGGAAGTGCGCGGGCCGATGGCGGATATATTGGCGTTGTGCAAGCAATATGAGGTGCCCTTCGGCACTACCGCGCTCAATACTGAGGCGGGTCGGCGTTGGGTGGAAGAGGGGGCGCTGTTTTTCGAGGCAGCCGACGAACTGCAATTTATTCGCGAGGGCGCGACTAATTTGGTCGACGCCTACAGAGGGTTTATAGGTTGATATGCTGACGCGATTTGAAATTGCCGCTTGCGAACCGGTACTCGATGGTAAACATTTTGGCGCGGCCGGCGCCTATGAACAATTGACGGGCAGCGCGTATTTTGCCTTTGACCCTGAGCATCGGCACAACCAGGCAGTGGTTGATTTGGCATTGGCACCGCGCAATGCGGCCGGTCTGGTCGAATGCCGCGCCGATATTTGGATTCTGCAACCCGTAGACCGCGCCCTCGGCAATGGCAATTTGTTTTACTATGTGGTGAATCGGGGGCGCAAGGGCGCCTTGTCGACGTTTAATCTAGCTGAGGGGGCGAATGCCCCGAAGACGGAAGCGGAGTTCGGTGACGGGTTGTTGCTGGAGGCCGGTTATGTGGTAGCGGCGTGCGCCTGGCAGGCCGATGTGCCGCCGGAGTCGGACGAAGATTTCAATTTATTGACGCTGGACGCGCCGATGGCCCCTGGTGTGCAGGGGCCGGTGGGATGTGAGATATTGGTGGATGAGCCGATGCAAATCCATTCGCTGGGCAGCCGCTACCATCGGCCTTACGAAGTGGCGCCAGGTAGCGAGGATCAAGCGCAATTAACCGTCCGCGCAGAGCCCTACGGCGAGGCGAAGCCGGTCGCACGAGAGGCATGGGAATTTACTCGGCTCGACGATGATCGGCCGGCGATTCACTATGCGGCGGGGTTTATACCCGGGTTGATTTATAATTTGGTGTATACCGGCAAGGACCCGGTAATTATGGGCACGGGCTTGGCGGTGACGAGGGACTTTGTTGCAAACCTCAAATTTGCTGCGGATAATCCGACCGCGCAAAATGGGCAGCCGACGATTGCACGGGCCTATGGTTTTGGCTCGTCGCAGAGCGGGCGCTTTTTGCGGCATTTACTCTATCAAGGCTTTAACGCCGATGAAGAAGGGCGCCAGGTATTTGATGGGTTGCAGGTCAATGTCGCCGGTGGCAGCATAGGCTCTTTTAATCACCGTTTTGCGCAACCCTCACGCCATGCCAGCGCGCATTTTGACGCCTACTATCCCACCGAGCAATTTCCCTTCAGTGATGCGCCGCAGCAGGATCCCCATACGGGGGCGAGAGAAGGGTTATTGGATAAGTGCGAGCAGCAAGGGACTACGCCGAAAATATTTTATATCAATTCTTCGACCGAGTATTGGAACAGGAGCGCTGCGTTGGCACATATCGATATGAGTGGAGCGGTAGATCTGGCCGTACCTGCCGCGGTGCGGATTTATCATTTTGCCTCGACTCAGCACGGCGCGGCGGATCTGCCGATCGAGGCGAACGCTTTACCGGGCAATCCGGTCGATTTCCGCCTCGGCCATCGGGCTTTGTTGCTGGCGCTCGATCGGTGGGTGCAAGATGGGGTCGAGCCGCCCGTGAGCCGTTATGGCAAGATCGCCGATGGAACCTTGCGCCACTATGCGGCGCTGGAGTTTCCGTCCTTACCGGGCATGCCGTTGCCGCGACTGCACCGCCGACCGAGGAAACTCGATTACGGTCCAGACTGGGATAAGGGAGTTATCGCTACAGAGCCGCCGGGTTTGGGGGATGAGTATGAGACTTTACTGCCGGCGGTGGATGCCGATGGCAACGAGATCGCGGGCATTCGCTTACCGGAAGTAGCCGTGCCTTTGGGGAGCTTTGTCGGCTGGCGTTTGCGCTCCGAGGCACAGGGGGCCACATGGGCGATTGTGGGTTTGCAGGGCGGGTGGCTGCCTTTTGCGGCAAAGGATGAGGACCGGGACGCGTGTGATTCGCGCCCTGCGATCGCGGCGCGGTATCGCGATCGGGGAGATTATATCAGGCAAGCGGAGGAAGCGGCCGAGGCGCTTGTCGCCGAGCGCTTGCTTTTGTCGCGGGATTTGGCCTTGGTCGCCAGGCGGGCGGGGCAGATGTACGATTGGGCATTTAGTCAGGGAAAGGCAGAAATAGAATGAGAATTGCGATTGCTTCGTATGGGCAGGAGACCAGCAGTTTTAGCCCGGTGCCGACCACGCTGGAAACCTATGAGCTTTATGGTTTGTTCGAGGGCGAGCAGATTTTAGAGAAGTGTCGCGAGGTTGGAGCGATCGGCGGTTTTATGCAGACCTTCGATGCCGAACTCGAGTGGACCCCGGTGCCGATTATACATGGTTGGGCCGGGGCCAGTGGGCCGTTGACGGCGGAGACCTTGCATCATTTCGCTAAAAAGATCGCCGATGGGCTCAAAGCCGCCGGGCCGCTTGACGCGATGTATTTTGCCCTGCACGGCGCGGCGGTGGCCGATGGGGTGCACGATACGGAGGCCTATTTATTGTATATCGTGCGGCAGGTGATCGGTGAGGAAGTGCCCTTGGTTATTTCGTTAGACCACCATGCTAATCTCACACAAGCGATGGTCGCCCAGGTCGACGCGCTGGTCGGTCATCGCACGCAGCCGCATGATCAGTATGAGACCGGAGTGTTGGCTGATCGCTTGTTATTGGGCATCTTGCGCAAGCAGCTAGAGCCCGTTATGGCCTGGCGCAAAATCCCACTGATTACACATCAAGAACAGTTTCTGACCGCACACGGGCCGATGAAGGCGTGGTTTGACTTGGCTCGTGAGATGGAAACGCGGCCGGGGGTATTGTCGACGTCGAATTTTCCGATGCAGCCCTGGCTCGATGTGCCCGAGGGCGGTTGGGCGACGGCGGTGGTCACCAACGGCGACCAGGCGTTGGCGGAGGAATTGGCGGATGAGTTGGCGGATCGGGCATGGGCTTTGCGCGAAGAGTTTTGCCGTTTAGATAGTATTAGCCCGCAAGAAGCCGTGCGCCGGGCGCAAGAAGCCGAGAAGGGCCTGGTGATTCTATCGGATACGGGCGACAGTGTTTTTGGCGGGGCGACGGGCGATAGCACGACGATTCTGGCTGAACTAGTCCGTCAGGAGGTTTCGTCCTTGGCGCTAGTGCCGATGGTCGACCCGGAGACGGTGGAGGCGGCCATCGCAGCAGGGGTGGGTGGAACACTGACGGTTATGGTGGGCGGTAAACTGGATCCGAATTTTGGTACCCCGTTGGAGTTAACGGCTGAGGTCGTCGCCATTGGTGGTGGCCGCTTTGATGTGAATATGCTGGGGTTTGAGTCGTTTGACTTGGGGCAAGCAGTGTTGTTAGCGGTGGGGGCGATTCGCATTCTGGTGACCGAAAAACGAGGCATCGGCGGCAATCACCCGTCGGTTTATGAGCACTTCGATATCGATCTTGCCGACGCCAAAATGGTAGTGCTGAAGACGGCGAGCAATTGGCAGTTTTATCAGCAGTGGATATCCGAGGTGATCCGCGTCGATACGCCGGGCGGTACGACATCGCATTTGGAAGAGTTGCCGTGGCAGCATTTGCCGCGGCCGATTTATCCGCTGGACGAAATGGCGGAAGAGTAGGGGCAGGTTGTAGGCAAAAAAAGAGAAGACGCGGGTCGGGCGCGCTTTTAGCGATTGCGCCTGACCCGCATTCTCGTTCTATGCAGATTCTGGGAAAAGTGGATCCTCCAGCGCCTGCTGCGCGGTCTGCACCAGCCCCGACTGGTCGCCGCCGAGCCAACGATAGGCGCGTGGGTAGAGCGCCAGCGAGCGGTCTGCGAGCGGCAGGCTAAGCGGCGCGTTGTTTCTGAGCGCGGAGTGTTTGGCGGCGACGGCGGCTTCGAGCGATTGGCGCAGGTCGTGGCCGGAGACATAGAGCTCGCCGCCATTTTCGACCGCGTCGAGAAACGACAGAATCGAGGTGCCCAAATAGGAGAAGCGCGGGTATTTGAGCGGGGTATAGGGGCGGTCGATTCTGATGCGGGCTCCCGCATCGTCGAAGCCCTGGTAGATTACCGGTGGGCCCCAATCCCAGCGGATCAGCGCGTCGTCGGTCCATACATCGACGCCGCGCGTTAGTGTCGCTTCGCTGAAGATCGGGCAAATCAGGCCATTGCTGAGTTTGAACTGCGCGTTGATCATCAGGCCCTCGTCGTCGTCTTTTTCGAGGGCCTCCTGCGGTGCGCCCCAGGCGATGACCTCGGTGATTTCGGCGCCGGTGAAGAGTCGTAAGACGGCGATGTGTTGACAGCCGCCGCCGGAAATCTCACCGCCCCAGCCGTGTACGCTGGCCCCGCGTATTTCACCGAAATCGCCCGCGTGCAGCCAGCGCGCGGCTTCTTGCACTTCGCCGATGGCGCGTTGTAGGTTACCGCCGGCGAAGACGATGCCGCGTTTTTCGCATTCTGCGATCATCTCATCGACATCGGAAAGTCGCGCCTCAACGGGTTTGTCGACGGAGACGCCTTTGACCCCGGCCTGCGCCGAGGCGATCACGGCATCCTTGATAAATTTGCCGGGCAGCACAATCACCGAGAGGTCGGGTTTTTCGTGGCGAAAGAGGTCGTCGGCGTCTTCGTAGAGGGCGGATATGCCGAAGCGCTCACCGACTATTTTGCGGCGTTCAGGGTTATATTCGGCGATAGCGATTACTTCGGTATTGGGCAGGGTCTGGTAGACCTCGGCGTAGTGCTGGCCGAGGCGGCCGCAGCCGATGATCGCGACGGTGTATTTTTCAGCCATATGTGTTTTCCTTCTTTTTTAGGTTTACTCGGTGTCGGCGCGATAGGCCGAATCGATCCAAGTGGCGTCTTGCGCGGTATTGGCTAGGTAGATTTTGGCGATGGTGCCTTGGAAGCGTGCGGTGCCCTGGGCGATGTGGCCGATGTCGACCGCTGTATTACTTTGCTGTAACGAGTGACCGTTGTGCAGGCGTTCGGCGGCGAGTGTGCCGTCGATATATAGCTTGATACTTTTGTCGTCGTAGACTCCGACGAGGTGGTGTGTGCCGGGGGCGAGCGTTTGGTACGTGGCGATACTGACGGCGCCGTGCGTCGTGTTGACGGTAAAGCTCGGGCCGAGCAGTGCGGCGCAGAGCCCGCCATTGTGGCCGAAATCGTCGTAGCGCAACGAGAAGCTGCTTGCGCTGCCGAGCGTGTCGTAGCGCAACACCCGGCCGTGTGCTTCGCCGTTGTCGAGGTCGCCGCGCCAGGGCGCGGTGTAGAAGAAGCGGCCGTCGAATGCGCCGGCGTTGTAGGCGGTGGTATGGAGGCCGTCGACAAAGCTAGCGTCGTGCGCGGACCAACTGGCGGGATCGGTAAAGATCCCGGTCGTATCGTAGCGCAGCCAGTTGCAGTGGAAGATGCTTTCGCCGGGTGCGGCGTTTCTGGTGAAGGGCATATAATAGAGATAGCGCCCGTCGAAGAAGCCGCCGTCGAAACCGCCGGTGTCGAGGCTGTTGGTCTGTGCCGCGTCGTGTTTTTCCCAGCTATCGGGATGGCCGAAGGCGCCATCGGTGTCGTAACGCATCATATGGCTATTGCCGTAGGAGCAGAAGTAGATATGGCGTCCGTCGAAGAGCACGCCGACGTTCATCAGCATGCCTTGCGGGCTGGCGTTGTAGGTGTCCCAGCTAGCGGGGTCGGAGAAATCACTGCCGATATTGTAGCGTAGAACCTGGCCGCCGCTCAAGGGCGCGAAGTAGATATGGCGCCCGTCGAATACCGCGCCGTCAAAACAGGTGGCTTGCTCTGAGACTTGCTGGGCATCGAAAATGGTATAACTGGTGGGGTCTTTGAGTGGGGCGCGGGTATTGTAGCGCAAGATTTGGCCGCTCGGTTCATCGTCCAAGGAGGCGGCTGGATTGGTCGGGTCGGCATGGGAGGCCTTTGTATAGCCGGGGCAGAAGTAGAGATATTGGCCGTCAAAGGCCAGGCCCTGTCCCGAGTGGGGGAATTGCACGTCGTGGGCCTGCCAACTGTCGGGGTCTTTGAATTCGGCTTGCGTGTCGTAGCGCAGCAGGCGGGAGTGGTGGTCTTGGCCGTCGTCGCGCGGGTTGAAATAGACGTAGCGTCCGTCAAAGGCGCCGCCGTAGAAACCGGCGGTATGCAAACCATCGGTATAACTGGCGTCGAAGGCCTGCCAATTATCGGGGTCCTTGAATTCGGCTTGCGTATCGTAACGCAACACGCGACCGTGTACCGCGGTGCGGTCCTGCTGGTCGCGGACCGGGCAAAAGTAGACATAGCGTCCGTCGAATACCGCGCCGAAATAGCCTCGGGTCGAAAGCTGGTCGGTATGGCCGGCGTCGTAGGCCGTGAAGGTGTCGAAGGCCGAGCGCGGCGTCCATTGCGAGACCAGCGGTTGCATGGCCTCAGCACGGCTGGTGTCACTATGGACCCAGGCCGCGACGGTCAGGGCTTTGTTGAGGGGGAGATCGAGGTCGTCGATTGTGGTGGTTTCTGCGCTTGTATTAAGGCGATGCTCGATGAGTTTTTCCATGGCTGGGTCCCTTGATAAATATGGGGCGAATCGCGCGCAAAGATACGTCGCCGGGGTGGTTGCGCCAATGGGGGTGGGAAAATTATTTTCTTTGCAAATTGCCATCAGGCCGCGGGTTTTATTGCGAAGAATTAGCGATGAAACGGAACCTGTAATGGTCTATCAAGGTGGATTAATGTCACTATAGGATACGGTGATAGATAGATTGGCCCTATACAGGCTTATTTTATATATCTACATAAGAATCTGTTATTAATGAATTTGAATAGCATGATACTTGCTGTGGCTATGACAGGAACTGACATCTAATTGGGCTATTTGAGCCCGTGTCGCGTGCGAGATTGGCAGAGAAAAAAGCGATGCTGGCAAAAAATAAGGCGGTTGTAGAGCAGAGATTGGCAGCCGTGCAATGGGCGGGTGGCACGCAGTGGCAAAATACAGGTCAGGTCGCTGGCCGTGTGAAGATTGCCGAGTTGGGCGCGGCCAGCGCCTAAGAATATCTCGTGCTTCGCGAACGTGCATTGACCGAATTGGCCATCGCCGCGCTCGGACTATTATTGGTCGCCTGCGCCGCCGCTTGTCCTCCGTCTAAAACTGCAGCGAGCAGAAAATAAAGGTCAGCGAAAAACAGCCGCTGACCTTTATTGCTCTGACTTCTATAATCTGTCCTTCTTTATATCCCAACTATCTAAGCGAGGGCCTTTTCTTCGCGCAATAAGCCGATGGTTTGGCGAAAGGCGTCGATGGTCTGTTCCCGGTCTTCTGGGGTGTGAGCCGTCGATACTGGAGAGCCGGGCCAACCCTGTATGTCGACGCCGTGCAGTAAGACGCCGAGGCGGACCTTCATTGCCAAGGCCGGGTCGTTCGGGGCTTTGAGTGTTGCATAGGAGTGCACGCCCGCTTCGATTTCCGCGCGGTTGGTGGTGATCTGTTGCGGGTTGAGGAAGACGTGAAAGCCCCCGAAGGTTCCGTAGGCGATCCATACTACGCCCTCCGCTGTAAACATTTCATTTAATCCGTTGATCAATGCATCGCCATAGTCGATGGCTTGTTGGCAGACATCCGTGTCGCGTACTATATCGAGCGCGGCGATGCCGGCGGCGCAAGTGGGCGGTGTGGCGTTAAAGGTACCCATGTGGAATATCTTTTCAGCCCCGTCCTGTGCCGCTTGGCGGAAATCCATGCCGGCTAAAATGTCGCGGCGACCGACGACGGCGGCACCGGGCATGCCCCCGGCAATGATCTTGCCCAAAGTCGCCATATCGGGCGTGATGCCATAGGCCTGTTGCGCGCCGCCAGGCGAACAGCGAAAACCGCAGATAACCTCATCGAAAATCAGTAATGTGCCGGTTTCCGTGGCCAATTCCCGCAAGCCTTGCAAAAAGGCGGGCTGGATCGGCACCTGGCCCCAGGTTGAGCCGGTGGGTTCGAGGATCATCGCGGCGATATCGTTCGATCCACGCAGGATGGCGGCGGCGGCGGCGAGATCGTTGGGTGGGGTGTGCAGGATGGTCTGGGCCGTACTGGCTGGTACGCCGCGTGGCGCGGTGCCGTCGTAATGGTTGAGGAAGCCGCCCGATACATAGTCGTGCCAACCGTGGAAGTGGCCTTGGAAACGCAGGATTTTTTCTCGGCCAGTATTTGCCCGGGCCAGGCGCATCGCCAGCATTGTGGCCTCGGTGCCGGAATTATTAAAGCGGATGCTTTCCGCGCAGGGAATAAGCTGCTGTACGCGCTCACCCCATTCGAGTTCGAGCTCGTGGCTGGCGCCGTAGTGCATGCCCTTGCCGAGCTGTGTTTGCACGGCCTCTAAGACGGCGGGGGGATTGTGGCCTAGCAGCAGGGCTCCGTGTCCGCCGGGGTAGTCGACGTATTTATTGCCGTCGACGTCCCATTTGTGCGAGCCGTCGGCGTGTGTGACATAAATGCCGTGCGGTTCGATATAACGGGCGTCGTGGGTGATGCCCGTGGGGAAGATCTTGCGTGCTCTTTTGGCTAGTACGATGGAGCCGGCGGTCTTTTTGCAATAGGCATCGACAAGCGGCGAGTTATCGAGGTTGATCGGGCAAGGCGGTTGTGTCGTTTGTTGGCTACTCATGGTGGGGTCCCCTTATTGCGCGTCGAGGCGGGCAATGGCCGCCTCGAGATGCGCGGCCATTGCAGCGGGTGGGGTCAGCGGTGAGCTGACGTCGTTGTAGGGTGTGACCTGGTTGGTGGCTGGGTCCCAGTGTACCGGACCGTAATCGGCGGCTTTGTCCGTTTTGGCCATATAGTGATAGAGTGCGTCGCCTTTATTGTAATGCCAGAATTCGCCGGGATAGTGCAAAAAGCCGTGGCGTTCCATTTCGGCGGTGATCTCGCGGCGGTTTTGCTGTTCTTCGGGGCTGATAAAAGGCGAGTCCATCGGGGTATATTCGCTCATTTCGAGATAGGACTTGCCGCGCGAGATCTCTTCGCCATTGTCGAGATTAAAGACGGAGATATCGACGGCGGCACCCATGGTGTGCGTGCCGCGGTTGGGATAGTTGGCCACCAGACAGGTCGAGCGGCGGCGGATTAGATCCAAGGGCGGCGTCTCGCCGCCCAATTCCCAGCGGCAACTGCCGACGATCATATCGAAAACGGCGGGTTTTTGGCCGAGCTCGGTCTGCATCTGTTGCGTGCGGTAGCCGTCTTCGATTTTGAGCAGCCAGCCGCGTTGGCGCATAGCGCGGGCGATGGCCAACAGATCGGGGATCAGGCTTTCGCGGATATAGAAAATACGCTCGAGTTCGCCGGCGATTTTACTGTTGGAAAAAAGCAACTCGACGCCGGCTTCTGCCGCCGCGTCAGAAATTGAGGCAAAGCCTTCGCCGGATTCGACCGTCGGGTGTTCGGTCATGGCTTGCAGCAAGTGGTGACTGCGTTCCATGTGCTCGGTCCAGAAACGGCGGCGGGCGTCTTCGTCGGGGCGGGATTCGATATTGTTGGGCATGGGACCCGCTCGTGGTTATGAGAGGCCGGAAGTATAAGAAATTCGCTGGAGGCTTACAATGGAGCTTGTGGGGCGAGTCGTTTATTTATTCTGCCGCCTAATTTACCCAGTATGCGTAGGTCCGGATAAATGTAAAATATTTCCTGGGACCAGTCTTTTTCACAGTCAACGAGGAAATCTGCTGTCAAAGCTAAGCTGGTCTAAATCGAAATTAGCCGGGCGCCGAGCCTCGTGGCGTTGACACAGTCCCTGGCATTTAGCTCCTTTCGCAGCATGCTTTTTACTCTTGGAGGAAGACCGTGAATATAAAAGACATCGAAGCGATTCCCCTCAACATGCGGTTCAAGCCCGATCTAGAACAAAGCGTCCTGCGTTCGGGTTTGCGCGCCGGCAAAGGCCGCGTCACGCTTTATCGCGTCGAGTTGGCCAATGGGGTTGTCGGGTATGGTGAGCATTTGAATGGCCCCGATGACGTAACGGAATTTATCGGGCAAAACGCGGTGGCAGGTCTTGTACAGATTCGCCACGCCGGAGTACAGATGGCCCTATACGATGCCGTCGGGAAGGCGTTGGGGGTGCCCGCACACGAACTGATGGGACGGCAGGTGCGCGACAAGGTGCCCTTTGCTTATTGGTCTTGCGAGTTGAGTCCAGAAAACTGGGCGGAGCAGGCGCAGAAGGCGGCCGGGTTGGGCTATCGGGTCTATAAGTTCAAATGCCGGCCCTGGTGGGATCCCTTGGAGCAAGTCGAGGCGTTATCGAAGGCGGTGCCGGAGGGGTTTACCTGTTGGTTGGATTTTAACGGGCATCTGCGCGAGGCGCGCCAGGCCTTACCCGTCTTGCGCGCGTTGGATTCCTATGATTGCATTGGCGGTTTTGAGTCGCCGATGCCGCAGCGCGATGCGGAGGGCTATCGCCAATTGCGCGCCAAGATCGATAAACCGATCGCCGCGCATTACGGTAGCGGCTGTTGCCATGTGCGTTCGGACCCGACCTATGACCGAGGCGTGTCGGCGCTGGATCAGATCGGGCGGGGTTTGTGCGACAGCTTTGTATTGGGTGGCGGTGATGTGCGGAGTATTCTCGACCATGCGGCGGTGGCGCAGGAGGCGAAGAAGCCGTTTTGGATTCAGACCGTTGGCACCGGATTGCGGGCAGCGTGGGTAGTGCAGTTAGCGAGTGTGTGTCAGCAGGCGGTGCTGTCGAATTTGGCTGCGCACAATATCTGGGCGCAGGATCTGGTGAAGATGCCGGCGCCGGTGGCGGGTTTTGCGCAGGTGCCGGAAAGACCGGGCCTCGGGGTCGATATAGATGAGGAGGCGGTAGCCGTATTGCGCGAGGCCGAGCCGATGGAGATTGGCCGGGAGATCACCACCGTGGTCTATCCCGATGGGGTACGCTGGCATTTTGCTTCGGAGCAACAGCGGCACGAAACCTTTTATTTTGGTAGCGCGCCGGGTTTTGCGCGCGGGGCACGATTACAGGGCTGGACCGACGACGGCTCGGCTGATTTTGCGGATCTGTTCCGGCGTTGCGAGGTGGCACCGGTTTTAAGCGGGAGTTAAAAGTATGAACACAGCACCTATGGATGGTCGCCGAGTACCCGTGGAGGTCTTGCGCGGCTTTGTCGCCGATATTTTC